>UPTG01002480.1_pt1 | contig 12611 bp, 8 predicted proteins | sample 2160121 | NCBI WGS metagenome assembly UPTG01 (sample SAMN06266255, study PRJEB28933) | marine metagenome | isolation source: Columbia River Estuary | place: USA:Columbia River Estuary, USA | collected 2014-07-27 | reverse complement strand
TTCGACCCCAGATGACCTTGATAACGTTCCATCCAGCGCCGCGAAAAACACCCTCAAGCTCTTGAATGATCTTACCGTTACCTCGTACCGGACCATCGAGGCGCTGCAAGTTACAGTTGATGACGAAATGGAGGTTGCCCAATTTTTCTCGGCCTGCGAGAGCAATGGCACCCAGTGATTCAGGCTCATCGCATTCGCCGTCCCCCATAAAGCACCAGATTTTTCTGTCGCGATGATCTACCAGCCCTCGGTTTTGTTGGTACTTCATCACGTGGGCCTGATAAATGGCTTGAATTGGACCCAAGCCCATAGAGACCGTGGGAAATTGCCAGTAATTGGGCATTAACCACGGATGGGGGTACGAACTCAGCCCCTGCCCGTCGACTTCCCGACGGAAGTTTTGCAGCTGCGTTTCTGTAATGTGGCCTTCAAGGAAAGATCTTGCATACATGCCCGGTGCGCTATGTCCCTGATAAAAGACGAGGTCGCCAGGATGACCATTTTCAGTGCCGCGGAAAAAGTAGTTCATACCCACGTCATATAGTGTTGCGCTCGAGGAAAAGCTTGAGATGTGCCCCCCCAAGCCTTCGTCATTGTCGTTGGCACGCATCACCATGGCCATGGCATTCCAGCGAATCAACGAGCGTATGCGGCGCTCCATAAACAAATCGCCAGGCATAGGCCGCTCGTTCGCGGGGGCGATAGTGTTGCGAAATGGCGTCGTAATCGCCAGAGGCAGTGGTACACCGGTATTTTCGGCGTGCTGGGACAGGGCATTGATTAAGGCTTCACCAGCAGCAACACCGCCCTCGCGTACCACCGAGTCGAGGGCATCGAGCCATTCTTGTCGTTCCTGCACATCTAGGAGGGGTTGCTCACTCACTGTCTTTCTCCGATCCGTAAAGCCCTATGCTGAAGCATTTGCAGCCTGACAAGGCGCTGCAGCTCAACAAAAAATAGATGGTTAGATCATTAAATTCCAATATAGAACTAACAATCCGAGGAATTTCATTCATTAAACTACACGAATTTGTTATTTTTTCTATAAAGTTCTATTTTAGAACCATAAAATAAACGAAAAATGCACGGTTTTGCGATGGCAGCGAGGGGATGGGTCGACCGCCCCACGACGTGGGGCGGCGCGGAAAGCGTCAGCGAGGCTGTACGGGCATACTTTGATGAAACGTCGAAACATCCTCGACAATTTGAGCGCCCTCGATTTCAGCGAAAGGCTCATCGGCAAAAGCAGTACCCTTTAGCTGAACCAAAACCCGTGATGCTGCCTCTGTCATAACGGTCTCCGCATAGTAATCACGAACGGCGTCGAGAGTTACTTGCTCAACAGCTGCAATTAAACGAGTCCGAGTATCAAAGTTATATCGCTCACGGTTCCAGTCGATCAAAAACGGCCCCGCCTCCTCCCCAAGATTCTTGGGCGGTTGCGTCAGGTCGGTCAGAACACCGGCTTTGATGCTTTCAAACTCTGCCTGTTCCAAGGCTTCCAAATCTGAAGCAAACTCCGCTCGATAGTCGTCAAAGCGCTCCAACATTGCGATGGGAGCTTTAACCGGTGTTTGTATATAAAAACCCACCATGGGGTGATCACCAAGCTGAGTAGCAAACCCACCCGCCGCATATCCCAGCTGCTCTTCAGTTCGCAGTTGATTAAACGCCCGGTTGGACAGGTGCGCGGCCAGCAATTCGCCTTTGGCAACATTCTCGATACTCGCTTTTGGCGCCGCAAACAAATACGCCATACCCAAATCTTCCACTGGAAGGTTCTCTTGATAAACTAGCGTACTGCCTGGCTGTGGCGCATAGGTAGCGGCGCGCGTGTACGTATCGCCAGACCGGTTAGGGAGCACCCGCGCAATGAGATCAGCGAGAGACTGGACGTCTTCTTCACTGTAATTGCCAAAGCGGTAGCCTCGCACGTAAGCAGTGCTGAGCTGCTGTTCAATATGTCCGCTAAGTGCCTCTAAGGTTGCGGCATTCGCCGCTTGAAGCAGGTCTTCCTGATTAAATGCTCCTGTTTGTGTCAATCGGCGTATGGCCGGAAATAACTGTCGAACAGGAAAACCAAACCGCGAATTTTCGAGTCCCCGAGTAAAACGATCGACTGCCTGGATGAACTCCTCCTCTGAGGGCTCTATGCGCAACGCTTCCAGAGATCGCTTAATCAATTCAGGCTGCTTGTCTGTAAAGCCTGAAAAAGTCATTTGAATACCGAAACTTGGAGAGACCGAAGCGTTCATTCCTGCAATTGACGCCTCGGTAAGTAGCGTCGTTTGCTGCTGCCGATAGAGATCGACCCATAGGGCTGACAACACGCCTGCCTCAGGGCCCTTGGTTTGCTCACTGGTGTTGAGCTGCAACTGGGTAAACCCTTTGGGCTGCTCTGGGAATATAGCGCTGCCCTGCAGCCAAAATTCCGCGTTATCTGTAGCGATCACCTTTACCGGCTCACCAGCAGGGTGATCTACCGCGAAGGATTCAGGTAGCAGGGTATTTAACGCGGGCATGGCTAAACCGTTTGCCGATGCTAATGCCACCTGCTCGGTGGACGTGGACAGGGTTAAGGGTTCCACGCTGAACTTACCTGCATAGAAATGCATCTCTTCAGTCGCGGGCTCATCCTTTGAGACGAACCAAACATTCAACCGTTCGGGCGTCAGTTGCGCCATAACACTGGCCACCGCATCAGCATCAAAACCCTCGAACCGATAGGGTGCATCGATAGCATGAAGCGTCGGGTAATTTTGCATCGCTTCGGCCAACTGCGACACATAGGCAAAGTCATTGGTTTTTTCCAAAAACCTGAATCGATTCGCCAAAGACGTCGCAAACTCGCTTGCGAATCTGTCGTCTATACCCTCTGTACGCAATAATTCGATATAGCCCAGCACCATATCAACAATGGTTGAACGCTGCGCCATTCCAGCTTCGGTAAGGTCAATCTGGATGCTGAAGGTGCCATAGTTACCCAAGCCATTGGGGGATGCCATAACGCCAAGGGAGCTCGCCCACCCCAGCTCTTTCAATCGAGCCGCCGGAGTATTAGGCATCTCAGACCCCAAAATATAAGCGAGGTACTGATTGGGCTTCACACGAAACTGATCGTCATTCGCATCGATAAGAAAAACCATCTGCAACATCCGCTGATCTTCAAGCGGCACGTAGTGCACCAGCTTGCCTGCAGCCTCGACCATATCGATTTGGTCAGTCACCACCGGCTCGGCAACCTCTTTATTAGGCACGTCGGCGAAATACTGCCTAGCTAAAGCTTCCATCTGATCTAAATCGCGGTCGCTCACCATTGCCACTTTCATAATATTGCCGGAGTAGTACTTATCGAAAAACTCGACGGTTGCACTATGTAGCGACGATCCCGGCTTATCCGCCAAACTCTCCAAGTTACCAATTAAAAAGCGATTGGCCGCATGGTCTCCCAGAAAACTTCTGCCAAGCTTGAACATACCAAAGTAGTCCATTTCCCGGCGCATGGACCACTCTGCATTGACAGCATTTTTTTCCTTCTCTATGTACTCGGGATCCAACAGAGGGGTTTTGAAAAAATGCGAAAAGCGATCTAGCGCCCCTTCGTAGGCACTGTTTTTAATTTCGAACATGTAGTTTGTGATATCGAGCCAAGTGTAGGCGTTGCGAGAACCCCCGTTTTCGCTCATAAAATTCATGTACGCATCAACCTCAGGAAAAGCCTCAGTCCCCATGAACAACATGTGCTCGAGGTAATGCGCCATACCCTGATAGTCCATGGGATCGAACATGAGACCCACACCTACGCTCAATGCAGCAGCCGACTTTTCTACCTGCGGATCTGAAACCAACAAGACCTCGATACCGTTCGCCAACGACAGTGAGCGATATTCGCGACTATCGTTGGGACTCACAATGACACTGACAGCAGGTGAATCTAGCGACGAATCTGCTATGGCGTCATTAGATTCCTCGCGCTGCGAGCAACCCAGCAGAAAGAAGCCTACCAACAGCCCCGAGATAGTTATTCGTAGATTTATCATAGATAGGTATTTCATGGGTCCCTCCTGGACGCCGTGCAAAATCTCATAGATGAGACCACAAACTAGGTCAGTTGTTCATTTCCAGCGGTCGGCCAAGCGCTAGCAATAGCGCTGACCAAGGTAGCTAGTGGAATCGCGAAGAACACACCCCAGACCCCCCAGACACCTCCGAAGAAGAGCACCGCTATAATAATAGCCACAGGGTGAAGATTAACCGCTTCGCTAAATAATAATGGAACTAGAACGTTTCCATCGAGTAATTGAATAACGCCATACGCTCCTAGAGCCCAATAAAAGCTGGGACCAATACCCCATTGAAAAAATGCCACCGCCACCACCGGTATGGTTACTAGAGTTGCACCAATATAGGGAATTATAACCGAGAGGCCGACCAACAAGGCCAAAAGCGCCGCGTAGTTGAGACCCAAAAAGGCAAATGCTATGTAGCTCACCCCCCCAACCAAAATAATTTCAATGACTTTGCCGCGGACATAATTAGCAAATTGAATATTCATTTCCGACCAAATCCTGCTGAGCATTGGCCGTTCAGTCGGTAGCAGGGACGTGAACCAATCTAAAATTTGATCGCGATCTTTCAGAAAGAAGAAAACCATCAGTGGCGTCAGCACCATGTAGACAAGCACCGCAAGTAACCCAGGAATACTGCTAAACCCTTTAGTGACCAGCAGCTGCCCTAACCCCGCCATATCGCCCTGCACACTGTTCATGGCCAGATTGATTTGCTCCTGACTAACAATCGCGGGATATTTTTCCGGTAAAACCGAGAGGGCTGCACGCCCGCGCTCGACCATAGCAGGAGCCTCACGAGCCAGGCTGACAAGCTGTCGCCAAACTAACGGTAACAGTCCCAAAACAAAGGCAAAAAACGCACTGGTAAACATCAATGTGGCAATCCATACGCCGATTCGAGTCGATAAACCCCATTTGTAGAGCTGATTAGCAACGCCCTGCATCAAATACGCGAGCACTACTGCAACAAAGATAGGGGTAAAAATATGCCCTACTGCGGCCAGCAGGATTAGGCTGCCCACTAAAATGACCAGTAATAAAACCGATTCCTCTTCACTAAGGTAGCGGTCATACCATTTTCTAAAAATGCTAATCATAGGGCAGCCTTGGTAATACGATGACGGAAACTACCGTCTTTGAGTGCTTGAGATTCAACACCATGTCCCGCTAATCGTTGCAGTGATTGGAAGTCCTTCGTGGAGCCTGGATCGGTAGCAAGCAGTTCTAATACAGCCCCTGGGGCCATATCCCTGAGGCCACGCTTAGCCATGAGCAGTGGCATGGGACACTTTTGCCCTCTTGCGTCGATCTGTTTGTCCGACATGAATTGCATTCCTGATCCTGCTGGTAGCGCATAGTATAGCCACTATCACGTATTTTCCTGTGAACTCTTACTGGACAATACAACCAAACAAGTGGGACTTGCGATAAAGTGCGACCATGAAATTTGCCACACAGTACCTTGCTAAACATTTCAAACGCCATCTCCGATTCGCTGTCACTTGCGGGCTCGGGGGCCTATTGGCGTTGCCATTAGTCGCGGTACCTGCAACCGAGGGGCTCAAAATCCCGAATCTTGGGGAATCGAGCACGAGCCTGTTTTCCGCCGACTATGAGTACAATTTGGGACAATGGTGGCTAAAGTCCTTCCGCCGACAGGCACCAACCCTAGATGACCCTCTGCTTTACAGTTACGTAGAGTCTCTTGTGTTCGATTTGGTCACGCATAGCGACCTTCAAGACCGTAGATTGGAGTTTGTAATCGTTGATAACCCCACTATTAATGCCTTTGCCGTGCCGGGAGGCGTTATCGGGGTGCATACCGGCTTATTTAATTACGCGCAAACAGAAGATGAGTTCGCAACGGTCATGGCCCATGAAATCGCCCACCTGAGCCAAAGGCACTTTTCTCGCGGCGTTGAGCTAGCCCAAAGCCAATCGACAATAAATATAGCGGGCTTGCTGGCCGGTATTTTACTAGCGGCAACGGCTGGAACCGATGCGGGGCTTGCGGCAATGACCGCCACTCAAGCCGCATTGCAAGACGAACAGCTGCGTTACAGTCGCGCAAACGAGGCGGAGGCCGACAGAGTGGGGTTGCGCATATTGTATGACGCTGGAATGGATCCCTACGCAGCTCCCGCGATGTTTGAACGAATGCTAGCCTCTACAAGATACAGCAGTGCAAACCGTATGCCGGAGTTCATGCGCACGCACCCCTTATCCGAAAAACGGATTGCAGATACGCGCAATAGAGCCCGTCAGTATCCAAAACGTATTCGCCCAGTCAGCCTAGACTACCAACTTATGCGCGCCCGAGTCGCCGTGTCTTTGGCAGACACTCCAGAGGAAGCCGTAGCGCAGTTTAAGGGGGAGCTAGAGGGTAATTCTCGGTCTCGAGAAGCCACCATTTACGGCTTGGTACTGGCATTAACTAAAGCCGGTCGTCCTGAAGAAGCCGCATTAGCCCTCGATGGCATCTGGTCAGATCGAGAGCAACGTATCGAATATATTATTGCTGATGCCGAGATCGCATTGGCCAGCGGCAAACCCGAGTTGGCGGCACAAAAACTGCAAGTCCGTTTACAGCTATCTCCCGGCAACCACCCACTAACCATGTCCTATGCCCATGCACTACAACAAAGCCAGCAATCGCATTTGGCCGAAGAGGTGCTGATTGATCAATCACGACTCAAGCCCGGAGACCCAGGGCTTTGGTACTTACTGGCTGAAGTACAGGGTTTGAGCGGTAATATTATTGGACTGCATCAGTCACGAGCAGAATATTTCATTTTGGTTGGCAACTTAGACGCGGCGCAGCGACAACTTGTTTATGCGCTGAAATTGGTGGGAGATGACTTTACCGTTTCGGCACAAATTAATGACCGAATTGGGCAAATTATTGACATGCGCACAGACCTAGACCGCGGCTAACCTCGCTCTAGGCGCGGCCAATGACACCGCTGTTTAGGCTTTCCGCAAATGACAACATGCGATCTAGTGGACGCATAGCTGCCTTGCCCAGTGCCGGATCGATATGAATTTCGTTGTCAGGCCTTTCGAATACTAGCGAAAGGCGCTCGAGATCGTTCATCGCCATCCAAGGACAATTTGCACAGCTTCGGCACGTTGCTCCATTGCCCGCCGTAGGCGCAATGAGAAAGGTTTTTTCGGGCGCTGCCTGCTGCAGCTTGAAAAATATCCCCTGATCAGTTGCAACAATAAAGGTCTCATGGGGCATGGCCTGAGCGGCCTTAATGATTTGAGTAGTAGAACCAACATGGTCTGCCATTTCAATCACCGATGCCGGAGATTCGGGATGAACCAATACAGCAGCCTCTGGGTGTACCTGCTTTAAATCTGCGATACCTCGAGCCTTAAACTCCTCATGCACAATGCAGGCGCCATCCCACATAAGCATATCTGCTCCTGTGGAGCGTCGGACATAGTCGCCCAAATGTCGATCGGGAGCCCAGATGATTTTCTTATCTTGAGCGGCAAGATGCTCGGCGACATCTAGGGCAATGCTTGAGGTTACGACCCAATCAGCCCTCGCCTTCACAGCCGCAGAGGTATTGGCATAAACCACAACCTCACGATCGGGGTGGCTGTCGCAAAAAGCGGTGAATTCCTCGACAGGACAACCTAAGTCTAATGAACAGGTCGCCTCCATATCAGGCATTAACACCCGCTTATTGGGTGTCAGGATCTTTGCGGTCTCCCCCATAAATTTCACACCTGCAACAATCAAGGTGTCTGCTGGGTGATCGCGACCAAAACGCGCCATTTCTAAAGAATCGGAAACACAGCCTCCGGTGGCCTCGGCAAGAGCCTGTATTTCGGGGGCGGTGTAGTAGTGGGCGACGATTACCGCATTTTCGCGCTGCAACAACTCGCGAATGGCCGCCTCTAGGTTTGCTTGGCGCTCAGGAGATGTTTCCGAACGCTGGTTGCGACTCAGATGCTCTTGTACTTGAACACGAATTTTATTCAGTTGTGATTGGGCAATGGTCATTGCTAAATAACTGGAGACTCATAGATAGGTAAAGGTTAGCACAACTCCTGTTGTTTGCAGTGGCCCGTAACACTGACAGTGCTACTATTATTTTTGCCGCCGATACTATTAGAGAACATTTTGACCAACCCCAACAGCAGCAACTCAGCGTTAGATTCACCAGCCACTATCCTTGTCTGCGATGACGACCCAACGGTGAGACTGCTCGCACGAGAGTGCTTGGAGTCTGCGGGCATGGAAGTTCTTGAAGCTGAAAATGGCCAGGAAGCCCTCGCGCTATTTGATCAGCACGAGCCTGATTTAGTTTTTCTTGACGTTGATATGCCTAAGCTGAACGGCTTTGAGGTCTGTACTGCAATTCGGAGAACCCCGAGGGGTCAATCTCTACCCATTTTAATTGCGACTGGCGCCAACGATAATCGGTCTATCGACCAGGGGTTTGAGGCCGGCGCCACACAGTACAAAACCAAACCGATTAACTGGGCTCTGCTATCACGGGATGTGAAGTACATGCTTAGGGCCGCTGAGGCATTCGCTGTACTTAAAGCACAGCAAGTACAACTAAGAACCCTTGCTTACTATGATCCTCTGACCTCCCTGCCTAATCGGCGCAGCTTTGTTGATCAACTCAGAGGCAGCCTAGAAGAGACCGCGAATCATCAGCGCGATCTAGGCCTGTTAATGGTAGATCTCGATCATTTTAAGCGGATTCACGACCCCTTGGGCGAAGCGTTAAGTGATAGCTTGCTTACCGTGGTTGCTGCGCGCCTTGAGGAACGATTGAGCATGCATGCGCCTCGAGGTCCCGACCCCCACGAAGCAATTGATCGTAGTGAGCTGGAGGAGATGACGATTGACCTCATGCGTCCCGGTGGTGATGAATTCAATATTATTGTTCGCAACCTTCAGAGCCGTCAGGCACTTTTGGACATCGCCTCTTTAGTTCTGGAAACATTAAATGCACCGCTGATCTTTAGCGACAACCATCTCGTACTCTCGGCCAGCGTCGGTATCGCAATTGCGCCGGAACACGGCTTGGAGCCTGAAGCGATCATTCGAAGAGCCAACATTGCACTGAGTGCGGCAAAGCTCTCTGGCCGCAACCGTTTCCGATTGTATGATGATTCTTTGGCCGACGATGCCGATCGAAAGCTTCGTCTGGAAGCTGATCTTCGCGGCGCACTCGAGAGCCCAGATCAACTGTTTATGGCCTATCAACCTCAGATTGATACCAGTTCAGGCCGAATCTCTGGCGTTGAGGCATTAGTGCGATGGAGCCATCCCGAACTCGGTGCCATTTCGCCGGCACTGTTCGCGCCACTGGCCGAAGGAAGCGGACTTATCAGCCAATTAGGTGATTGGATCTTTAAGCGTGTAGACAGTGACATTCAGAGTTTAAACGATGTTTTACCCTCGTATCTGACAATCAGCATCAACCTATCGCCCTTACAATTTACGCAGGCAAACTTCCTGGAGACACTCAAACTTCGCCTGAGCGAGCTGCAATCAAACAATGAGATTGAACTCGAGCTCACCGAAGGTGTGATCATGTCTGACGCTGACGACAGTTTATTGAAGCTTCACGAATTGCGAAAAGCGGGATTTAGGCTGGCAATTGACGATTTTGGAACGGGCTATTCATCGCTGAGTTATTTGAAAGATTTTCCCGTCAATACACTAAAAATTGATCAAGCCTTTGTCGCCAATTTGGGCAATGAAAGTGGCAACAGTATTGTTCGGGCGATACTTGCACTGGCAGAAGCACTAAACCTCGACGTGGTGGCTGAGGGTGTCGAGACACAGGAACAAGCGCAATTTCTCAAACGGCATCACTGCAACATTCTTCAAGGCTTTCTGTTGGCTAAACCTATCCCTCTAAAGGAGGTGATTGAGATACTTGATGTCGACTTTAGCCACATGTATCGCATCGACGAATCGTGAGCTCGTTATGAAGCTCCAATCGCGCCTCTTGCTTCTTTTTGCCCTGGTATTTTCAGTCAGCATATCCAGCGACAGCACTCTTAGCGCTTCAAAATTCAACCAACCGATACAGGTCTTGATTCAAGGCGAAGACCCAGAAAAATTACGCCAGGCACTACAAGATTTGGGCGGGCTAATCACTCATGAACTACCCATCGTCAGTGGGGTCGGCGGCATTATCGAAGCCACCGAACTCGCCAGCCTGGCTGACACAAAGGGTGTCGATCGAGTAACAGAAGACTTCAACCCACCAAAGCTGCCCGAAACGCGAGACTGTTTACTGTCCGGAGATTTACAAATACAACTGACGCCAAAATCATTACGGTGGCGGGTTTTTAACTTTGATAAAAGCACACGAAACATAAAGTGGCTTAGGGCCACGTGGCCCAGCGTACTGGGTGAAGCGACTTTATCCATTACCCCAGAGCTTTCTCGTTCGCCTGCTATGCGCGGCATTAACGTGACATCCGGAGCACAATCAAATTTGGACTTCATGATACCCCCAGGCCCCTCGCTGGTGGATATTCAGTTTTCAGCTTCACCAGAATCACTGTCACAAAATGACTTTCAAATTTCGCTAGGCCTTGACGACTGCGAAGCAAAACTCATTCCTGCCTACTCGGGACGTGGACAGGATTTTTATTTTCAAAAAGAATCTGGAACAACATTACTGACCCAGGCCGGCCTCACTGGGTCGGGAATTGGCGTTGCCATTATTGATTCTGGACTGTGGGACATACCCGCATTGACGCACAATGCTCTGGGAGAGCTACGCATTGCGACCCACTACAACGCCATTCGCGATCAGATTGATCTAAACCTTCGAGATGAGGGTGGCCACGGATCACACATGGCTAGCATCATTGCCAACAGCCAACGCGTCGCCAATCGAGACCCCGCTCAGTTTCAGGGCTTGGCCCCTAATGCTGTACTTATTCCAGTTACCGCCATTTCACCGCGTGGTGATGGCGACTTCATGGATATCATTCGAGGTATTCAATGGGTCACCAACAACCAAGCACACTTTAATATTAGAGTGCTTAACTTATCGTTAACAGCTACTCCGCGCAGTGAATACTGGGCAGACCCCATGAATCAAGCGGTCATGGAGGCATGGAAAGCGGGCATTACGGTAGTCGTGGCAGCAGGAAACGACGGACCAGACTGGGGCACTATAGGCTCACCAGGCAACAATCCCTACGTCATTACTGTCGGTGCCTTCACCGACTCTTGGACACCCGGCGATGGACGTGACGACTATATTCCTGATTTTTCATCGCGCGGCCCGACACCCGAGGGTTTCATCAAGCCTGACTTCGTCGCACCCGGCGGTCATATAAGCGGGCTCATACCTCCAGATTCGACCTTGGCCATTGAAAACCCCAACTATTTTTTGACCTCTGGCGAATTTGTCTCCACCGGCAGCTCTCAAGCCGCAGCTGTCGTATCGGGACTCATTGCACTATTACTAGAAATTAAACCTGAGCTCAGCAACGATGACGTCAAGTGCTTGCTCTTAACCAGTGCTCAACCGGCCTTGAGTCGATCTGGGAAGCTCGCCTACAGCCCCTTTATTCAGGGTGCCGGTCGCGTCAATGCATCTCGGGCCCTGACATTAGGTAACACTGATTGCGAGCAAAAAAGGCTTAACGTAAGTGCTGCGTTAGCAGGCACGGAGCGCCTGTACGGACCCGCGGAGCAGCTTGAAGACGGCACCCCTTCCTTACCCAATATGCCGTCTATGGTTGAAGAAGAGACACCCACACTGGGCATGAGTATCGATCGGCGTTGGGGTGTTGCTGCACATCTCGAACGTCTCGATCCCGCGACCGAGCCACCGCAAAAGCCTGAGGTGCCTTTCGACTGGGCGGCGGTCTATCGCGACGAGCAGCAAAAGCTCAATCGGCTAAAAGCCTCTCCATTGAAATAAAGTCCTGCAGTTCATCCCTCTCGTAATGCACCGATCGACTACCCCATTTGGGTCACTCCAAAGCTGTTTACCTTCGCTACGCGTTCGTAATATCCCATAACAAATCAATAAGTCGCATAAAGCGGATAGTACAAACGAAGAAGTTGTAAACCTGCGTAGGAGGTTACAGACCATGAGAGTGATGAAAGCAATCACAAGCTGTGCAGCAGCAGTAATACTCAGCACGAATGCTGCTTACGCCGAGGAAGAACCCCGCGGAGCAATTACTGCTATTAGTCACGTTGCTGCCGGGGTATCTGCGGATACTCCCCACAACGGTTTTCGATGGGCAGAGACTCGTCAAGAATCTGGTCCCGCGGTAAATACAACCACGGCAAGCAGACAGTCGGGCTTCAGGTGGGCATCTCATCCGGGCAACCAATCAAACGGTCAAACAGCTGCTGTTGAAGCTTTATCCGATGCAAACCAAAGACCGGTTTCAACTTCTGCTATGCCTGCGCGTAAATATTTACCGAGCAGTCGCATGAGTGATTTATCTTTGATTTTACGACCAATGCGGTTCATTAACATGTCATGATTTACTTCATCGAAAAACTTCGATAAATCAATATCAACC
>UPTG01002476.1_pt1 | contig 12627 bp, 14 predicted proteins | sample 2160121 | NCBI WGS metagenome assembly UPTG01 (sample SAMN06266255, study PRJEB28933) | marine metagenome | isolation source: Columbia River Estuary | place: USA:Columbia River Estuary, USA | collected 2014-07-27 | reverse complement strand
AAAACCGTGAGCTAATGGTGGCTACCAACCCACAGGAAGCCGCTGAAGGCACCATCCGCGCTGACTTCGCGTCCAGTATCGACGCTAACGCAGTTCACGGGTCGGATTCACCTGAATCGGCCGCCCGCGAAATCGCTTACTTCTTCGCTGCCAGCGATATCTGCGAGCGCTAGGAGCTTTTAAGCCGTGACCAGCCTCATCGCCAGCACTGTAGACGCAACCCAGCAGGAGCCTGAAAAGGTGAATCTGCTGGGTTTGCCTCTGGCTGCGATGGAACAGTACTTCCTGGAGCTTGGAGAGAAGAAATTCCGTGCCCAGCAGGTATTAAAGTGGATTCATCACCACGGAGTCACGGATATTGATGAGATGAGTAATCTCGGCAAGGTCCTCAGAGAAAAGCTCAAGTCCGTTGCTGAGATTAAACCTCCCGAAATTGTGAGTCAGCATGATTCCAACGACGGTACCCGCAAATGGGCAATTCGGGTTGAAGGCGGCGGCCTGGTAGAGGCTGTTCTCATTCCAGACGGCAAACGAGCGACGCTGTGTGTGTCGTCGCAGGTCGGGTGTAGTCTGGATTGTAGTTTTTGTTCCACCGGCAAGCAGGGATTCCAGCGGGATCTCTCAGCCGCAGAAATTATTGGCCAGGTTTGGCTGGCGATTAAATCCTATGACGCCTTTCAGTCTGCCAAGGGTCGCATAGTCACCAACGTGGTGATGATGGGCATGGGTGAACCCCTGCTCAACTTTGACAACGTCGTCGCGGCCATGGACCTGATGATGGAAGACAATGCCTATGGTATTTCCAAGCGACGGGTCACATTAAGCACCTCTGGTGTGGTGCCTGCGCTGGATAAGTTGGCCAAGGTGAGTGAGGTTTCCCTGGCGGTTTCATTGCACGCTCCCAACGATGCGTTGCGCAGTCAACTGGTGCCGATTAATCGCAAATACCCCATCGCGGTGCTGCTGGAGAGCGCTCGGAACTATATTGACGCTCAGAGCGACAAAAAACGTGTTGTTACTATCGAATATACCCTGATAGCTGGAGTGAATGACCAGCGAGAGCATGCTCAGGAACTTGCCCAGTTGCTCAAGGGTTATCCCTGCAAAATCAACCTGATTGAATACAACCCCATAGACATGGCTTTGTTGGATTTTCCGAGAGCCTCTGCGCTTCCACTTAACCATTTGGCATAGCCAGCTCCATCTTGAGTATTCAATGTAATTAAATTCATCACCGGTTCAGCTTGACTGGCAACAGAGAAAGATAAAGACAAAGCACCAAGGCCATAGATGAATGTTTTCATGATTTTTGAAAATAGTTGCATACGAATATTTCTCCGATGACTGCGTTCGTTTTTGTTGATTGCCAAGCAAGTACATCACGGCATTCAGCAAGGGTCATTAATAGTTCGATTTTGGTTAGACGCTTTTTTCACGTCGTCTAAGGGGCTCTTTGTACCTTGATCAACTATGGCCTTTGCCCACTGACGCGAGTTGAATTTCAACGTGATCGTGCTCCATGGCTTAACGAGATTCATTCACTATCCTATGTGCTTAGTGCCGCGGCGTCACTGTTTGTTTGCGTTACGCTGAGGTTGATGGCGTTGAAAATCGAACTAAGGTTGTCTCTGTTGTCTGGGCATCACAAAATGAAAAGACCCTTTTAAATGGAAATAAGGAAACTAGAATGAAACAAATTGCTCTTTTAGTAACGATTGCGCTTTTCTCGGGATTGGCGCTTGCAGACCATCATGAGGAGCGGGGTCCGTTTTATGCCTTTTATCATTTTGCGGCGCCAGATCCTGGGGCCGTAGTAGCTGCTATGGATAAGTTTTGGGCTTCAGATTGTGGCAAGCAGTACCCGGCAGATGCTGGTCTCCAGCAGGAAGTGTTTAATGGCGGCTACGCTTCGACCCATTTTATTATTAACACGTTTCAAAATGCGGCCGACCAACAGAAAGCCGCTGAAATTCTCAGTACCTGTCCTTCAGCTATCGAGTTTTTGGGCGACATGACAGCGGCAGGCGTCGAGCCTGTCAGTCAATATCTCGGTATGGCGCCCATCGATGAAAATGACTGGGGACAAGATTCCGTTTTCACTAAATACGACATTATTGTCGAACCTCAAAATCAGGCTGCTTTTGCTGCTGCTTTTGCAAAGATGACGAAAGCATTGAGTAAGAATACAGATATCCGATCCTATGGACTCGGTGGCATAGGCTATGGTCAAGACAAGTTTACCCATTGGGCATGGTTCGGCGCGAGATCAGTGGTCGAGATGGATCACATCAATGCGCAAATATCGGGACACCCAGCGGTGGCCGAATTTTATAAGACAGTAGGTAGCCTGAGAACCCTGGTGAACTCGAGTCTTATACAAAACGTGAAGAACTACCCGCGGAATTAATCAGTCAGAGCCGGTGGCGTTATAGAGGGCAGCCTGCTGGGCTGCCTTCATCTATGAAAGTGCGGTGTAACCTATAGGTACTAGCGCAATGTGACGTCGGATTTTATTTGGCGATAGGCGTCGGGGTCGTTAACCTCGAAAACGACAGTACCTGTGATGCCCTTCGAGTAGCTGGCGGTAGACTTGTTCGTGCTGACAACGTCCACAACTTTGATGGCAGTAAACCTTCCTTAAAAAGACATATGTCTAACGATCAAAGCGCGCGGCACGCATGCAATGTGAAAACCAATATCGAACCATTCTTTACTGCAATCTATAAGCCGGCGTTAATCAACCCTCGCCATGAGGCGAAAGACGCTGTAAATGAATGGCACAAGAGGGATGCGGATGTTTTTCACGCATGACAAATTGTCACACGAGATTCCGTGGCGACCCTTTTGACGGCATTCTGAACGCGAAAAATACTAATAAAGGAGAAAAATGATGGAACTGCAATTCACAGAACTTGAGGTATGGCAAACCTTCTGGACCGGCATGGGTGCCGCAGGCATTTGGCTGATGGGTGTTGTGTTTTTTATATGGGTGGGGTTTCGATTGTCAGGCAACCTCTACGCTAACGCTGAGGCCAATGTGGTGATGAGGATTGCGGCAACCGGCTTTTGTTTATGTGTGGTGTATTTTGCGCTGGTTTGGTTTGCGATGACAGAGTGGCACGCGAATGGTGTTGCGGGTGCATTTCTAGACTTGAAAGGCAGTGTGCAGGGTCTTAGCCCCAACGGTGAAATGTTCTTAGCCGGATCTGATCCGCGTGCACCAATGTCGCTGATGCCGAATCCGCCTCAAGGCATTTTGCTGCTTTGTGCACTTAGCATTCAATTAATGAGCATTTGGATGCCCAAAAAATCCTAAATTGATTGATGCTTTACCGAAGAAATTTGGTGGCGGCCGGCGTGCCCGCGAAGTGGGTCGCTGGCTATCATCCTCGCCAACTGCATAGGTTTTCTGCTGCCGCCCGCGATAAGAAGCCCTTGACAGAGTCTGTATGGATCGGAGTAGTCATTTTCTTTCCGTAAGCGAATTTTTTCGATGATTATGACTAAGATTGAGATTATGCTCTCAATAAATGTAACGTATAAAACTCGTGTCGTCAGCGCAAGACCGTTCATTGCCGATATGACACTCTGGGACCTGCCGGTAATCGATAGACCCAGTGTTAATTTTCAAGTAGGGATGTTGTAAGGACGAATGAGTGTAAGGCTCTGTAAGGATGAATGAATATAAAGCGCTGCTCGATGAAGGGGTTGTGATTTTCAGATTTTTTGACGAATACGTGGCAGATGAAGGTGATCAATTGCTGCTGCGGTTCATTAAGTCGTTGACGATTGATGAGATATATTCGGTGAAAACAATGATCTGGGATCTCAGTGATGTCACGTCGATGACACTGCATGATACAGATGGTGCGAGAATGGCAAAGTTCAACAACCAAATGATGAGCGCCATTGAACACCCGGAGAAAGATGTCGTCGCATTCTTGAGTAACCTTGTGCTTTATTACGTTAAACCTAAAAGTAAGCAAGTCAGCGATGTATGGGTTGAAAGACTTGAACGGCTTAAAACGCCGACGAGAACCCTGCCAAGCATGGCTGCCGCAGATGTTGAAAACTTACATGAACTGCTAACAATGCTTGGCCTGGTAAGATTGTCGCCGATGCTTGACTGCGAATGGCAGACGATTTGAATGGGGTGGTCATTTGCAGCGACTGTGCGCGAAATCAGTTGTAAACTTTTTCCTGGCGCCAAAATTAAGGGACAGAGAAGTGGGGTGCCGATTGATCCGTGATCCACTTATTGTGTGCCGCCTAAGCTCGGTTTTAATGCCTGATGACGCCTGATGAAGAAGCGTTAAGGACATAGTTAATTTAGCTGGGCAGGTACTACGCCACGCGCATTTAATTACTCAACAGAAGCTCTGATAATGTTCAGTGATGAATCGATTTGAGTGCCAACTGCGCCGATGGAAACTTTCGATGCGGGTAAATTGAGATGTTCCTTTAGATAATAGGTCGCAGCCGTGCCAGTGCAGTGAGCACCAACGAGTCTTTCCATACCCACTGCTTTTAGATGTCCCGCGGTCCAATCCAACACCTCGTTGGAAGCACGAAACAAATGGAACCCGCCGACCCCCATAACAACGGGCACTGACTCGATATCTCTCAGCGCGGCGGTAGCGTTAACAATACCGGCATGGCCGCAACCTGATACAAGCAGCCAGCCTCGGCTCGTTAGTAAACCCAGAACCTGAGATTCGGGAATATTGTCTGGCTGGTCCGCAGCGGCGTCAAGAAAGCGTCCAGGGCTGACATTACGTTCATCGTGTCTTCGTTTGATAGCCCCGCTCAAATGTACCCCGGGAAGAATCTCTCGCGCTTGCTCTACCACAGTAAACTGAATACCCAGCGCTTCCGCCGCTTGACGAAAGTCCTGTGGTTTTTCGAAGTAATCCGGATTTATCGATTTGTCCAACGAGTAGACTGGCGTGCCATCCTTGGTAAAACGCTGCGCGAAAAAACCTTTTCCCACATACACCTTCGAAAGCGCTTGGGGGTAATCTTCCATAAGTTGCTTCCTCATATGTAAGAGCCCACCGGTATGGTCTGTGTGGTAGTGGGTCAGAATCACGTGAGTCACCATGCTCAAGTCAACCTTTAGCGATTGGCTATTGCGCCACACGGTCGATTGTTTGAATCCGGTATCAAACAACACCGTACCGGCCTCAGTTTCAATCAATGCGCTAAAGCCCCATTCACCATGGCCGGAGAAGTTGGCTAACATCGTCGATAATACTGTAATGTGAGGATCTACCGCGTATGCTGAGTCCGCCTCTGCTGCGGGCGAGGCCAGAACGAACAAACCGAAAAACAGTCGTATAGTTTTGATGCTGAGCGCCTCACATTCTGATGGCTGAAGATGAGCAGTATAGACCACATTTGCTAAAGAACGGTCATATAGAGCGCTTATCGACGATCATGTGCGCAGACGCTTTTATGTGAGCGCGGTTTAATCAGGCCGGTCGTTTCTTTTGAGCGCTAATACCGATCTTGAAGCAAGCCCTGATCTAACGCAGTATCGGCTACGTAATGTTAGCTACCCCTGTTTTTCGCGCACTGGTCGCTCTAAAACCCCGGTCAATCGTGCGACAAACAAATAAAACCTAGAGGAATAAACATGAAGTATCGTTCAATCGCTGCGATTATCCTGGCAATTATTACATCGGGCTGTTCAGCGTTGGTTTCTAAGGTATTTCCGTTGGACGACTTGCCGGAGCCTCCCGGACCGCACAAAGTGGGCACTCGATTTTTTGAATGGGTCGATACAACGCGCGGGGAATCTTTTACAGATAACCCTGATGACCAACGCCGACTAGTAGGGCAAATATGGTATCCAACGGCGCTTGCGTCTGGCGATGCCTCTCAACCGTATTTAGATCACCCAGAACAGAGGCTCGATATGTTGGCGTATCAATCGGGCTTGCCTCGTTTCATGCTTCGGCATATGCAGCGGGTTAAAACGAACGCGCTCCTCGATGCTCCCTTGCTAAGTCAGTCGACTAAGATTCCATTGGTCTTGTTTTCCCACGGCCTAGGTGGCATGAAAAATCAGAACACCATACAGGCTGAGGCGCTCGCAAGTCATGGCATTGCAGTCATCAGCGTAGATCATGCTTACGACGCTTTCCTGACAATTTTTTCAGATGGTTCAACCGCAGATTATCGCGCATCAGATGACGAAAACCGTACCGGTGATGATTTTTGGGCGTTTCGTTCACCTCAGCTAAATACTAGAGTCGCCGACCTCGTGTTTGTTCTTAACGAAATCGGGCGCTTAGGCGAACAACCTGGCAGCATCTGGGCTCACCTGCAAAGCGATGCCGTTGGCGCATTTGGACATTCTTTCGGTGGAGCAACAGCACTGATGTTGTTGGTGAAAGATGAGAGGGTAGCTAAGGCGTTGGCATTGGATGGTTGGATGGTGCCGATACCATCCGATATTATTTCTGCGGGCACAGAAAAGCCTTTTCAATATGTGGGACAAGCGGCGTGGTCAGATCCCATCAATTACAACAAACTGGATGCGTTTTTAAGTGCATCATCTCAAGGCGAACAACAGTTAGTCGCAGGCACCAAGCATTTCGACTATTCTGATGCACCGCAGTTCTCTAATTTGACGAAGCGGTTTGGACTTTCTGGAGAACTCTCGCGTCCTGAACTAAGAACGCTCATCAACGATGCCGTTCTTTCCTTTTTTAATCGTGACTAAGGATGGTTGAATACTCGGCAAGATAATAGCAACCCTTTGTAAATAAGGCGTAAATCGATCTGTATTTTAGATAAGGTCGTAAAACAATAGAAATCAATACAGATAACTTACATGTCGGCGATTAGACAACTCGGTGTTATTGGAGACTTGCATTCGGAAGATATTCGTCTTGGGCGAGCGCTAGAATTTCTGGAACATGAAGGCGCGTGCGATATTATCTGCACCGGAGATATCGCAGATGGTCGGGGCTGTGTAGATACCAGCATACGCTTATTACGAGACCACGGCGTTAAAACAGTGAGAGGGAACCACGACCGCTGGCTGCTAGAGCGTAAAGCTCGCCATGTGCCGAACGCGCATCATCGCGAAACATTAAATGAACAGTCGATCGCCTTTCTTGAGAACCTGCCCACTCAAATTCAGCTCAACACAATTGCCGGTTCTGTGCTGCTTTGCCACGGGGTCGGGGACAATGATCTAAGAAAGGTCTGGCCAGGCACTGAACGCATGCCGGTTGAACGTAGCCATGAACTCGACAAAATTATTGATGAAGGAGAGCACCGATTCTTAATCAATGGTCACGTCCATTTCAAAACTATGATTCACTTTGAGAACCTGACTTTACTCAACGCGGGTACGATCAAAGGCGATATGTGGCCAGGTTTTATGCTGATAGATTTCGAGTTGCGGCTGATACGTGCATTTACCTTTGGTCCCGATGATTCAGTTATATCGACGAAAACGACGAGTCTCGACCCGGAAGCGAACCACCAAATTTGGTCAAACACGCAGTCCTTTAGCGGCAATTGGGACCCGCTGCTCTTGTTTCACAGGTCTGAAGGCTGATTTGCAAGTGGCAAGTGACATTAGCGATGTATCTCTTATCTCGCAAAATTAGTTTTGCTGTGGATGGCACCTGGTATCTGATTTCAGTGCAACGAAAACAGCCCTTTGATGGCTCAATGTTGACATGCTGGTTGTCATATTCCCCTTTCCGGCAGCCTATCAAAGGTTTAATGTAACAGCACTAATCAACAAGTGATCTTAAAAACACCATGAAGCCGCTTCTCTTTTTTGCTTTGATAAGCTTACTTACTGCCTGTGGCGGGGGTGGGGGCGGTGATGGCGCCGCAACGCCGGTACCTGCGCCGCCAGCTAGTACAGTAACACCGCCGGCCATTCAAACTTCAACGGTGAATTGGAGTTTATCCAGAGTTTCTCCCGCCGAGGCTGATACCACCGTAAATGCGGTTGAAGCAATACTGGATCATGTGTTCGGTGATGCTGCAGTTCAGTCAGCGATGTTGGTCAAGGATGGCTATATTGTTGGCGAACGTTATGCCGAGGGTATTGATGCCAACACGCTGGGCACCAGTTGGTCAGTGGCTAAAAGCTACTATAGTGCAGCTGTCGGCATTGCAGTCGATGAAGGCTGGATCAGTAGCCTAGACCAGCCAGCCAGCGATTTTTTCACTGAGTGGGAAGGCTCCAGTAAATCTGACATCACCATTCGCGATTTGTTAGAAATGCGCAGCGGCCTTCCCGCTAGCTCCCGCATTTTTTTTGCTGCTGACCAGACTGCATTTTCGCTGGACTTGAATAAAACACGGCCAGAGGGTGGCACATTCGTCTATTCGAATCCCACGTCCCAGCTCTTTGAGCCATTGCTGTTACGATCCACTGGACTAGACGCGCATAGCTACTTGAGACAGAAATTGCTTAGTCCTATAGGCATTGACGTTGATCAGATTGGCATGTGGCGTGATGCAGTGGGAAATCCTGTGACCTACTTTGGTCTTGATCTGCGCCCCGAGGACATGGCGCGCTTTGGCCTGCTTTACGCTCGTGGCGGTGAATGGGATGGAACGCAGGTTGTCTCAGAATCTTATGTCAGGGCCAGCATTAGCGCGCAAAGTGGGTTTTACGGCTTCCAGTGGTGGCTGATGAACGAAGCTTACTTTAACGCTGCGGTGCCCATTCAGGTGGCAGCCGCGCTCGGATTGGAAGGCCAAAAGATATATGTCTGGCCCGAGGGAGACGTTGTTTTGGTTGTCTTCACGCGCTACGAGCACAATGCTAACGCCGGCTATACCTTAAGCTCCACCAACTTTCCGAGCACTTGTGCCGGCAGAAACTCTTGTAACGATTCGGACGTGTCCGTTCCAAGCTTTAGCCAATATAACCTGATGTTTTTGTTGCAGGAACTGCTCGACTAAACCGATTGATAATAAGGGGGTGCGTTTATCAGGTCGCAATAGTTCTGCGCCTTCCGGAGTTGCATGCAACGCATGCCGATTGGCTGCCATTGGATATTGGATCAGCGCAGATCGATGCAATGTGCGCGCAGAAGCTTCCTTCTGCGCGCACGCGGCATTGTGTTAACTTTTCGCTAAAAATGTAACGATTCAATCATCGGTGATGATATCGGCGACTTCGAATGTCATGGTTTTCGCCACAAAATCGATGTTGCCAATCGCATAATGAAACTTGCCATCACTCAGCGTATTCAAGCCATACAACTTGAAGAGACTGCCATTTTTAACATAGATACCTTGAAGTGTTGCGGTTGCTACCACCTCACCATTTTGGGTCCAAGCATGACCGGTATATTCTCCGCGATCCCCTAAGTCTTGCTTATCAGTGAATTCATAAGATAAATAAACCCGTCCGTAAGGGCCGGCTTCGCCGGACGCAGACACTTGATAGTTTTGCCCATCAGAGGTGTAGGTAGAGTCAATTGTAAAATTCGCATCAAAAAACGAGTTTTTATCAAGCGCTAACTCAGCGGCAGAAACGGTAAAAGGCATTAAGCCAAACAGCAGGCATATTCGAAGTAAATTGGTCATATTTTTTGTCCTTGAAGGTTGAGTGAAAAATCTGCACCCGAATGCTATCGGCTGAGTATTTTCACAGTGCTAACGGCAAGCTTACGCTGGTCGCCAATGTTAAAATGTGAGTAGGTCGTTGATGTGCGCACCAACGGTATCGATGCACACGCGTTCGCGCAGCCGTGGGTTGTGCCCGCCGGCTGCGCTTAAGTTTGTTGCGTACTACCGATTGGCGGCAGTGCGGAAATAATGCCCGCGATAGGGTATTTCTGTACCGCATTCCATAATCCGATCGAACTTCGCTTGCATCGCCGCGCCATGCTCGGCCCAGTCAGCATTGCCCTCCGTCTGATCCTCCAAGGTCTCCCAGAAGTTCATCCAGACGAAATCGAAAGGCGCGGAGGCTGTTGAAGGGTCTCCCGTGCTGGTTTCAACGTCAATAAAAGCGACTTGGTACCAATAGGTATTGTCTGTAATGCGGGCTTCCGAGGCCTCTATGTAGGGCAAGAATTCATTCGTGACGTGGTCTTTGAGGTCCAAGACTGGTCTGTCATCAATCATGCTACAAAACTGCATGGTCGCGGCATAAGGGGGATTGTCTTGCGTCCAAGCCTTAGTAGGCGCTTTTTGCGAATATGTGCTGAAGGCGAAGAGATCGAGTTCCTGATCGGGTGCGCACTCTATGACGCCCGCGTGATTTTCCCGCAAACGCGCAGCCGCACCTGATGCGGCCCAATCCTGCCAGCCCGCGTCACGACTTGTTTTGTCATCCCATCTGAGAACCCAGACGCCATCAAACACCTCGGATGTCCAGTCATTGGGGAGGTAACCAAAAGCACTCACCCCGCGATCGGTCATCGCGTCAAGCTCAGTATTCCAAGCAGCGAGATAGGTTTGAAAGCTTTCAGGACTATAGTTTTCGCCAAATTTACATTGTAAGTATTCGACGTAAGCCGCTGGCTCCTGTCGTGCTTCAGCCGCTGCTGATGTTTGGGATGGGCTATTTTGTGCCTCTGGCGCCGCGCTAGGTGATGAGTCTTTTGCATCGCTGCAACTCGCTAAACTTAAGGCACAGATAACGGCCAGGATTGTCAGTAATTGAGGTGATTGCCTCATTTTATTCTCCTTTGTCGATTTAGTTTGGCTCGCGCAAACGAGCCCCGTGCCGTCAGAGTAATGCCTACTGCGAAGCGGGACAATTTTAGTTCGACTTTGGTAACAACAAGCCAGGCGATGATGGAGCCTGATATCAGGGGGTTGCGGGAAAGGTGGTTTAGCGATAAAAGAAAGGGCCCATAGGTTCGGGCCCTTTCGGTTATCTAAAACGGGTTTGGGCCTTCAGCGCCGCTGAGGGCTTCCTGCCCGCGGCCATTGTGTTAGTTCCCGCCGACTCCTGAGATGTGCGTATGTGCGATGAGCCATTTTGATTTTTCTTTGACTAAAACCAGCGTGACCCAAGTGGGTGGGCTGAGGTTAGAGGGCTTTCTATGGGGATACACCTGCCACCAGCGTACAAAGCTGGCAACGGCCGTGTTGCCATAAATCGAAACCTCGGGATCTTCGATCATAGTGACGAATGTCGTCTTGCCGCCATTCAGAGACTCGCCAGCCTGACGGCCAGTGATTTGATTGGCCATATTCTTCGCTTCGTCAGTTTGACGAGCGCCGCCAGAGATATAAACGCGATCTGATCGCATGAGTTTCGCTTGAGCGGCGAGGTCGTTTTCCAAGTCGCCATACTGTTGAATGACTTTCATGACATCACTGAGATCATCTGCCAAAGTGTTGCCGCTAAACAGCATGCCAGTCAAAACTAAAATTGCCGTGATATGTTTTAAATTCATAGTTCGCCTCCTAGGTGACTCATGACCTTAGCATTTGGATGTAAGACGGTCATGGATGGTTCGATTTTGGTCAGTGCGGCAAAGTTAATCCCCGCTCGGTTTTAGAAGGTCTTCATTTCGACGCCCATATAGGTGAGGCGTATGCTGCTAGCCTGTCCTCTTCAGCTATTGTATGCAATGACTTGGGTGCGCTTGTTAATCAAACGTGTGGTCGAGATTGGATCGCCGCTGCACGTTAAAGCGAGGATGGTTGGGGGCCCGGAAGAGGCCCCATGTGTGGTTGCCGACCGCCAAGCCTAGCCTGCGGTCGCTTTTAGGATGTTTAATTCCGAACAGTATGCGACTTTGATAGGTCCCAGTGGCAGGACATAGGTTGTGGTTGATTGTTAAATGCCAATTGTGCCTCTCTAGCAGCGCCGGTTCTCACGGCATCGAACAGCCCCATCATGTCGGCATCATTGCCAGCGATCACTTGTAAGAAATCAAAATCAGGGTTGAGGCCAAAACCAGGGACCCAAATCGCCATGCCGTTGTTAACGCCCAGCGCCTTGTTCACGGATTGTATTCGGTCATTCGTTGAATAAGTCATAACGTCGCGCATATTAGCGCCATCATTTATCTGACAGATACCAACGATCAGTGTCTTTTGCATTGCGTCACTCGGCATCTGTGCTATCGGCATCGCAGTTGAGAACACTGGTTTTTTACAGGTTGTCATGGCGGCAATTGCGGCAGGGTTTTTCGCATTTTCTGGTTTTGTCCAAGCCTTGTTCGCTTTATGGTAGTCCGCCCAGGTGGGGAAGTAGTTGATCCATCTTAGTTCCGCTTCATGATAAGGCGGCGTCACAGCAATAGGTTCCCAAATAAAGGTATTGCCATTGATATCCTCAGTTTTTGCCCACGCGTTAAAATCCGAGCGTGCATAGGCTACGACATCTTGCAGGGTGCTGCCTTCGTTCATCGTACACTCATAAATTTCCACCACCATATTCTTAGTCATAAGATGGTGGTCTGCATGAGCCATCAAAGGCAGTGATAAGAGGGCGGTAACAAATAATCGAATCATTGGATGTATCCTGTAATTTGTGTGTGTCCGTCGACGGTAACTCGAGATGTCTGGCGCGTCTATGACAGTTCGACTTTGGCAGGTTGGCCCTCGGCAGCAGCACGATGAGGGTGTGCTTTAGTCAATCAAGGCCGCCTCTCGTTTGCGTCAGGTTTGCAGGAA
>UPTG01002462.1_pt1 | contig 12666 bp, 9 predicted proteins | sample 2160121 | NCBI WGS metagenome assembly UPTG01 (sample SAMN06266255, study PRJEB28933) | marine metagenome | isolation source: Columbia River Estuary | place: USA:Columbia River Estuary, USA | collected 2014-07-27 | reverse complement strand
ATGACCGCCTTCCCTATAAGGCAGGACAGTTTGCGCCCGACACTGAAGGATAGATTCATGCCGAAGAGAACTGACATTAAATCCATTATGATTATTGGAGCGGGCCCCATCGTCATCGGTCAAGCCTGTGAGTTCGATTACTCCGGTGCCCAGGCCTGCAAGGCACTGCGCGAAGAAGGCTACCGCGTGATTTTGGTCAATTCAAATCCAGCCACCATCATGACCGATCCGGACATGGCCGATGCCACCTACATCGAACCCATCACACCTGAGACCGTCGCGAAGATCATTGAGATTGAGCGCCCCGACGCGCTGCTGCCGACGATGGGTGGACAGACCGGCCTGAACACCTCGCTTGCGCTTGAGGAAATGGGCGTCTTGGACAAGTTTGGCGTAGAGATGATTGGCGCCAAGCGCCCGGCGATTGAAATGGCCGAAGACCGCAAACTCTTTCGCGAAGCCATGGATCGGCTTGGCCTTGAAAATCCACGCGCCACCATCGCTGAGACGATGGAAGAATGTATGGCCGCGCTTGATGACATCGGCCTACCCGCGATTATTCGCCCGGCCTTTACATTGGGCGGGACAGGCGGCGGCGTGGCGTATAACCGAGAGGATTACGAGCATTTTTGCAAAACCGGCCTGGACGCTTCCCCAGTCAGCCAAATCTTGATTGATGAAAGCCTCTTGGGTTGGAAAGAATATGAAATGGAAGTGGTGCGCGACACCGCCGACAATGCAATCATCGTCTGCTCTATTGAGAATGTGGACCCGATGGGGGTGCATACCGGCGACAGCATCACAGTGGCCCCTGCCCTCACGTTAACCGATAAAGAATATCAAATCATGCGCAACGCCAGCATTGCCGTTCTGCGCGAGATTGGCGTTGAAACCGGTGGCTCGAATGTGCAGTGGGCTGTGAACCCAGAAGATGGCCGTATGGTGGTCATCGAGATGAACCCGCGCGTGTCACGCTCATCGGCGCTCGCCTCCAAGGCAACTGGATTTCCAATCGCGAAAGTCGCAGCGAAATTGGCGGTTGGCTATACGCTGGATGAGTTGGACAATGACATCACCAAAGTCACCCCAGCCAGCTTTGAGCCCTCCATCGACTATGTGGTCACAAAAATTCCACGCTTCGCATTCGAAAAATTTCCAGGATCTCAAGCGGTGCTCTCCACAGCGATGAAATCTGTTGGCGAGGCCATGGCCATAGGGCGCAGTTTCCACGAATCGGTGCAAAAAGCGCTGGCTTCTATGGAAACTGGCCTCACGGGTTTTGATGAGGTCGAGATCGACGGCATGCCCGGCGAAGATGATCTGGTGCTGCGTGACGGAATCTTAGTGGGCCAAAACCCTGATGCTCAAATGGCCATCGACAAGGCCCTGACCCGCGAACTTGCGATCCAGTCTCCAGATCGGATGCGGGTCATTGGTCATGCGATGCGCTTCGGATTTTCCGACGACGAGCTGCACAGTATCACCCGCTTTGATCCGTGGTTCTTGGCGCGCATTCGCGAAATCATTGAGATGGAAACCGTCATCAAGGCCGAGGGTCTGCCCCGTGATGAACAGGGGATCCGCCGCGTCAAAATGATGGGCTTCACCGATGGCCGTCTGGCGATTTTAACAGGCCGAACAGAGACTGACATCCGCGAAGCGCGGCAAGCGCTTGGTGTTGTTGCCTCCTTCAAGCGCATCGACACCTGCGCAGCCGAATTTGAAGCGCAAACCCCCTATATGTATTCCACCTATGAAGCTCCGGCGATGGGCTCAACCGAATGCGAAGCACGGCCCTCTGACCGCAAGAAAGTGGTGATACTGGGCGGCGGACCTAACCGCATTGGTCAAGGCATTGAATTTGACTATTGCTGCTGTCACGCTTGTTATTCTCTCACAGATCAGGGCTATGAGACCATTATGGTCAACTGCAATCCGGAAACCGTGAGCACAGATTACGATACGTCAGACCGCCTGTATTTTGAGCCTCTGACCTATGAGCATGTGATGGAAATCTTGCGTGTCGAGCAAGAGAACGGCACGCTGCATGGTGTGATTGTGCAGTTCGGCGGGCAAACACCGTTGAAGCTGGCCAATGCCCTCGAGGAAGCAGGCATCCCAATCTTGGGCACCACACCCGATGCAATCGACCTGGCCGAAGACCGCGAACGCTTCCAAGATCTGGTGAATACCCTCAAGCTCAAACAGCCCAAGAATGGCATTGCCCATTCTGACGCTGAAGCTCTGGCAATGGCGGCTGAAATCGGTTTCCCGCTGGTCATTCGCCCGTCCTATGTCTTGGGCGGCCGCGCGATGGAAATTGTCCGCGATCAAGCCAATCTTGAACGCTATATTTCCGAAGCCGTTGTGGTCTCGGGCGATAGTCCCGTGCTGCTCGACAGCTACCTCTCGGGTGCGGTTGAGATTGATGTGGACGCGCTTTGCGACGGCACGCATGTGCATGTTGCAGGGATCATGCAGCATATCGAAGAGGCCGGCGTGCATTCGGGTGACAGCGCCTGCTCTTTGCCGCCCTACTCTTTATCGCAAGACATAATTGACCAATTGAAACAGCAAACCGAAGCCTTGGCGCTGGCCTTGAATGTTGTCGGATTGATGAATGTGCAATTCGCGGTCAAAGATGGTGAGATTTACTTGATCGAGGTGAACCCGCGCGCCAGCCGCACCGTACCCTTCGTGGCCAAAGCCGTGCGCAGCCCGATTGCAGCTATTGCTGCCAGAATTATGGCCGGTGAACCCTTGAGCAATTTCGACCTGGTGGATCCCGCCAGCATCAAAGGCTTTGCGGTGAAAGAGGCGGTTCTGCCCTTCGCACGCTTCCCCGGTGTCGATACGCTGCTTGGGCCAGAAATGCGCTCCACGGGCGAGGTCATGGGATTTGACAGCAAATTCCACCGCGCCTTTTATAAGGCACAATTGGGCGCAGGCACTTTATTGCCCACCGCTGGCAAAGTCTTCCTATCCATCAAGGATGACGACAAAGGGCCGATGTTGATCGAAGCGGCCGCCTGTTTGGCGGATATGGGGCTCCGTCTCACCGCCACCGCTGGAACCGCGGCTTTTCTTGCTGAGGCTGGGATCACCAGCACCGTGGTCAATAAGGTCTATGAAGGCCGCCCAAATATTGTGGATCAAATCAAAGATGGCGACATCGCCCTCATCTTGAACACGACCGAAGGCGCACAGGCCGTAGATGATAGTCGCAGCATGCGGGCGGCGGCCTTGATGGACAAAATTCCCTATTTCACCACCTTGGCCGGCAGCCATGCCGCCGCTTTCGCCATCAAAGCCCATGCAGAGGGCGATGTAGGTGTGAAAGCTTTGCAAGGGTAAATGCGCCCAGAGCCCATCCCCGCGGAGTGCCCGCTTGGGGATGGGGCTGTCTAGCCTAAATCATATGTCTTTCACTGAAACGCGTTTGTGCAGCTCTTCCGCCGTCTCGACGCGTTCTGAATAGCGATCCACCAGCATCTCCTTGCGCCCACGGGTCATAACTGTGAAACGCGCCAGCTCCTCCATCACATCCACAACCCGATTATAAAAAGACGATGGCTTCATCCGCCCATTTTCAAATTCAAGCCAAGCCTTGGGCAAAGAGCTTTGGTTTGGTATTGTGATCATCCGCATCCAACGTCCCAAGATCCGCATCTGATTGACCGAATTAAACGATTGCGAGCCGCCAGACACCTGCATCACAGCAAGAGTCTTCCCTTGTGTCGGGCGTAGGCCACCAATGGCAGACAGCGGGATCCAGTCGATTTGTGTTTTTAAAATCCCAGTCATCGCCCCGTGCCGCTCAGGACTGGACCAAACCATACCCTCGCTCCACAGTGCCAATTCTCGCAGTTCTTGCACCTTGGGATGGCTATCGGGCGCCCCATCGGGCAGGGGCAAGCCGGTGGGATCAAAGAATTTCGTCTCACAGCCCAATGCCCGCAGAACCCGCGCGCCCTCTTCGGCCACCGCACGCGAATAGCTTTGTGGCCTCAACGACCCATAAAGCAGCAAAATGCGCGGCGCATGCCCATCATCTTCCGGTCCGGCCAGAGCCGAAAAATCAATCCGGCGCAGCATATTGGGATCATAAAGTGGGACGTCAGTTTGGGACATTTTCCCCTCCTCCAGTCAATCTATCGCTCGCAATTAACACCATCGCAGGGGCAAGGAAAGCTGCGATCACCTCCCAATGGATAGGGCCTCACCCTCTTGCATCGGCTCCGCGCTCGGGGCACATAACCGTATGGCTAAGCTCTATTTCAACTACTCCACGATGAACGCCGGCAAATCGACTTTGCTGCTGCAGGCGTCGCATAACTACAAGGAGCGCGGCATGCAGACCTATCTGCTCACCGCGCAAATGGACACAAGGGCCGGTCAGGGTAAAATCGCCTCCCGCATCGGCATTGGCGAAGAGGCGGACACGTTTACCACCCAGGATGACCTCTTTGAGAAGATACAAAATCGACTGGCACAGGGTCCCGTCGCCTGCGCCTTTATTGATGAAGCGCAGTTTTTGACCAAGGAACAAGTTTGGGCCCTGGCCCGCGTGGTCGATGACCTTGGCTTGCCCGTCATGTGCTATGGCCTGAGAGTAGATTTTTTGGGGGAGCTGTTTCCGGGGTCCGCCGCGCTTTTGGCGCTGGCTGATGAAATGCGCGAGGTACGGACCATCTGCCATTGCGGCAAGAAGGCGACAATGGTGGTGCGATTTGACAGCACTGGCAAAGCCGTCACGGCCGGCGATCAAGTGCAGATAGGCGGCAATGAAACCTACCTTTCGCTTTGCCGCAAACATTATCGCGCCGTAGTGGCGGACGATAATTCTCCAGAGCTTCCAATCTAAGACACAGCCAGCTCTGGGATCAAACCGATCCTCTGGTGCCGTTAACCAATTTTCAACCATGTGTTATGAGTTGATTTAGTAAGATGCCTACATATAGTGCGATCACGCTTTGGAAGGGCCGCATTCCAGGGGACAATAAGGGCATCAGCCCCTTCAACGCCCTTATGACATCTCTGGCCGCCACGATTGGCACTGGAAATATTGCTGGCGTCGCAACCGCGATTTTCCTCAGTGGGCCGGGTGCGGTGTTCTGGATGTGGATGACCGCCCTCGTGGGCATGGCCACCAAATATGCAGAGGCCGTACTGGCTGTACGCTTCCGCGAGACCGATGAACGTGGCAAGCAGGTCGGTGGGCCCATGTATTACATCCAGAACGGGCTCGGTGCGAATTGGAAATGGCTGGCGATGTGTTTTGCCCTATTTGCCGGCATCGGCATCGGCATCGGCATCGGCATCGGAAATATGGTGCAGGCCAATTCCATCGCCAATGCGTTAAACGCCAATTTCTCCATCCCAGAATGGGTCACAGGCGTGGTGCTGGTGCTTTTGGTCGGGGCCGTCCTTTTGGGCGGTATTGACCGCATCTCATCCGTGGCCGGAAAATTGGTGCCCTTCATGGCGGTGGCCTATATCGCCGCTGCAACCTTGGTCCTGTTGATCAATATCACGGAAATTCCAGCGGCCTTTGGCTTGATCTTCACCCATGCTTTCACCCCCTCCGCAGCCACTGGCGGCTTTGCCGGCGCGGCTGTCTGGGCAGCTATTCGATTTGGTGTGGCCCGCGGCGTATTTTCAAACGAAGCAGGTCTTGGATCGGCGCCCATTGCACATGCGGCCGCATCGACCAAAGGCCCTGTGAGCCAAGGTCTTGTCGCTATGCTGGGCACTTTTATTGATACGATCATCGTCTGTTCCTTCACCGCCTTGGCCATCATCGCCTCGGGGGCTTGGACCAGTGGGGAAACCGGTGCTGCTTTGACATCCCATGCCTTCGATCTAGCTCTGCCAGGTGTCGGAGGATATATCATCGCCGTCGCCCTAACGATTTTCGCATTCACAACAATTCTGGGGTGGAGCTACTACTGCGAGCGGTCTTTGCAATATCTGTTCGGCGTGAAAATCATCATGCCGTTCCGCGCAGTCTGGCCTCTGGCTGCGCTTGTCGGGGCAACCTTAAAGCTCGGCTTCGTTTGGCTTTTGGCCGATACGCTCAACGCGCTTATGGCCCTTCCGAACTTGGTGGCCTTGGCCTTGCTCAGCCCAATCGTCTTTAAGATTACCAAGGAGTTTTTCGACAGCCGCGGCAAGTCAGAAAACAATCCGTTCTAATCGCACAGCGGCGCTGTAAAAAGCGCGCCGCGTTACAAAAATTAGGCGGGGGGTGAACTTTCACCTCCCGCCTTTAATCTGCGCATAGGACTGTAACCAGAGCTCAGCGCTTGCCGTAGTAAAGCCCCACGACATGCTCCGCCTCGGCGAAAAAGAGCCAGCGCTGTGCAAAGGTACCCAGCGCATGGCAGATCACAGCCAAACAAATCATCAGCGCGCTACTCGAGATCATCACCAAAACTAAAGGCGCCGCAATCATCAGCGCAAAAGCGATCAGCCGCAATTTCACCGCATGTTTGCGCCCCACCTGATGCACCATCTCTTTCAAAAGATAGTTGTTGCCCGTATGGGGCGGCTCAAAGGCGCGCACGACGCCGCGCACCCCCAAGCCCGTTGCGGTGCCGATATCCGTGCCCCGTTCCTGAAAACGCCCATCACCGGACAACCAAGCAAAAAGCTGCATAACCCCAGCCAAAGCCAAAAGCCCGATGGCGGGACCCACTTGCCCCGCAAGCAACCCACCGCCACCCAGCGACAAGGCTAAAAACAGGGCTGGGGTGCTCCAATGGTTCCAACGCGGCACGGTCTTCAGCTGCGCATAGATCATCGACGTGGCAAACACCGTCAAAACTGATAGAGCCGCGCCAATATAGCCCAAAGGCTGCCAAGCGGTATCGTAAAACACAACCCCCAGGGCAAAAAGCCCCATGACCAGCAAACAGGCAACGGCCAAACAACCCTCACGGCTGAGCCAGCTGCTGCGCCATTGCGAGAAGGCCCTCAGGAACCGCTGCGGATTGCCCAAATGGAAGGTCGAGGCCAAAAGCCCTCCCACCGCCAGCGCAAAGGCCAAAGCATAATAGAAAAACGACAACCAGCCGCGCACATCTGGCAGACCAAGCCCCAGCCAGGTGAGCAAACCAAAGCCCAAACCGGAAGCGACAGTGAAGAGTATTACAGAACCAGCAGGATGCATCAGAGTTTCTCCAAAGCTTTGTCCAGCCACCCAAGGAAGCCTTTTTGCGTGCCAGAAACTGGCTCCAAATAGGGGGCAAGGATATCGAGATCAGCCGGCACATCTTTCGGACGTGGCGGCAGGTATTTGTTCACCGGCTTGGTGCCCAGCTCAGGCATCAGATCCATGCCCCCACGCGCCGCCACCAATTGCGACACCTCAGAGCTTTCATCGCCCAAATCGCCAAAATGCCGCGCGCCGGAGGGACAGGTGCGCACACAGGACGGAACGCGATCCTCCTCCGGTAGGTTTTCATTATAAATCCGGTCGACACAGAGCGTGCATTTCTTCATCACACCCGCCGCTTGATCCATCTCCCGCGCCCCGTAAGGACAGGCCCAAGCACAAAGACCACAGCCAATGCAGGCATCCTCATTGACCAGCACAATCCCATCCTCACTGCGCTTATAGCTCGCGCCGGTGGGGCAAACGGTCACGCAGGGCGCATCTTCGCAATGCAGGCAGGATTTTGGAAAATGGATCAACTGCGCCGGGCCGGTCTCAGGCTGCACCTCATAGGAATGCACGCGGTTCAGGAAGGTGCCCGAGGGATCTGCCCCATAGGGATCTTGATCCGACAGGGGCGCGCCATAATTCTCGGTGTTCCAGCCTTTGCAGCTGACCACACAGGCATGGCAACCAACGCATGTGTCAAGGTCAATGACCAAGCCCAGCTTTTTTGCGGAGGTTTCGGGTAAGGTTGTCATAGGGGACCTCCTGAAATATGGGCTGCGGATGAACCGCGCGGGATGGGCGCGAAGCAGCGGGTTGCGAATGCGGCGAGGTCGGTGTTGAACGCCGTGGCTTCCTCCCAAAAGGGCGAATGGCCGGAATTGTGATAGATTTGCCCTTCCACATTCGGGAAATGCGCCAGGGCTTGTTGCCCCATTTCCGCCGGGGCCAAGCGCTCATGTGCGCCCCAGGCCACCCAAGCGGGTTTACCCGTCGCCTCGGCGACAGCCCGGCGATCTTCTTGGCGCAACCGCGCCGCGGCCCGCACCTGCGGCGGCACGAGCATATTATACCCCACCGCCTGGGCCAGAGTTCCCGCATCGGGCTGTTGATAGAAACAGACCGAAACGAAGGCCTGAACGGCGGCCAGATTTTCCGCCAGATCCTCGGAATACATGCCCACAGCCTTTGCCGGGGGATCATTGCGCACCTTGGCGGCCGCGGGCGGCAGATGCGCCCCGGTGGTGATGGACGAGCCGATCAAACCGACACCCGCCAAAGCCGCATCGCCAAAATGCTCCAGATAATCCATCACGACCCAGCCACCCATCGACCACCCGACCAGCAGGGGCGTATCAAGGGCAAGGCCGGTGATGATCGCCTGCATATCCTCCGCCCAAGGCCGGCTGTTGTCGTAACAGGCCGGGCCCAGAGGTTTATCCGATTGCCCATGGCCACGCAGGTCCGGCAGGATCAGCCGAAACCGTTCTGCCAGCTCCGATTGCCGTGCAAAAGACAGGTGGCATTGCGACCAGCCATGCACCAAAATAATCGCCGGCGCCGTTTCCGGCCCGAGATCATGCACGCACAGCTGCACGCCGCCATGGCCCGTTATGGAATGCTTGCGGTTCATTCCCCAACTTTCCACTGCATCGCTTTGGGGCCTTTTTCAACCGGCGAGGTGATCGGCTCAAAGCCTGGGCTGCTTTCGGATTGCGGCTCGGCCTTCTCGATTTTCACCCGCAGATCGAACCAGGCCGCTTGGCCAGTCACCGGATCGGAGTTCGACCACCGCAGCCCGTCGCCCTTGGGCGGTTGCAGCTCATGGATCAAATGGTTGAGCAGGAAGCCTTTGGTCGCCTCAGGCGCCTTTTCATCCAAGGCCCAAGCCCCCTTGCGCTTGCCAATCGCGTTCCAGGTCCAAACAGTGTTTTCGTTCAGCGCAGCCATATGTGCGACCGGCACCACAATCGAGCCATGGGCGGAGGTGACCCGCGCCCAGTCGCCCTCGGCAAAGCCATTGGCCTGCCAAATCTTGGTCGGCACAAACAGCGGATTTTGCCCATGGATTTGCCGCAGCCAGGCGTTTTGCGTGCCCCATGAATGATACATGGCCATCGGGCGCTGGGTCAGCGCATGGACGGAGAATTCCTCCACATCGACCGCGCCATCCTCAAAGGGCGCATACCACATCGGCAGCGGATCCAGCGTCTGCTTGATTTGCGCGCGCAGATGCTCTGGCGGTTGACGCTCTCCATGGCCTTCGGCCGCCAGTTGGAAGCGGCGCATGGGTTCGGAATATATGTCAAAAAGATAGGGTTGCGGCGCGTCATAAATGCCGATTTTCACGGCCCAATCTTGGTAGGCCGCGTTCCATGGTTTGTAGTAATCTGCCCCTTCGGGCACATGGATCTCATAAAAACCGCCATTGTCGATATAGGCCTGCATTTGATCGGGGTTCGGCGCGCCGCGGCCTTCCTCTTGGCCCGTCTCGCCGCGGAACCCAATCAGCGGCCCCACGCCAGGGCGACGCTCGTGATTGACGATGTAATCTGCGTAGTCTTTGTATTTCGCCGATCCGTCGTCATTGACAAAGCCTTTGAGCCCCATGCGGGCGCCCAAATCGACCAGAACAGACTGAAAGCCGCGCACATCGCGGTCCGGCTCCACCACCGGCCAGCGAATGCTGTCCGCCGCACCTCCCGCCTCACAGATCGGACGATCCAGCAAGGAAATGCAGTCATGGCGCTCCAGATAGGTCGTGTCTGGCAATATCAGATCCGCATAGGCCACCATTTCCGAAGAATAAGCATCCGAATAGATGATTTTCGGGATCACATATTCGCCGTTTTCATCCTTGTCGGTGAGCATCTCCATCACACCACCGCTGTTCATTGAGCTGTTCCAGCTCATATTCGCCATATACATGAACAAGACGTCGATTTTATAGGGATCGCCGGCATGGGCGTTGGATATCACCATATGCATCAGGCCATGCGCCGACATGGGGTTTTCCCAAGTGTAGGCCTTGTCAATGCGGGCCGCGCTGCCGTCGTCTTTGAGACACAGATCGTCCGGCCCCTGAACATAGCCCAAATGCGGCCCGTCCAGCGCGGCGCCGGGGGTGACTTTGCAATGCGGTTTGGGATGCGCAGAAACGGGTTTTGGATAAGGCGGCTTAAAGCGAAACCCGCCGGGCACCTCAACCGTGCCCAGGATGATTTGCAGCAAATGCAGGCTGCGGCAGGTTTGAAAGCCATTGGAATGGGCAGATACGCCCCGCATGGCGTGAAAGGACACCGGGCGGCCAATCATCTTATCATGCTTATTGCCGCGGAAATCGGTCCAGGGTTGGTCAAGCTCGAAGGCCTCATCAAAGGCAACGCGGGCCAAATCTGCAGCGATGGCCCGGATCCGATCTGCGGAAATTCCGCAGCGCTCCGCCACGTTTTCTGGCGCATAGTCATCAGACAGATAACGCTCGGCCAGATGTTGGAACACCGTGCGATGCCCTTCATAGGTGGCGGCCAAATCTGGCGTGATGCCCTTGGTGTCAAAGGCCACAGGTTTTCCGCTTTTGCGGTCAATAACCAGCAGCTTGCCATCTGCGCCGCGCAGCAACATGCCTTTGTTCGGCCCCTCGGTGCTGTCCACCAGTGCAGGCGCATTGGTCAGCTGAGCGAGGTAATTCAAATCCACTTTGCCAGCTTTGAGCAGCAAATGCACCATGGATAGGATAAACAGCCCATCTGTGCCCGGTGTGATACCCACCCATTCATCGGAAATTGCATTATAGCCCGTGCGGATCGGGTTGACGCCAATCACCTTCGCGCCGCGTTCCTTCAACCGGCCCAGACCCATTTTGATCGGGTTGCTGTCGTGATCTTCGGCAACGCCAAAGAGCATGAACAATTTTGTCCGCTCCCAATCGGGTTGTCCAAACTCCCAAAAGGCGCCGCCCATGGTGTATATGCCCCCAGCGGCCATATTCACCGAACAAAAGCCGCCATGGGCCGCATAGTTTGGCGTGCCGAACCCCTGCGCCCAAAAGGAGGTGAAGCTTTGAGATTGATCGCGCCCAGTGAAAAACGCCAGTTTTTCGGGGTTTTCTTTATGAACCGGCTCCAGCCAATCCTGCGCCAGCTGCAGCGCCTCATCCCATGAAATTTCTTCAAAAGCCCCAGAGCCTCGCGGCCCAACCCGTTTGAGCGGTGCGCGCAGACGCGACGGGGCGTTGACCTGCATAATGCCTGCCGAACCTTTGGCGCAAAGAACCCCCTTATTCACCGGGTGATCGCGGTTGCCCTCGATATAGGCGACCTTGCCCTCCTTCATGTGGACATTGATCCCACAACGGCAAGCGCACATATAGCAAGTGGTCTTGCGGATCTCATCACTCACCTTGGGTGACAAGTTCAGTTTTGGTTCTTCAAATCCCATGGGTAGGACCCCCTATTGCCTGCAATTCAGGTATTTTTTTGAACGGCCGCCTGAGCTGCCGTTACACAAATCATGTCAATGATATCATCCGCAGTACAGCCGCGTGACAAATCATTCGCTGGTCTTGCCAGGCCTTGTAACATCGGGCCAATGGCCTTGGCGCCACCAAAACGCTGCGCAATTTTATAGCCGATATTGCCAGCATCCAAATTCGGAAAGACAAAGATATTTGCCTGCCCGGCGACGGGTGAACCGGGTGCTTTCGCGGCACCGACTGATGGCACCATGGCCGCATCGAATTGCAACTCACCATCAACCACAAGATCCGGTCGCGCCGCCTGCACCATGGCGGTGGCCTGGCTCACTTTGGTGACATTGGCATGTTTGGCACTGCCGCGCGTGGAGAAAGACAGCATAGCGATTTTGGGCTCCAGCCCGGTGAGACAGCGCATCGACTCCGCAGAGGAAATCGCAATATCGGCCAATTCTTCAGCGCTGGGGTCAATCACCAGACCGCAATCGGTGAAGACGTTCACCGGGCTGGGCAGATCCGGGCGATCTTCGAAAAGCATAAAGAAAAAAGACGATAAAAGCTTTGTACCCTCCGCCGTGCCAATCACTTTGAGTGCTGCGCGGATGATATCGGGTGTGGAATAGACTGCGCCACCAATCGTACCATCGGCATCCCCGGCCGCGACCATGGCGGCTGCAAAAAAATTGGCTTGGGACAATTCAAGCTGGGCTTTTTCGGGCGTCATGCCCTTTGCCGCACGCTTGCGCACATAATCTGCAATATAGCCGGGCAATCGCGGGCTTGTGGCGGGGTCTTCGATTGCGATATCGCCCACTGAGCCCGCCGCAGCAAGCGCCGGTTGCACCAAGGCCGGATCGCCGATGCAAATAATTTTTGCCAAATTAGCAACAGAAGCCGCAACCGCGGCTTCTGCAACGCGAGGGTCGGCGCCCTCGCTCAATACAATGGTTGGTGTTGCGCCAGAGGTGGCGGCAAGAATATCGCGAAATGCCGCCACACCGAAGCTCCTTATTCAGCCGCCATATCTGTC
>UPTG01002457.1_pt1 | contig 12675 bp, 10 predicted proteins | sample 2160121 | NCBI WGS metagenome assembly UPTG01 (sample SAMN06266255, study PRJEB28933) | marine metagenome | isolation source: Columbia River Estuary | place: USA:Columbia River Estuary, USA | collected 2014-07-27 | reverse complement strand
AGAATTAAGTCCAAGTCTCACTATTACCAAATCTTTGCTGGGTATTATGATTGTCTTCTGTCCATTATATCCATTAGCCGAATAAGTATCAAATGGTGCGTCACTAAATGCTACACCACGCTTATTGAGCCAAAAATGAGCACCATACTTTCCATCACTGCTTTGTACTTCTGTAGTAGAATAGTCAACCCATCCATGAGGTAAAATTCTTTCGCCATTCCAAATTCCGTCATGTAGGTAAAGTAATCCGAATCTAGCCCAATCCTTAGTACTTCCGTATCCATACGATGAACCAATATAATTTCCACTTTCGTCTATCTCCATAAAACTTTGGCTCATTCCCAATTTGTTAAACATAGCAGTATAGGGATAATCCAAATAATCTTCGACGGTATCAAACTCCGCTCTCAACAATCCAGATATCATATTAGACGTACCTGACGAATAATACCAATGTGATCCGGGTGGATATTTAATTGGATTGTCATTAGCCGCGCTTACAATATCTTCAGACATATATAACATTTCGGTGGCATCGGATATAATACTATAATCTTCTTGCCAATCAATACCAGAGGTCATGGTAAGCAAATGATGCAAAGTAATCTTCGATCTATCATCTGTCCAATGGTCAAATAGCTGATCGTTAGTAATATCCATTTGTCCATCCAAGACTTTCATTCCTACAAGTGTATTCATCCAACTCTTAGTCATCGACCAGCCCAACTGAGGGGTATCATAGGTAAATCCATCTTGATTGACATCAAGAATTATAGTATCTTTATATACGATGAGTAAAGATCTCGTTTTCAATGTAATCATCTCTTTCCCTTTATCAAAAGCTTTCTTAGCTACAGCAGCTAGTTTTTCGGAATTTACATTACTGGGAATTGTAGATGGTATCCGATTGCCATATGGAAAATCTATAGTATCGCTCAATACTATATCAATGGTATCAAAAAGTTTGATGTGATGATCATCCTTTCCTTGAAGCAATTGACATCCTAGCCCTTGTTTATAAATAGCGGTACGGGTTCTCATGCCCAAAACTGATGACGTAATCGACTTTTCTTTATCATCTATAGATAATCTAGCTATGCTTAGTAGTAATAGATCAAAATCATCAGAAGCTATATCATCTAGAGGTCTACCATTTTCAAAATATTGGGTACAAACACATTTTGCCGTATATCCTGAGATTATTGGACTCCTCACAAATAAATAATAGAAACCAGAAAGGAATATCGCTAAAAGGATGTATAAAGTATATTTCACAATCAATGTATTGAATAAACAAATATAGTTTTTAACTAAGCTATCCAAGTTATTTATAGATGTATTGTTATTTCAAGTAACTAGTACATACAATATGCTATTAATTCTCCTGCCAGTCTCCAACATATTTTTACAAAAGTTTTTATTCACTTCCTTGTTATATGGAACTAGTTATCAATAAATGAAATTGATTTTATTTTCGAAGTTCTATTCAGAATAGAATACTTTTACATACACATTTATAACAATTACGTCTTGAATAGAATATATCAATACCATAACTCAGCCTTAAGAATAGCATTGTGGTCAATCATGACACTACTCATGATTATACAGATAGATGCACAGAAAAGACCAAAGTATAATGATGGTCCCTATATCGGCAGTAATGATACTTCTGCAAGGATCATGTGGATACAAGAAGGTGAGAAGCATGATACTGTAGTATCTATTGCCGAAAATTTTCTATTTAAGAAAAAAGGATTGCCACAGGTTGATATTGGAGACCTAGATTTTGAGCCAGACGAATTTCGCAGATATGAGAATGTATCTAAGTTTATTGCCATCAGTGACATACATGGTCAACATGAACTTTTCCAAGTATTAATGAAAGCACATAATGTAATTGACGAAGAGGAGAACTGGATCTATGGTGATGGTCACTTGGTGATTGTTGGAGACGTATTCGATAGGGGAGACAAAGTGACAGAAACCTTATGGGCATTATTTAAACTAGAAAAACAAGCCAAGGCCGCTGGTGGTAAAGTACATCTATTACTCGGCAATCATGAATTCATGATATTACATGGTGATATCCGTTACATCAATCCTAAATATCGATTTACTACAGGCTCTTTTGGTATAGAATATCCAAAACTATACGATCAGCATACTGTGATGGGAAGATGGCTTAGAAGCAAAAACATATCTACAGTTATTAATGGAATCGGATTTGTTCATGGAGGATACTCACAAGAATTGCTCAATAAAGAAAGCTCATTGAAGGTACTTAATAATACATTTAAAGAGCAAGTGATCTACAGTGAGGATCTAGATGAAAATAATGACGATTTACTTTCTATGCTATACTTCGATAATGGGCCTCTTTGGTTTCGTGGATATGCCAATCCCGTTGGATTTGATTTGGAACAAGCAGAAGTAATATTAGACATCCTAGGACTCAAACGTATAGTAGTAGGACATACTTCTATGCCACGTATAGTACCTGTACACAATGGTCGAGTAATACTTATAGACAGTAGTATTAAATTTGGAAAGACAGGTGAAGTTTTGGTCTATGAAATGGATTCACTTTATAGAGGTATGATCAGTGGACATAGGACATCCCTAGATACTCATGATAAGGATCGAAGTCCATTTAAATATGTCCATGATTTTAAAGATAAAGAGTTAACAATAATACTCGATACCGATATAGGAGAGTTAATCAAGAATAAAGAAGAGGAGAAATATCAGAAATCAAAACTTACTGCTATACATGATAATGAATTCAATAGAAGTTGGGATGTACGAATAAGAGCACGTGGAAATATGCGAAAGAAAATTTGTCATCTTCCTCCTTTAAAAATTGATTTTCCTAAGAAAACGCTAAACTACTTAGGATTTACAAATCATGACAAACTTAAAGTAGTATTACCGTGTAACTCTGGTGATGAATATCAACAAGGGTTATACAAAGAATACGTCGTGTATCAATTATATAAAGCGATTGACAGCTTTGGTTTTAACACTAGGTTAGTAAATTTCATTTTAGCTGATAAAGCAAAGAAGAAATATAATCTTACTGGATTTATTATAGAAGACGATAAAGATTATGCACTTCGAACAAATGCCATTTTAGTAAAAGATGGTATTGTAAACGATCAAGCCTTTGAACGTGAATCGTATATCAAAATGCATTTTTTTCAGTACATGATTATAAATAACGATTATGCGATATACAATAAGCATAATCTAGAAATTATTTTTCCTGAGGGTGCTAAACAACCTAGAGCTATTCCGTATGACTTCGATTACGCTGGTATAGTTGACCAAGATTATGCTGTACCACCATCTATTCTTCCCATTGATAATGTACGTCAACCATTCTTCAGAGGGAAAGATATAACTACAGAAGAAATCGTGACCACCTCATTATTTTTTCTAGAGAGGGAGAAAGAAATGCTCAGCATTGTAGATAATGCTGACTATCTCAATAAAGACAACAAAAAATTAATTACTAGGGATCTAAAGCGGTTTTTTAAGTTACTCAAAAATTTAGATAGAACGAAAAAAGCATTTATTAAAGAGAAGAAAAAATAACCTTTCTAACTTCCTAAAATGTGTACTAGCCCTAAAGTAATTTATCTCGTTCTGAGAAATAAATGGTATTACTTAAAAGAACTTAAGTACTTTTTTATTCTACCTATTGCGTCTATTAGATTTTTTTCGGATGCGGCATACGACAATCTAAAACAGTTGCCGTTACCAAATGCTATGCCAGGAACTAAAGCTACATGAGTATTTTCTAATATAGCTTCACAAAAATCTTCACTACTATTTATAGTGATATGTCCATCAGATTTACCAAAATACTCACTGATATCTGGGAACACATAAAACGCACCTTTAGGGTCATTACATTTGATCCCTGGAATGTTTTTAAAAAGATTAATAACTAGTTCCCTTCTTATTGCAAAAGCCTCTTTCATTTTCATCGTTGGTCCAAGATCTGCTAACAGAGCTTGCGATGCTGCTTTTTGACCAAATGCATTAGCCCCACTAGTTACTTGACCCTGTAATTTAGCACATGCTTTTACTAACCAAGCAGGTCCTCCCATGTAGCCTAATCTCCATCCTGTCATTGCGAAGCCTTTAGCCATACCATTGACAGTAGCTACTCTTCCTGCTAGACTATCGATTGCTCCAATGCTAAAATGCTTTTTACCGAAATTAATATATTCATATATCTCGTCCGCAATCACCAAAATATTTTTATGAGCTGAGATTACTCTTGCTAAATCTTCTAACTCTTCTTTGGTGAATACTGAGCCTGATGGATTACAAGGTGACGAAAATAAAATCGCTTTGGTACGAGGTGTGATGGCATGTTCTAACTGTGCGGCTGTCACTTTGAAATCTTGTTCAATATCGGCACTGATGGGTATTATTACACCTCCAGCCAAACCCACTATATCACTATAACTCACCCAATACGGAGAAAATATAATTACTTCATCGCCATCTTGTATAATTGCTTGACAGATATTGGATATAGATTGTTTAGCACCATTGCTCACAATGATTTCATTCATCTTATATTCTAAGCCATTATCTCTTTTAAACTTAGTCTGAATCGCCTTTCTAAATTCGTCTAAGCCTGCCACTGGTGTATACTTGGTATAACCATCAGCAAGCGCTTGAACTGCAAATGCTTTGATATGCTCAGGAGTATCAAAATCTGGCTCTCCTAAACTAAGGCTAATTACATCATCAAATTTCGTTTTGAGTTCACGAGCTTTAGCCGACATCTTGAGAGTAGCTGATTCTTCCATAGATTGCACTCTATTAGTGAGCATGTGAGATACGTTCATCAAGTGGTGATTTTATATTGAATGACAAACATACTGAATTGCATTTATCTACAATTTAATATCATGGTTTTTTTTAATTTCACACGAAATATTAATAATGAACTCTAAACAGGATTTAATTCAAGTATTCGTTACCGGTGGTACGTTTGACAAAATGTATAACTATATCACTGGTGAATTATACTTTAAGGATACGCATCTCAATGAAATGTTTGAAAGGGGCAGATGCACGTTGGACATAGACGTACGTACCTTGATGATGCTTGATAGCTTAGAGATGACAGAAGAAGATAAAGAAATCATCATACACAGTTGCAAGAGATCGAAAACGAAAAGGATCATTATCACACATGGAACAGATAGAATAGTATCCACTGCCGAGACGTTAGCTGCTGCGAATATCGAAGGGAAGACAATTGTTCTTACAGGTGCCATGGTGCCTTATGCTTTTGGTACCTCATCAGATGGATTTTTTAATCTCGGTAGTGCTTTAGCTTTCGTCCAGGTACTAAACCCTGGCGTCTATGTGGCAATGAATGGTAGATACTATAATTGGGATGAAGTAAAAAAAAATAGAAAGACAGGGTATTTCGAAGAAAATTAATGTCAAAATGAATATTGAATGCATAAGAGAATACTGCCTATCAAAGAAAGGTACCAGTGAGACTTTTCCTTTTGATGAATCGACTCTCGTTTTTAAAGTACTTGATAAGATGTTTGCACTCACTGGTCTAGATCGTATACCTACTCAGATCAATCTAAAATGTGATCCTGAATACACTCTAGAATTAAGAGATCAACATAGCGATATCACCGGAGGCTATCATATGAATAAAAAGCATTGGAATACTGTGATGGTAGAAGGTGACTTAGAAGATCAAATGATATTATCACTTATCGATCATTCTTACGACATAGTTGTAAGTTCGTTTACCATGAAAAAGACCAAAGAGTTAGATAGTCTTTAGATTAAAGAAAAGTATGGATAGAAAAATAGATTATCTCATAGTGGGACAAGGTATAGCAGGAACAATCCTATCCTACAAACTTATAAAAAAAGGCTATCTCGTAAAAGTGATAGATGATGGTCATCGAACTGCTAGTAGCACTAAAGCTGCAGGAATTGTTAATCCTATCACAGGTAGATCATATGTAAAATCTTGGATGATTGACGAATTGATTCCAGAGGCAATAAGGACCTATAGATCTTTGGAAAACGAGCTAAAAGGTAAATACTATCACGAACATACTATAGTACGTGTACTAGGTAGTATCTACGAAGAAAACAAATGGTCAAGTAGACTCTTGGATGATGCTTATAGCAAGTACATCATCGAAGATTATGACACCTCTTCATTGGATGAACATTTCAAAGATGTAGAGAGTTGTGCCATCATTAAAGGTGGGCGTGTAAATCTGAAATCATTATTGACAGACTATAGAAATTGGCTCATCGAACAAGACGCTTTAATAGAGAGTACTTTTAAATCTAAACATCTCAGAGTACTACCTCGAACCATGTATTATGATGATATAGAAGTTGGGAAGATCGTTTTTGCGGAAGGAGTACAATCCATAGATAATCAGTATTTTCCAAACCTTCCATTTCAGCCCAACAAAGGACAAGTATTGATCGTGGAAATGCCTGACTATAAGATTAAAGACATAGTGAAGCATGGCATTTTTATATGTCCCATCGAAAGCAATAGATATTGGGTAGGATCTGGCTACGAAAGAGATTTCGAAGACAACCTCCCCACTAAAGAGGGTAAAAATAAGCTGAAAGAACAACTCGCTAACATACTCAAGTCTACAGAATACAAGATAATACAACATATCTCTGGCATCAGACCTAGTGTTAAAGGTCGTAAGCCGTTATTAGGAAAATCTAATAAATATTCATCTATGTATTTGTTTGGTGGCTTAGGTACTAAAGGAAGCTCTCTGTCACCTTACTGGGCAGAGCATCTAATCAGTTATATTGAAGGCAAAATTGACATCCATCCAGAAGTAGATTTTAATAGATTTTAATAGATTTTAATAGATTTTAAAGTAATAAATATCAGATTCATTCCGAGCTACATCTAGGACTTCAAATCCTCCACCTTCACCACCACAGTCTTCTATAAAATCAAAAGTACTACAGTCTCTCGGCAACCCACTAAATATCAATGTGAAATAGCATTTTGTACCAAAGGTTACTTCTTGCCACATCGGCGCTTGTACTATGTTTTCACAATGTACTAGTTCACTTATATGTGCAGAACCTTTATCATATAAATAGCTAGATGGCCAAATACGGATCTTACTACCTATCCAAAAATCTTCATTCTGATAAACAAAATGAATCACCACTTGCCCAGCTTCGTAAACCTGTGTCTTGATCTCATCAAGAATACTTGGAGAGATCTCCACTTTGGGTTTCGTTATCTGTATAGTACTCATGATATTATACTCGCTCAATTATAAAAATGGAAATCAACTGCTATGATCGACAACGAAAATATGGTTTGTCTAGTTTTCAAAAAAAGCCAGACCAACTATTACGCTGATCTGGCTATATTATTAGTTATAATTCTCCTTTAAGAGTATTAGTTCTTAACAAATCTAGCTGAAGTGAATCCTTCTTCAGTTCTGATATTGATTACGTAAACACCTGTATTCAGGTTAGCTACGTTTAATTGTAATTTATCCGCCTTCACGTTAGCAAAGTTTTGAGTCATTACAACTCTACCTTGGATATCTACAACCTGTAGGTTTACATTATCTGAAACATTCTCTAAAGCAAGATCAACAAATACATTGTTTGATGCTGGATTAGGGAATACAGAAACTGCGATATCTTCATTGATATCTTCTGTACCTGTTAAACTAGAAATATGCATTTCACATAAAGCTGCAAAGTTATTTACTTGAAATAATCTACGAGTATCATTATCATCAGCAGTACCAGTACCACCAATAGTACCAATTCTGGACATGTTTAATGGATTATCTGTGATAGTTCCTAAAGAACCATCTGGTAAGTTTCCATCAACACTTCCTTGACCGAATGCAAATGCAGTCGCAGCAAAGTTATAATCAGGATTAGCACCAGAATCAGCAGCCATAAATCTATACTGGTCTGTAGCAGCAAGAGGTAAACCATGCATTACTACTATATAGTTTTGATTGTCCTTAAGTGCAACTCTGTCTGCACCAAGCTCAATTATATAATCTTCTAGACCAGTGTCTGGTCCAAATACTAGAATTGAAGTTTCGTATACCTTTACTCTTTCTGGTATACCTACTCCATCATCCGCATCTACATCAGCATTGATATTAAGGTCATTCCACTCATATACAGATACGTTTACAGATCCTGATACTGCATCCGCAGCATTACCAGAGATCCCTAATCTTAGTTTTTCTATATATAATTGAGTACCAGCAGCAGTTGTTCCATTTGCAACATGGTAACCCGCTCCAAGAGAGAAGTACTGTTGATCAGGGAATGCGATTCTAGCCGTTGCATCCGCAGCCTCACACTTAGAGAATACATTATCTCCAACTTTGAAATTAGACGTATAACTATTGTTTAATGGCTCTTCATCCTCTTCCCAATTTAGTGTATATACTAATCTGTACGAACCGATATCAGTTGGCATAGTAAATGTTTCATCAAACAACCTATTCTGATCTACAAATCCCGGAGTGATTAAACCATAATCTAATGATGCTTCATCAAGTGTAACTCCTGCTTCATTAAGCAGTGTAGCTGTTAAGCTTACACCTTCAGCATCAAGATTTCCAATATTTTCAACATCTACTAATAAAGGAATTATATCAGCTTGTGAAGATGGAGTCTCCCAGTTGGCCGCATGAGATGCAAAGAAGTTTCCTGCATCAGTATTGAGACGTACGTCACCAATTTGTCTGTTTACAAGAAAGAAATCATCCACAGCCCAATAGTAATAATATCCTCTGTACCATAATCTAAATTGTAGTTGATCATCTGGATCAATATTAAGAAGTGGAACGCTTACAATTTCTTGAATGTGATTTGAATTCGTCTCAAAGCCTGAATTAATTGCAATAGTATCTTCAAATGTAGCACCACCATCTTTACTAACGAGTAAATAATATTCTGAGTTGAATTGTCTTAAAGCTTGGAAAAACTGTAAAAATAATCCATCAAAAGTCGTGGTAGAAAGATCAATAACTGGCGAAGTAAGTCTTGTCTCACAAAAAATATTGTTATCAGCCGGACAATTTCCACTTAGGAAGTTTCCTGGCTCCCCCGCATTGTCTCCAAAAGATGAATCTGCAACAACTGCACCATTACACAATGTTGGTGAACCAATTTGATTTACAGTACTGTTGTAAGCACCTCTATCCAACTTACCCTTGACATCATATCTGAAACCATTATCATTATCGATAGTCCAGTCACCCAAACCACCATCAAACTCGCCCTCTCCATTTGCACCCCAAATCACACCCTCAGGTAACATTACGTCACATTCTGGAACCAATAATTCTAAAGTAGCTTCAGTTCCTGCGCTTACTTTAAGGTCTGCACAATCAGCACCCATAGCAAATACCCCCAAATTAAGATTGCTTCCAGCAACTACAGAGCCATTAGCATCTGTTTCGAAACCAATGCTGTTGTCAGTTGTGCCACAGATAATTACTGCAATTGCTCCAACATCATTTGCAAGTTCTGCTGTACGTGCTGCCGAACATCCAGTATCTAAATCAGCAATTACAATACTACCATTAGAATTAGTCATTGCACTACAACTTGAAGAGGCAAGTTCTATTGTTGCAGCTGTTGCTACTCCTTCAAATTGTCCTGGATCACCGATAAAAATAGGATACTGTGTACCATCAGTAGTAGTTATTGTGTATTGTGCATTAGCACTTTGAACACATACAACGCCTAATAATAGGGTCAGTACACCTGTAAAAAAATGAGTATAAGTTTTTTTCATAATAAAATGTTTAATTGATTTTAATCCTTGATTAGTATTAGTACCTAAAACTAGAGATAAAAGTAATAAAAAATACGTTATTGAAATGTCTTCTTTGGCATAGTATATTTATAAAATTCATATCCACTTATTCTCTCCTAAAGAGGATAGAATCTTTTCAGTAGCGCCACTATGTATTTTTATATAATGCTTTTGTGTCTTCTTTCTCTCATTGTTTGACTCCATTAGCATCTTCTTGGCTTCTATTCATGCGAGAGTAGCTGTTTCAATTGTCTTTATCGCGTCTTCTGTTATGAGGTCTACCGCTTCTGGAAATTTGTGATAATTGGATCCAACTATTATCGGGATTAGCTGGACTAAAGGCTCTAATATGTTGTGAATTCCTTTTCCAAATCCACCTCCAACATAAACCAAATCTGCCGTGTTATAAATATGACGTAAAACTCCCAATTTGTCCAAAATCACCATAGATGAATCTTCTAGTCCTGATTGACTATAGATCATAGATGTTGGCAATTGAGATTGAAATGCTCTAATATTGGCTGTATCAATATCGTGAGGCACAAGCAGATGCTTTGCATTTATTGAACTCATCTCTTTGATTACCTCCATATCCGACAAATGTACACTACCATAGATTATACATTTTCCATTACTTTTCCAATCCAATATTTCTTTTTGAATTGGAACATCATTCACTTCTTCAAAAAATATACTATCTAATCGACTATCTCCTGTAACTGTAGTATTATCTATTCCGATATATTGTAACAGATCTGCACTTTTTTGTGTTTGCACATAATAATGATCTACAGAAGATAATATTGATCGTATACTACCAAGCTTATATTTTATAAAATACTGATCAGACCTTATCATCGTAGATATAAATACTGTCGGAATTGATCTAGATTGTAAAGCATTGAGATGATTCCACCAAAAGTCATACTTGATAAATATAGCAAGATGTGGAGAAAGCGTATCTAAAAACTTATTAGCATTGTATGCAGTATCTAGTGGCATATAGAATACCATATCCACATTCTGACAATTTTGTTGTGGTACATATCCACTAGGTGAATAAAAACTAAGTGCAATCTTATATTGGGAATAATCAGCTGATATGCGATCTATTAGATATCTTCCTTGCTCAAATTCTCCTAGAGATGCAGCATGTATCCAAATCCACTTAGAATCTGGATATTTCAATTTTATTGACTTGACAACACTAATAGATTGTTCGCGACCTCTAATGAGCAATTTGGCCTTGGGATCAAAGAGTGAAGCAAATTGCAGTATCACTCCGTAGATGTATGTACCTAGACTATATAAGTATAACATATATTAATAATATATCTGCTCGCCCTTACTACCAGAATAAAGCGGAATTAGCCATGTCACCTTGAATCCTGATAAAAAATCTTTTCTGCCAGTAGGAGAGAGCTCATTGGTCGTAAAGTCCACCGATCTCACACCAGATGTAAATGCTTGATTGAACTCAAAGCCAATATTGAAATTGAGATTCCCGTCCGTGCTAAGGTATTGATAACCTATATATTCTGTAATAGAAAAACCACGCGTGAGTCGATCATACGCATTTTTATATTGGCCAAAAATTTGATTAATAGCTTGATTTTCGTCTTGTACACGTATATAATGACTCACGATACCAGCTCCGATATCTAGACGTATCCCTGACTGTGGTGATTTGGTATGAAGTCCAATGACCTTACCTATACCTATTTTCAAAGACGCACCTCTACTTCTGAGAAAAGCATCGGCTGGCAATCCGTCAGTTGCAAGAAATTGATCTGTAGGCAATCTAAATCCTGCCAATACATCCTCTCTTACATCAGATCCAAATCTGTACGTAAAGTCCGTAGAAATAATCCAATTGCTAGCGCTTAATCGTTCAAAACCCATATGGAAATTGATATTTCCTCCAAATCTATCTGCTAAATCAGCCATTGGTTTATCATAGCCCATTCCTACTTTAACTAAAATCTTGGTAGATGCCTCTAGCTTACTATCCCTAGCTAACTAAACACTGACAGTTATAGAAGATATAAAAATAACTACTAACAGAAAGCCTTAAAAAAAAATGATATTGTCATCATGCAGTTTGGACATAATGATGCTGCTGAAACCAAAACGGAGCGCTATGTTCCTGTGGAAGGCTATAAAGAGTTTTTAAGATTGTATGTCGCACAAACACGACAAAAGGGTGCTCTTCCAATAATTTTAACACCAAAGGAGCACCACCAACCGATTCGATTACATGATCGACGTCTTTTGCATAATTTGTAAAAGTTTCTTGGCTCAAAATTTGTTTTTCAAGTTTTTTGCACCAACTACACCACGTTTTACCTGTAAAAAAAGCAAAAATGGGTTTGTTGGTTTTATTCGCTTCTATTATAGCTTCATTTACGTCGGTATGCCATAATTTTGTTGGCTCATTGTTGTTAGATACCAATCCGCAAGAAATACTAAATACGGTTAGAAGTAAAAAAAGTATTTTTTTCATAGGTTTAGTTATCTTTTTCATACGGCTAAAGTAAGAAATTGATAGGAGTGTCTACAATTTTTTCTGTGAATTTGTTTTGTTTAAATTTTGAGCAATTAATTTTCTGTTTTTAAAGTATTCTTTGTTTTATTTTTACAAAACAAAGCCTTCTTTTATGAAGAAGGCTTTCTATATGTTTAATTTAAGTTTTTAGAATAGAACTATTTTTTTATCCATGTTGTTGATGAACTATGTTTTCCATTTGATATTTTGACCAGATACATACCAGGCGAAAGAATTATCACGTCAATTGTAACATCATTTTCCACTG
>UPTG01002454.1_pt1 | contig 12692 bp, 14 predicted proteins | sample 2160121 | NCBI WGS metagenome assembly UPTG01 (sample SAMN06266255, study PRJEB28933) | marine metagenome | isolation source: Columbia River Estuary | place: USA:Columbia River Estuary, USA | collected 2014-07-27 | reverse complement strand
TCGCAGCCTTGCCGACTCGTGCCTGATAGCAAAACGGCGTCAATTTATGGCGCCGGCGAAATCGCTGAGCGGCATCGACATCGTTACGAGGTCAACAGTCGTTACGTAGCACAGTTGGAATCAGCGGGCATGAAGGTCAGTGGCTGGTCCCTTGATGGTGAATTGGTCGAAATCATTGAGTTGCCAAGCCACTCTTGGTTTGTCGCCTGCCAGTTCCATCCAGAGTTTAAGTCGCGGCCCCGAGGCGGACACCCCCTTTTTAGTAGTTATATTCAATCGGCTCTCGCGCTATCTCAGCAGCGCAGTGACAGCGCGTGAAGACTATAAATCAATCGATTGACATCGGGGGTTGCCAGTTCGGAAACCAACATCCCATGGTGCTCATCGGTGGTGTAAATGTCTTGGAAAGTCGTGACCTGGCTTTAACAGTGGCGGAGGCGTTTGTGCGCGTATGCCAGAACCTTGGTCTGCCCTACGTCTTTAAAGCGTCTTTTGATAAAGCGAATCGTTCTTCTATCCACTCGTTTCGAGGCCCGGGATTGCAAGAGGGCTTGGCGTTACTGGCTGAGGTCAAGGCGACCTTTGGCGTGCCAGTGCTGACCGATCTCCACGAGCCTGAGCAGGCCGCGCCCGTCGCCGAGGTTTGCGATATATTGCAATTACCCGCCTTTTTGGCGCGCCAAACAGATTTGGTCGAAGCGATGGCGCGCACAGGCGCGGTGATCAATATTAAAAAGCCGCAATTTCTGAGTCCCGAGCAGATGGGTAACATCGTTGCCAAGTTTCGTGAGTGCGGTAACGAGCGCCTGATGGTCTGCGAACGGGGCAGTAACTTTGGCTACGACAATTTAGTGGTCGATATGCTGGGCTTTGAGGTCATGCGCGAGGCGACCCAAGGGTGTCCACTAATCTTTGACGTCACGCATTCGTTACAGCGCCGCAATGCGGGCGATGCGGCCTCAGGTGGCCGTCGCGAACAAGTGCTGAGTCTCGCTAAGGCCGGTGTCGCAGTAGGTGTTGCAGGTTTATTTCTCGAGGCGCATCCAGACCCTGACAAGGCACTGTGCGACGGTCCCAGCGCACTGCCGCTAGATCAACTTGAACCTTTTCTGGACCAAGTGAAGGCGATTGATGACCTCGTCAAATCACAGCCTAATATCAGTATTCGTTAAATCATTTTTTGAGATGGGAGTGGCAGTGTGAGTGAGATCGTCGATGTGCGTGCCTTTGAGGTATTGGATTCTCGCGGGAATCCAACCGTCATGGCTGAGGTCACATTGGATGACGAGACCGTCGGCAGCGCGTGTGCGCCATCGGGCGCGAGCACCGGCACCCGCGAGGCACTAGAGCTGCGAGACGCTGACCCCAAGCGATATCTCGGTAAAGGCGTCCTTACTGCAGTTGGGCATGTGAACGGCGCGATTCGTAGCCTGTTGCTCGGCCATGATGCGAGTGATCAAGAGGCCATTGACCAGCGGATGATTGAGGCTGATGGCACTGACAACAAAGCCCAGTTTGGTGCTAATGCGATATTGGCGGTGTCTCTGGCGACCGCCAAGGCGGCAGCCCAGTCGCTCAGGCAACCGCTTTATCAACATATTGCGCAGCTGGCGCACTGCACGGCGCTGACGATGCCGGTACCGATGATGAACATACTCAATGGCGGTGAGCACGCCGATAACAATGTGGATATTCAAGAATTCATGATCCAGCCAGTGTCAGCTCATAATTTTGCCGAGGCACTGCGCATCGGCGCAGAGATCTTCCATCATTTAAAGCAAGTGCTGTCGAGCAGGGGACTGGCGACCTCGGTGGGGGATGAAGGGGGTTTCGCCCCCAATTTAGCGTCTAACGCAGCCGCGCTTGACGTCATTGCCGAGGCAGTAGAGCGCGCCGGCTATCGGCTGGGTGAGGACATCACGCTGGCGCTCGACTGCGCGGCCTCCGAGTTTTATCGCGACGGTCGCTATCACCTGCAGGGTGATGGCCGCGATTTCAGCAGTGCTGAATTTGCAGACTACTTGGCGTCTTTGGTCGATCAGCATCCGATTGTTTCGATTGAGGACGGCCTGGATGAATCCGATTGGGCGGGTTGGTCGATCCTCACAGAGAAACTCGGTGCGAAGACCCAGCTCGTCGGCGATGACCTCTTCGTGACGAATACGCAGATACTCAAGCGGGGTATCGACGAGGGCGTCGCGAATTCGATTCTCATTAAATTTAATCAGATTGGCACGCTGAGTGAGACTTTAGCGGCGATTGCAATGGCCAAGGCGGCCGGCTACACCGCTGTGATCTCTCACCGGTCCGGTGAAACTGAGGACGCTACCATCGCAGATTTGGCGGTGGGTACTGGCGCAGGCCAGATTAAAACCGGCTCATTGTGTCGCTCGGATCGAGTGGCTAAGTACAACCGGTTGTTGCGCATCGAGGCCGAGTTGGGATTGACCGCGCCCTATCCGGGTCGAGATATTCTGAAGCGCGCATGATGCGTTGGCTGATTGGTGCATTGTTGGGGCTGTTTGTGCTCTTGCAGTACCGTTTGTGGTTCGCAGAGGGAGGCTTGGCTGAGGCCAATCGATTGAGCGCTGAGTTAGCCGCAGCTGAGACAGAGAACACCAAGTTATCCGAGCGAAACGAGGCGTTAGCGCGTGAAGTGATTGCATTACAAGCCGGGACTGAGGCAGTGGAAAAAAATGCACGAGAAAATCTGGGTCTGATCAAAGAAGGTGAAGTGTATTACCAATTTGTAGAGGAGCCAGACACACCGTGAAGCGACTCTGGGCAGTGGTGCCTGCCGCCGGCGCAGGTCTGCGCCTCGGAGGCGATATCCCAAAGCAATATCGCGAGGTGGCGGGAGCGCCCTTGATGGAGCATACCTTGCGAGCGCTGCTGCAATCGCGCGATATTTGTGGCGTTGTCGTTGCCATGGATCCCGCAGATCCACGCGCTGACACCATTGCCAGTCTCTCCGATGAGCGCGTGCAAACCTCGCCGGGGGGAGTCACCCGGGCACACTCTGTTTTGGCGGGCCTTGATGCCCTTGAAGATCAGATCGCCGAAGGTGACTGGGCGCTGGTTCACGATGCAGCTCGACCTTGCCTCACGGGTGATGCCTTAGCGGCGCTAATCGACAGGGCGCGTGTTACGGGAGAGGGCGTGATCCTTGCCGAGCCCGTTGCCGATACACTGAAGCAGGTTAATGCTCAGGGAGTGATAGAGAAGACGGTGGATCGATCAATACTATGGCGTGCACAAACACCGCAGCTGTTCCCATTGCTGTCGCTCAGAGATGCGCTGCGGCACTGTATTGAGCAGGGCGTCTCAGTGACCGACGAGGCCATGGCGATGGAGCGAGCGGGACAGCCTGTCCACATTGTTGAGGGTGCGTCGAGTAACATTAAGGTGACGGTGGAGGCTGATCTGGTTTTTGCCGACGTGTTTCTCAAAGAAGCCGAGGATCGCTGACTATGACAATGCGAATAGGCCATGGTTACGACGTGCATGCTTGCGGGCAAGGCAACCAGATCGTGCTCGGTGGCACCACTATCGAGTGCGATTTTGGCTTGATCGCGCACTCAGACGGCGATGTGGTGCTGCATGCGCTGTGCGACGCATTGTTAGGAGCCGCTGGGCTGGGGGATATCGGCCATCATTTCCCCGATACGGATGAGCAATTTCGAGGCGTGGATAGCCGGGTGTTGTTGCAAACCGTTGTCAGCAAGCTGGCGCAACAAGGGTGGTCGGTGGGCAACGTGGATATCACTGTTGTCGCGCAGGCGCCGCGCCTGAGTGAGCATATTGGGTCGATGCAAGTGCATATCGCGTCAGATCTTGGGGTGGATGTCGGAGCTGTCAATGTCAAAGCAACGACCACGGAACGCCTTGGTTTTGAGGGTCGCAGCGAGGGTATTGCGAGTTACGCGGTGGCGCTGATTGTGCAAGGCGGTGACAGCGCGTGAGTCGAATGGGCATCGGCATGACCTCGCAGCGAACGCGAGAGCGTTTGATTCAGAGGTTAATGGATCAAGGCATTACCCGGTTCGAGGTGCTAGAGGCCATTCGGAGTGTGCCGCGCCATCTGTTTGTTGATGAGGCGTTGGCGCACCGTTCCTATGAAGACACTGCACTGCCCATTGGTTACGGGCAAACGCTGTCGCAGCCCTACATGGTAGCGAGGATGAGTGAGTTGGCGCTGGCGCGCGGCAAGCCTCGTAAAGTCTTAGAAATCGGCAGTGGGTCAGGTTATCAAACTGCCATTTTGGCATCACTGGTCGACGAAATTTGTGCGATCGAACGGATCAAGCCACTACAAGAGCGAGCACGAAAGCAATTGCGTGCCTTGAGAGTGCGCAATGTCCGATTGCGGCATGGAGATGGTCTTGAAGGCTGGCCTAGTGAAGCACCGTTTGACTTAATTTTGGGTGCAGCTGCGCCTGAGAGCATTCCGCAAACGTTGTTGGATCAGCTAGCGCCAGATGGCTGCATGATCCTGCCAGTGGGGGGGAGTCGGCAGCGCTTAATGATGATCACCGCGACCCCTGAGGGGTTTGATGAAGAGGTGATCGAAGAGGTCAATTTTGTGCCAATGATCAGTGGCGTGGCCCGATGAAGCCCAGTCCCATCGGCATTTATGCACGCGGTGTGGCCATGGGTGCGGCAGACGTTGTCCCCGGTGTTTCAGGCGGCACGGTGGCCTTGATTACCGGCATTTATGCGCGCTTATTGGGCGCCTTGGTCAATATCGATAAGCAGGCGATCGTACTGTTTTTCACTGGCCGTTGGGGGGCACTGTGGTATCGGCTGGATGGCCCTTTTTTGGCCTGGCTGTTTGCGGGGATCCTTACGGCGATCTTTTCACTGGCGTCGGCCATTCATTGGTTGTTGTTACAGTACCCGCAGCCCTTATGGTCTTTTTTTTCGGGTCTCATTCTCATCAGTGGCGCATTATTGTTACGCAGCGAGGTCTCGCTTGATCGATGGAGCCGTGTGGGGTTTTTCGCATCAGGCTGTGCGCTGGCGGTTGCGATTTCATTGGCGCCGCCGATCCCATTTTCTGCAAGCTTATTGGGGTTCTTCATTGCTGGCACCATTGCAATCTGCGCGATGATCTTGCCCGGTATTTCGGGCAGTTTTATGCTGGTGCTTCTCGGCATGTATGGCCCTGTGCTCGGCGCGGTGAAAGGGCTGCAGTTCGCGGAGCTGTCCGTGTTTGCATTGGGGTGCGCCGTGGGGCTCGTCACCTTTGCACGCATTCTGAACTTTCTCTTACTGCGTGCGCGCGCGGCGATGATGGCTTTTTTGAGCGGCGTATTGCTGGGCTCTTTATCGTCAGTGTGGCCTTGGCAGATCACGGTTTTAGTGGATTCGATCGGGGGGCCGGTGGAGTTGACCCGGCCAGTATTACCGTTCAATCCATTATTGATCGATCCACAGATACTGCTCTGCCTGGCCAGCTTTGCGTTGGGTCTGATAATGGTTTGGTCCATCACAGCCCTGGCAGGGCGCGAGGCATCGTGAGCGTGCGATGCAACGAATGAATCACTGCTTGGTGGTGCCTGCCCTCGGCGTGCTGTTGAGTGCTTGCGCGGAGCATCCCCCCGCCGTGATCGAGGATCGCTCAGTCAGGCGGGTCGATGTGGCGCCGGAAGTACGGCAAGCGGCGTCAAATGAACGACAAGCAATGCCAAACAAACAGGCGGTGCTCGATACCGGTCTGCCTCAGGGACCCGATTATCGCGTTCAACAAGGCGATACGCTGTACTCGGTAGCCTTTAGATTGGGTATGGATTATCGAATGCTGGCCCGGTTTAACGAGATTGAGCCACCCTTTACGATTTTAGTGGGGGAGCTGTTGCGGACGACTCCCCCCGTGTCTCTGTCGCAGCCGCAGCCGCAGCCAAAGCCGTCCCCAGACACTGCGGTATCAACGCCGGCAACAAAGCCGGTCACCGCGGTGGACACGTCGCGTAAACCGGTACCAAAGCCAACCACTGCTGCGGTCACACCCAAGGCAGAAAAAAAACCGGTGACCGTGACCCCCGCTCCGACCAAACTGACGAACGCCCCGGTCAGTCGATGGCTGTGGCCCGTAACAGGCACCGTGAGTCGTCGGTTTGCAGGTGATCGTAACAAGGGCTTAGATCTGGTCGGTCAGCGAGGTGATCCAGTGGTGGCAACCGCCGATGGCGTGGTGGTGTATGCCGGCTCGGGCGTGACCGGGTATGGCGCGTTATTGATCGTCAAGCACAATGACACCTACCTGAGTGCTTATGGGCACAACGATGCGCTCTTAGTTAACGAGGGTGCCTTTGTGGCCGCTGGTGAGACCATTGCGCAGATGGGCAGCACGAGTGCTGAGTCAGTCAAGCTGCACTTTGAGATACGACGTAATGGTATTCCGATAGACCCCATGACGCTGCTACCCACTCGGTAGCACGTTGCGCCGCCCGCGCGGCGTTGTGGTCATTTAGCGCTCAAGCAGTTCCAGTTTGCCGGGCTTGCCCGCCCAGTCTTCTGCATCCGGGAGCGGTTCTTTGCGTTCGGTAATGTTAGGCCACACCTCGGCAAGTTCGGTATTGAGCGCCAGAAAGTTTTCCTGGTCAGCGGGTAGCTCGTCTTCTGAGAAAATGGCGTCGACCGGGCACTCTGGCTCGCAGAGGGCGCAATCAATGCACTCATCTGGATGGATCACCAAGAAATTGGGGCCTTCATAAAAACAATCGACCGGGCATACCTCGACACAATCTGTATGCTTGCACTTGATGCAATCTTCACCGACAACGAACGTCATACCAATACCTCACTCATTTCAGGCCGAAGGATACTGGTTGAGGCCGGCTTTGAAAACTCTTCAGGGCGTGTCTTCAAGATTTTGTTTCAGCTCATAAAGGCAGGCCAATGCCTCGCGAGCCGTCATATCGTCTGGATTTAATGCGCGTAGCTGGTCTAGCACCGGGGAGGGAGCAGTGGGCCCGGGCGCAGAAAACAGGTCGTTTTGGGTTGGCGGTGGCCCCGCGTGCTGGCCGCTCTCGAGTGCTTGAAGCTTGTCGCGAGCCGTGCCTAACACACCAGCAGGTACCCCCGCGAGACGCGCCACTTGTAGGCCGAAGCTGCGATTCGCTGGCCCTTCTTGTATTTGGTGTAAGAAGACAACGTGGTCCTCATGCTCGGTCGCATCGAGATGCACATTGGCCATCGCGGCGTGTTGCTCTGGCAGTGCCGTCAACTCGAAGTAATGGGTGGCAAAAAAGGTAATGGCTTTGACCTGGTTGGCGAGGGCTAGCGCGGTCGCCCACGCAATGCTCAACCCATCAAACGTACTGGTGCCTCTGCCGATCTCATCCATGATCACTAAGCTGCGTTCTGTCGCGTTGTGAAGGATATTGGCGGTCTCGGTCATTTCCACCATGAAAGTGGAACGCCCGCTGGCGAGGTCATCCGATGAACCAATTCGCGTAAATATGCGATCGAGGCTCGAGAGTGTGACCGATCGAGCTGGCACAAACGCACCGACATGGGCGAGCAGTGCGATCAGCGCATTTTGGCGCATGTAGGTCGATTTGCCCCCCATGTTGGGTCCGGTAATGAGTAACATCCGGCGCTTGTCGTCGAGCTGAGTATCGTTGGGAATAAAAGGGTGATCGCGAGCGCTTTCGACAACCGGGTGTCGCCCGCCCTCTATCTGCAAGAGGGTCCCGTCGGTAAATTTCGGGCGGCACAAGTTCAGGCTGATGGACCGCTCAGCGAAACATGCCAAGACATCCAGATCACACAACGCGGTCGCCGTGGTCTGCAGCGGTAAGAGTGATTCAGCGACGCGCGAGACGATCTGTTCGTAGAGTGATTTTTCTCGCGCCAGTGCACGACTTTTACTCGACAGTGCTTTGTCTTCAAAGGTTTTGAGCTCAGGCGTGATAAAGCGCTCGACGTTTTTCAGCGTTTGCCGACGTTGATAGGCGTCAGGCGCTTGCTCCGATTGCGAGCGACTGATCTCAATGTAGTAGCCGTGAACCCGGTTGTAGCCCACTTTCAGCGTCGAAAGCCCGGTGGCATCGCGCTCTCTTTGTTCCAGTTCGAGCAGGTAAGCGCCGGCATTCTCACTGATGCCGCGGAGCTCATCGAGTTCGGCGTCGTAGCCCTCTGCGATGACACCGCCGTCGCGGATCAGCACCGGCGGATTATCAATAATGGCTTCTGCTAATAGCGTCGTCAGCTCCGGATAATCGGGTAGGGCGGCTGTGAGCTGCGTTAGTTTTGAGGAGGCCTTGGGTAACTGACTTCGTATGAGTGGCAGGTGCAAGAGGCTATTGCCCAGACGGCTGAGGTCTCGCGGCCGCGCAGATCGCAGCGCAACCCGGGACAGTATGCGTTCCAGGTCCGCGATGTCGCGCAGCGTGTCTCGCAGTGGCTCGAACTGATATCCGCTGGCTAGCTGCTCAACGGCTTCAAGGCGTTCTTCAATCTCTAGCGCGTTATTGATGGGGCGATGTAACCAGCGGCGCAGATGGCGCGCCCCCATCGCTGTCACGGTGCTGTCATAAATTGCATACAGCGTGTGTTCTTCTCCTCCATTGAGCGTGCGGTCAATTTCAAGGTTGCGGCGCGTTGCAGCGTCGAGGATCACGCCGTCGGTTTGCGATTCCTGTCTGATCCCACGGATGTGGGGTAAGTCACTGCGTTGCGTATCTTTGACATAGGCCAGTAATGCGCCCGCTGCCGCAATGGCCACTGTGAGCGTCTCACAGCCAAAGCCATCGAGGTCTCGGGTCTGAAATTGTCGCTGCAGATCTTCTCGGGCGCTCGCTTCATCGAACTGCCAGTCGGGCTGTTGACGAACCGCCCCCGGCCATGTCGTCTCTGCGAGATCACTCGATTCAGGCACCAGAATCTCTGCCGGATTCAGTCTCGCCACCTCGGCCTCTAAGGCGATGCTGTCAGCGACCTCTGAGACCAGAAATCGGCCACTGCTCATATCCAGCCATGCCAGTCCAAAGCCAGAGGAGTGCATGCCGATGGCCAGTATCAGCGCATCGTGCTTGGCATCCAATAGTGATTCGTCGGTGAGCGTGCCGGGTGTGACAATCCTGACTACTTCGCGATCGACCGGGCCTTTGCTGGTGGCGGGGTCGCCAACTTGCTCCGCGATGGCCACCGATTGGCCTGCTCTGACCAGGCGCGCCAGATAGTTTTCTGCCGCGTGGTAGGGCACACCGGCCATCGGTATGGGTTCGCCGGCTGATTTACCGCGACTAGTGAGTGTAATGTCTAGCAGTCGTGCTGCCGCCACGGCATCGTCGTAGAACAACTCGTAAAAATCACCCATCCGATAAAACAGTAACGCAGACGCGTGGTCTCGCTTGATCGCGAGATATTGCTGCATCATGGGGGTGTGCGCAGAGGAGGCTGTGTCGCTCATGGTGCAATTGTGACCCGCGCTAAGCCACAAAGAAACCCGTGGGGGCGAAGTAATTCGCCCCCACAACGTTCAAAGCGTGTTACTCGGTGATCTGGCTGACGACGCAGTACTTTGCATACTCTGCGACTTCTTCGGTAGTCCACTCACCCTTGGGTGTTTCGTTTAAATTATCGCACCACGCTTCGCTACCAATGGTAGTGCTCTCGAGCACACAGTGAGCGGCGTAAGTTTTGGTATCGGATCCGGTCCAGTCACTTTTGCTTTTTTCGCTCATTGTGTCGCACCAGCCTTGGCTGCCCGGTTCGTTGCAGGCTGTTAGCAGGCCGATCGTTGAGATAGCGGCCAGTGTGAGAGCGATTTTTTTGATTGGGTTCGAATGCATGTTGTGTTCCTCCTGTTGGATTGCGGCAGACTTTATCAGCAGTGAGATGTCTTGTCTCAGCCGGAGGTGACAGCATCCGGCCCATCACAAGAGCCGTTTGCCTTATAACGCGCGGGGCCTCTATCTACTGCTGTCAGCAGCCTTGATTTCGTGCGATGGTTTAATTGGCACTGTCGATCAGGATCTTAGTGCCCCGCAAACCGTTTTTTAAAAGAGGATAGACAATGATGAAAAAATTCGCTGCGACACTTTTGCTGTTGATTTGGACCCCTTTTGCTTTTGCGCAAGACTTGAACTACGGAGAAGATGGATTCGTTGCTGAGTTTGAGATTGATGCGGCCCACACAACCGACGGCGTCAACTATCAAATATCGGCGTCAGGCGAGGCAGGCCCTTATGGCCGAGTCTGGTTATCTTATGAATTCACCGATAAGCAAAATAACGGCGAGAGCGGCGAGTTCACCGGTTTTGCGTGGACGCAAAATGGTGAGCAGTTTGCTACCGCAACTTTGCAGGGGGTTTACCGACGCAAGGGGGCTATTTTTCAGATGTACTCGCTGGATATGGTCTCTGACGGTGTGATCAACATCGTATCGGGTGAGGTGGATTTCGTGGCGAAAACCATGACCTTTAAAGTGTCACCGTTAAACTAACCCTGAGTGCGCCGGCGTCATGTCGCAGAGCACGCAAAATTAGCGCCATAAACTCAGCGCCATAAAATTAGCGCCATAAAAAGGGGGCTCGTTGGCCCCCTTTGTTGTTACCGCTAGCATCACAACGGGCATGCCCTATTGTTAGCTGTTATCCCATTTGGCAAATAGGAAGACGTAGACGGTCAAAACAAGATTGATCACAACCTGTATTAACGACAGTGCCATCATCCAGCCGGGTGGATTAATGGTCTCTCCAATCGGCAGATTGGCTGAGCTGAGGAAGGTCGTCGCCATCTCTGAGCCATTGCCCGCCATCTCACTCAGCGTGCTTAGCATCACAAAAAAGGAGTTCTGCGCGGCCATGGTGAAAAAGGTCAGCATGACCACACCAATCAGAGTAGAAACCATGGCAGCGCCTCTAATCACGCCGGGAAAGTGCCTAAACAAGTAAGCCACGACAACGACTGCTAGCGGCATTAATACGCCACACAGAAAGAGTGTGGAAAAGATGGAGCGATTCATTCCGATAAAGCCAAACACGTCTAGTTCTGACATTGGTTCCCCCAAAAGTTTTGATTCAGTTATCGCGCCGAAGCGCAGCTTGAACCTAACTGCTGCCAGATCAGTATGCAAGTGATGGCAGGGAGACTAGGCGCTCCATTACCGACGCGCGACAGCCGGGCTGCCTCGTTCTGAGTGACACGCCGTTGGTGGCTGACGGAGGACTGTGCCAAGCGACATCGATCACGCTCGACCAGCGCGGGCCAAATCTGGCTAATGCATCTCAAACGCGACTAGCGCGGGTCAGCGCTGGCTAGTGCACCTCAAAAGCGACTAACGCAGGTCGGACCCGACTCACTTAGGTCAAATCAGACTCACACAGGGCAAAGCCGATTAGCCCAGGCTAGACCGTTCGAATCTCCCAAGAGTGAGCCCTTTACTCGGTGACTATTTGATTCAGTTCAATCAGGTAGCCATCGGGATCGTAGAAGATCGACACCATGACTTTAATGTCGGGACCTCCGTCGTAGCCGGGGTAAGTGCGCAGCCCCGGGGCTTTGACGACTTTGACACCGGGTGTGGCGGCGATGATCGGCCAGCGAGTGTCTAGCTCTTGCGTATTGAAGAGCAAAATCGGATTGCCCGGCGTGAACCCCTCCTGCCGAATCGGTTTGCTGTGTGCAGGGTGCTCCGGGTAGCCATATTCGTAATCGATTAAGCCGATCACTCCCACATGGTCGTGTGAGGCGCGCAGAAAAATGAGCCTGAGGCGCTGCTCTCGGTCTTCTGACGCATGGGGCCGAGCGATCTGCTCATCGTAAATAATTTCCATCCCCAGTGCCGCCTCATAGAGGGCCAGTGAGGCCTCAATGTCTCGAACAATCAGCGTGGTCCGGCGCAGCAGCAAGGGATATTCAGCGGCTTTCTCGATCGGGCTTAGCGCAGTCTCACCGTCGTCGGACGAGTGATGCGCTGTGAAGGCGGTCGGGGTGAAGGCGATAGTGGTGCAAAGCAGTAACAAAAACCCTCTGAGGTTTGGCATGACGGGATCTCTTGTCGTATTTGATATAAAGGTACATCAATAGGACAAATAGCGCTAGAGAGGCTTATCCGTGTGGGCAACCTCTTGTCAGTTCATTCGGGCCGTTGGTGGGCGTTAACGATCCAAGTACTCCAGCATAATGTCAGCGATTTGTTCAGGGGCCACGTCGAAAACGCCGTAGCTGAGGTGGGGCAGTTCAACCAGCGAGACGTCTTGAATAAGCTGAGCGTAGGCGCGTGTGTGAGTCTTTAAACCGCCGTGCGGGTTTAATACGAGGGCGGGTTGGGTGACTAACACCGCCCGGTCAGCGGCTGCATAGCCATGCAATGCCCGATAGACCGGCGCCCGAGCCCGCCACGCGGCGGCAGATTCCAGAAAGTTGTTGTAGGCCCGCTCCAGCGCCACGTCGGGATGTCGGTCCGTCATGGTAAACCGCCATGAACTCTCCAGTGCTGCGAGCTCTGTGGGGAGGGGGCGATCCTGCATCACGTTCTGTAGCTCCGCATCATTCTCAGCCGGATCGGCAAAGTACGGCACGCCGATCAGGATCACCCTCCGCACCAGGTCCGGCCTGCGAATTGCCACCTCAGCCGCCACCATGGCACCCGTATGGTACCCACAGACATCAATCGATTGATGCTGCTCGTCCGTGAGGCGGGCTGATTCGATCGCGTCGATCATGATCTCGGCCAGATC
>UPTG01002453.1_pt1 | contig 12698 bp, 13 predicted proteins | sample 2160121 | NCBI WGS metagenome assembly UPTG01 (sample SAMN06266255, study PRJEB28933) | marine metagenome | isolation source: Columbia River Estuary | place: USA:Columbia River Estuary, USA | collected 2014-07-27 | reverse complement strand
CTAGTAATCTGAATAAGCTTTTCATACTTAGTTATTTAGTTATTAATAAATTTTTGTTAAAATTTTCTTAAATTTTTAGTAAAAGCTAAGTTACATCAATAATTCAGAAAAAAAAGAAACTTTTAGAATTTATTGGAAAAAGATTAATAAAAACGATATTTTTCTATAAAAAGTGTATATAAATCAAGAATATGATAAAATTTAAGATAAATTATTAAATTATTCTTAATATAATTATAAATTCTCTGCGAATTCAAAAATCTTAATAATAGAGTTTAATTCACTCAATTTCAACTTTTCTGATTTGATGTATTTTTTGACTTTGTCAGAATTAGCATTGAAGAATTTAATTATAACTTTTTTACTTTGTTTTAATTTGAATGGAGTATCTCCGTTTGAACTAATGTAAAGTTCAATACTTTCTACATATCTTGGTGGGAATGAATTTTCAAGAGAAGTTCTAGCAATTTTTGCTTCCATAAAAGTTTTCTTTCTCTTTATGTATAACTTATTCTTTTGTCCATCATAAATATTTATTAAGTATCCTATAAATGCATTTCCAGAATCAGGTTTATAAGGAAGGTACTCAAATCTTTCCCCATTAATTAGAGGAATGACATCAGGACTTTTAAGAAGTATAACATCAGTTTCTGCTTGATTTTGAGTGTCCGCCATTTCAATCTCATCTCTAAATGCATTATATCTCATGTAACCGATATCATTAAGCTGTTTGCCAAAGTATTCTAATTTTGTTGTTTTAAAATCTTTGTCAAAGTAATGACTACCCTGAACATTCAGTGGTTGAGATTTTCTATATGTCTTATTGCCAAAATCAATCATAGCTTGTTGAGCACCACCAGACATAACTGATGTCCCAGCCTGTGAATTAAGAAATAATGCTTGAAAAACAAAAAATAAAGTGAATAACTTTTTCATTTGGTATATTTTGAAGCAAACTTAATCTAATTTTAAAAAATGATTAAATCTAAAGTGTTTTTTTAACAATAAATTAGTTCTTTGAGTAAATAGGGGACTATTGATACAAAAAAGTTTTAAATAAGACTTTAATTAGTTAGATTAAAAAATATCTATTTGGTTATTTAATAGATCTTCTAAGTTTTCTTTCTCTCTTATCTTTTTTATAGAGTTGTTATGTATGCATAATTCTGCAGGTCTTAATCTGCTGTTATAGTTGTTAGACATATTGAATCCATATGCACCAGCATTTTTAAAACAAAGGAGATCTCCTTTAGAAATTTTTGAGATCCTTCTTTTTTCAGCTAAAGTATCTTTCTCACATATATAACCAACTACTGTATACTCTTCTTTTTGATCATTAGGGTTTGACAAATTAATTACTTCATGATATGAATTGTAAAGGGTTGGTCTTATGAAATGATTAAATCCAGAATTAACCTGGACAAAATTATTATTTTTAGATTTTTTAATGTAATTAACTTTAGTAATAAAATATCCTGAATCGCTCACAAGAAATTTACCTGGTTCAAAAATAATCTTAAGATCTTTTCCTGTATTATTTTTAAATTTTTTATGCTCATGCTGCACTGCACTAGCGTAATCGTTTAAATTAGTTTCTGTATCACCCAAAAAATAGGGAATCTTAATTCCTCCACCTAAATCAATACTTTCAATATTTTTGAATTTAGTTGCAATAGAAAATATTTTTTTGATTCCTTTCTCAAATTGATTGTTTTTAGTGATGTCACTTCCGGTGTGAATATGAAGACCTGTAACCTTAATTTTATTAACCTTATCCATTTTAATTAAATCTTCTATAAACTCTTCGGGTATTCCAAATTTAGAATTAGAGTGACCTACGCTTATTTTTTCATTACCTCCCGCATATATTCCGGGATTAATTCTTACAGATATGGAATGATTAGGGTAATGTTCTGAAAATTCTTTTATTGATTCTAGACTATCAAGATTTATCTTTACCCCTAAAGATTTAGCTTCTTTGATTTCGGAAAAGCTCACTCCGTTTGGTGTGTAGAGAATTTCATTTTTGTTGAATCCACATTTTATCCCAATTTTAACTTCTTCTATTGATACTGCATCAAGTCCTATTCCTAGATTATTTATAAATTTTAAAATAGATATATTCGATAATGATTTAGCTGCAAAATGAATTTTATAATTATCTAAATTCTTAAATGCATTTTGAAGTTTTTTGTTCTGACTTTCAATTATTGATAAGTCATATACATAGATTGGAGTACCAAAATTTGAAGCAGCGTTTTCAAGTTCTTTAATTTTCATAAAACGAATTTATGATTAAATATAAATCTGATTTTAAATAATTCAAATTTCTTAAGTTTTTGTAGTTATATTTGTCGCCATGAATTTACATGAATATCAAGGAAAACAATTACTAGAAAAATTTAATGTCTGTATTCAAAAAGGGTATGTTGCAAATACTCCTGAAGAAGCTGTTGAATGTGCTAAAAACCTTTCTAATGAAACAGGAACTAAGATTTTTGTTATTAAAGCTCAAATTCATGCTGGTGGAAGAGGTAAGGGTGGTGGTGTGAAAATTGCAAAAAGCTTAGAAGATGTAAAGAGAATATCCTCTGAAATTATAGGTATGAACCTTATAACACCTCAAACCTCTGCAGAGGGAAAATTAGTCAGGAAAGTTCTTGTTGCTGAGGATGTCTACTATGATGGGGATTCAGATAGAAAAGAATTCTATATTTCAGTTCTTTTAAATAGATCTTCATCAAAAAATATGATTGTGTATTCTACTGAAGGTGGTGTTGATATTGAAGCGGTTGCAGAGAATACTCCTGATTTAATATTTAATGAAGAAATTGATCCTGGTATAGGTATCCTTCCTTTTCAGGCAAGAAAAATTGCATTTAATCTTGGTTTAGAAGGTCTGTCATTTAAAAACATGACTAAGTTCGTTACTAGTCTATATAATGCTTATTCAAAATCTGATGCATCCTTATTTGAAATAAACCCCGTATTAAAAGCTTCTGATGAAAAAATAATAGCTGTAGACTCCAAGGTTACTATTGATGAAAATGCTCTTTATAGACACAAGGATTATGAGTCTATGAGAGATTTAAATGAGGAGAATCCAGTTGAAGTTGAGGCTAGAGAAAATGGCTTAAACTATGTCGACTTAGATGGTAATGTTGGTTGTATGGTTAATGGTGCGGGCTTAGCAATGGCTACTATGGACTTGATTAAATTAGCGGGAGGAGAACCAGCAAACTTCTTAGATGTGGGTGGAACTGCTGACTCAGATAGGGTTGAAAAAGCATTCAGACTTATCTTACAGGACACTAATGTTAAAGCTATTCTAGTTAATATATTTGGTGGAATAGTAAGATGTGATCGTGTAGCAGAGGGGATAGTTTCAGCATATAAAAACTTAGATAATATTAATGTTCCGATCATAGTTAGACTTCAGGGGACAAATGCAGATAAGGCAAAAGATATTATTGATAGCTCAGGATTAAATGTTCTTTCAGCTACAGCCTTTGATGAAGCTGCAAACAAAGTTCAATCTGCCATAAGCTGACATAAAGTCATTCTTTTTTATTTTTTAACGTCATTTTGTCATTTTTTATCAAATGGTATTCTATTTGAATTCTATTAAATGAATTTATAATTCAAATGTTTAACTAAAAATAAAATTATGAGAATAGTAAAATATAATAATAATAAAGTTTTTCCATCATTAATGAATCAGTTTTTTAATGATGACTTAAGAATGAATGTAATTAATAATAATCATTCTGTTCCATCTGTTAATTCTATTGAAAATGATAATTCTTTTGAAATTGACTTAGCAGTTCCTGGAATGAAGAAAGATGATTTTACAATACAATTAAATGATAAAGTTCTAGTGATTTCATCTGAAAACACCAATTCTGTTGAGAATAATAGTATGAGTCTGAATGAATTTAATTATTCATCATTTCAAAGATCATTTATAGTTCCAGAAACTGTTGAACTTGATAAGATTAAGGCTAATTATAAAAATGGAATATTAAAAGTCAAATTACCGAAGAAAAAGGACAGCATTTCAAAGCCAAACAGGGTAATTGATATTAGCTAAGATAGCATCGTTAATAATCTTTAAATTAGGTGCACATTGTGCACCTTTTTTATTTTAATTTATTTTTTAATAAGCCTATTTTATCTCTTAAATCAGCTGCTTTTAAAAAATCAAGTTTTTTTGCTTCAGCTTCCATCTCCTTTCTTAGTTCTTTAATTTTAGTCTCTATTTGATTTTTATTATGATAACTTTTAATTTCTTCTTCAAAGTTTTCATAACTAGTACTTACAGTCTCACCAGTTTGTTCAAAAGTATTGCTAAATGCTTTTTCCACTTGTTTTGGAACTATATTATTCTCAGTATTATATTCTTCCTGTTTCTGTCTTCTATATATTGTCTCCTCTATAGTCTTATTCATGCTATTTGTTATAACATCAGCATACATTATAGATTTTCCATTAATATTTCTAGCTGCTCTTCCAACAGTCTGTATTAAAGATCTATGACTTCTTAAAAAACCTTCTTTATCAGCATCAAGAATTGCTACTAAGGATACTTCTGGAAGATCTAATCCTTCTCTTAATAAGTTCACTCCAACTAAAACATCAAAAATTCCTTTTCTTAAATTCTGCATAATTTCAACTCTATCAAGAGTATCAATGTCACTATGAATATAATTGGCTCTAATTCTAGACTTATGAAGAAACTTTGTTAACTCCTCAGCCATTCTTTTAGTCAATGTAGTTACTAGAACTCTTTCATCTTTTTCAACTCTTTTAAGTATTTCTTCGATTAAATCATCAATTTGATTTTCAGATTTTCTTACTTCAATTATTGGATCAAGAACACCAGTGGGTCTGATTATTTGTTCAACGAATAATCCTTCAGACTTTTTTAATTCATAATCAGCAGGAGTAGCACTAACATATAAAACATTGTTTTGTATATTCTCAAATTCCTCAAATTTTAAAGGTCTGTTATCTAGTGCTGCGGGAAGTCTAAATCCATATTCAACAAGATTTTCTTTTCTACTTCTATCTCCTCCATGCATTGCATGTACTTGAGGAATTGTCACGTGGCTCTCGTCTATTACCATTAAATAGTCATCTGGAAAATAATCTAATAAGCAAAATGGTCTAGTACCAGGTTCTCTTCCATCTAAATACCTTGAATAGTTTTCAATTCCAGAACAATATCCAAGTTCTTTGATCATTTCAAGATCAAATTCTGTTCTTTCTCTTATCCTTTTAGCTTCAATCGTTTTCTCAATTTCATCAAAATATTTTACTTGTTCATCTAAATCAAATTCTATGCTATTAATTGCTGATTTAATGCTAGATTCTGATGTAACAAATATCATTGCTGGAAAAACTCTCAAATTATCAAAATCCTCAATTTTATTCCCAGATAAAGGATCTATTGACTCTATACTTTCAATAGTATCTCCAAAGAAATTAATTCTATAATAAATATCCGAATAACTTGGAAATATGTCTACGACGTCACCTTTAACAGAGAAACTACCTCTGTTTAACTCATTTATTGATCTTGAATACTGACTTTTAACAAACAAAGTTAGGAGTTTTGAAATTTGAATTTCTTCTTCAATTGAAATTTCAATTACATGTTTTTTAAATTCACTTGGGTTTCCAATTCCATATATACAGGAAACTGAGGCTACAACTATAATATCATTTCTTCCTGATAATAAAGATGACGTAGCACTTAGTCTATATTTTTCAATTTGCTCGTTTATAGATAAATCCTTTTCTATATATAGTCCTGATGATGGAATATATGCCTCAGGCTGATAATAATCATAATAAGATACAAAGTACTCAACAGCATTATCAGGGAAAAAACTTTGAAACTCCGAGTACAATTGAGCAGCTAATGTTTTATTATGAGCTAATACAAGTGTAGGTTTTTGTATTTCTTGTATAACGTTTGCTACTGTAAATGTTTTTCCAGAACCAGTTACTCCTTGAAGAGTAACATGGTTATGATTAGTATTGAATGAATCAATAATACTCTTAATAGCTTTTGGCTGGTCTCCAGTAGGCTTAAATTCTGATGTTAGTGAAAAACTCATTAATCTATTAGATTATCGTCATAATCTATTAGATCATCATCTATTAGATCATCATCTATTAGTTTGTCATTATTTGTATTAAAAATATCAGAAGGTGGCACTTTAGGGACATCTCCAATTGAATTCAGACATTCATATTTTTTATCCATTTCAATAGATTCATCAAGATCATATAACTCAATAAAAAAGGTCCAATAATTTAAAAAGTCATAGATAAAAATCAACTTATCACCTTTAGATATAAAGAAATTAGATATTGTAGTATTATCCATAATCTTATCTTCTTCATCAATTTTAAAAATTTTAATTTCGTCTAATTGCTCCCAATTTTCATTTGAATGATGAAATGTTGAAATCTCGGATGAATCAAATCCGAATTCACTCGAAATAATTTTACTAAACTCAATGAGAGTTATATTTGAATCAGTAATTATGTCTCTTAAAACATCTTCTTCAACATTTAATATTATTCTAAATTTTAGGTGCATTTGTTTTTAAATTATATAGTATTAGAAAATAAAATTGTAACCCAATAATCAATGTTGATATTAACAGGTGTATTGGTTGTGATGTGAGTGGGAAATGAAAATAATACATAATTATTCCGGATATTATTTGAAGACAAATTAAGCTATTTATAATATAAATTAGGTTTGATTTCAAATCTATCTCTTTTATTTTTAAATAAATTATGCTATTAATTATAATAATTGCCCAAGAGAAACTTCTGTGAAAATTGAAAATACTTGTTATATTTTCAATCCATTTATTTTTTTCATTATAATTATACATTTCCATTTGCAGATCAATAAATTTCCTTACCTCAGTTCCAGTTAATACTTGAATTATTAATAATACCATTGAAATTAAAATCAATATCGAAATATTTCTTGGAATACGTATTGGCTTAACTGGCTTGGATATTGCTAAGATTAAAAATAAAATAAATAAAAGAACTATAGCCATCAACATATGAATAGTAATAGTGCTTGCAGTTAAATTACTATCAACTACAGTTTTACCCAACCATGCTTGAAATAATATAGCTATTAATGATAAAAAAGATAAGAAAGTAATAATCTTCTTACTTTTAAAAAACTTCATTGAGTATAGGAAAAGCATTAGAACTGATAACCCCGCTAGTGCACCAATTAGCCTATTAATATATTCAATCCATGTATGATAAACATTAAACTTTGAATAGTCATGTTTAGTGTATTTATTCCAGTTAGATTTATTGAAATCTTCTTTAGAGTTAAAACTTTTTACAGAATAATAAAGATTTTTATCAATTATAATTATTTGGTTCTTGTTATATTCAGAGTTAGGTTTCCATTCTAATTGAGATCTTTCGGTAGGTGGAATAAGAAATCCAAAACATTTTGGCCAATCTGGGCAGCCCATTCCGCTTCCTGTCATCCTAACGATTCCTCCTGCAAGAATAACTAGGTAAACTATGATAATTGAAATAAATGTAATTTTATATACCCTACTCATCTTTTAAACCTATTGATTCACCAATTTTAAGCATTAACTCAAAAGCTTGATCATAATCATTGATAATTTCACCATCAAGAATTGCATTTTTAATTTTTTCTTTTATAATTCCAATTTCTTTACATGGTTTAATCTTGAAGTGATTCATTATAATTTCACCAGTTATTGGTGGTTGAAAATTCCTTATGCTATCTCTTTCCTCTACTGCTTTAATTTTATTTCTAACAATCTTAAAATTATTTTGATATTTTAAAGATTTTTTTAAATTCTTAGTAGTTATATCTGCCTCGCATAGTGTGAGTAGATCATCCATTGAATCTCCTGAGTCATAAATTAATCTTCTTACAGCTGAATCTGTCACAATATCCTCTGAAATAATAATTGGTCTAGAACTCATCATTACTATTTTTTGAACATATTTTAAAGTTTCGTTTAGTGGAAGGCTAAGCCTTTTAAATATATTTTTTACCATTTTTGAGCCCATATATTCGTGTCCATGAAAAGTCCATCCAATCTTTTTATCAAATTTCTTAGTAGGGGCTTTACCTATGTCATGAAGAAGTGCTGCCCAACGTAGCCAAAGGTTATCTGTATTTTTCGAAATATTATCCACCACTTCAAGAGTATGATAAAAATTATCCTTGTGTGTTTGACCTTCAACTTCCTCAACACCTTTTAAGTCAATTAGCTCCGGAATTATTATTTTAAGAAGTTTCAATTTTTCAAGATTTTTAAAACCAGAAGAAGGATTATCACACATAAGAATTTTATTTATTTCATCTGCAATTCTCTCTGGAGAAAGTATAGTTAATCTATTAGAATTTTCTATAATTGAGTCTTTAGTTTTTTGATCAATATTAAAACCTAATTGACTAGCAAATCTAACAGCCCTTAGCATTCTAAGTGGATCATCTGAAAATGTTTTGTTAGGTTCAGAAGGAGTTATTATAATCTTCTTTTCAAGATCTTTAAGGCCATCAAAAGTATCAACTAATTCTCCGAAATTTTTATTATTTAGTCTTATGGCTAGAGTATTTATAGTAAAATCTCTCCTTAACATATCATCCATAAAGTCACCTGTTTCTATACTAGGATTTCTGCTATCTTCTGAATATGACTCTTTTCTAGATCCAACAAATTCAATTTGGAAACCTTTAAAGTTTATCATTGCCGTTCCATACCTTTTAAAAATATTGACTTTAGTTTTCGGGTTGATTTTTTTCTGAATGGCTTTAGCTAAATCTATACCTGAACCTATACACATAATATCAATATCTTTCTTGACTGATTTATCAATAATAAGATCTCTAACAAAACCTCCTACTATATATGTCTCAATTTTAAGATCATCTGATGTATCTGAAATAATCTTAAAAATATCATGATCCAGAGAGTTTAGTATTTTTTTTGAATATGACTTCATCTTAATGTTAAAAAGCTTCCATCATCTTGCAACTTTAAAATCCTTGAAGATGAGTGAGAATTTATATTTTTATCTTGCTTTACTATATAATCAACATTATTTTTAATTCTAGAGCTAATTTCACTAAAATTTAAAGGAATTTTCTCTCCTGATAGATTCGCAGAGGAAGAAACTATAGGTCTTCCTAGAGATTCAATTAGATCTAAACAAAAATCATTGTCAGGGACTCTAAATGCAATTGAATTAGAATCTGCGGTAACATAATTTGATATTATTTTAGGATTATCAAAAATAAATGTGGTTGGAGCCTCATTAGAAATTTTTTCAAGTTTTTCAATATCTTTAACTGACACATATTCTTCAATCATTTTAAAACTTGAGGCTAAACAAATAAGTGATTTAGAATAGTCTCTATTTTTTATTTTAAAAATTCTTTCAACAGCAATATCAGATAAAGCATCACATCCTATCCCCCAGATTGTATCAGTTGGGTATAAAACTGTTCCTCCAAATTTTAGAACATTTAAAGCGTTTATGATTTCGTTATTCAATTTTTAATAATTTTACATGTAAAAGTATTGAATTTAATTCTAAAGACCTTTAATTAAAATATTCAAAAAGTTAGAATCTTGTTAAATACCCAACATACAAAATACATTGGTATAGACTATGGATTAAAGAGAACAGGTGTGTCTATTTCGGATTATAATAAAGTTATTTCTTTCCCATTAGATACTATTGATACATCTATATTAATAAAATTTTTAGAAGATTTAATTCCAAATGAAAATATTGAAAAAGTAATTATAGGTAAACCTCTAAACTTAAATAATCAATTACATGAACTTGAAAATGATATATTGCATTTTATTGAATTATTACAATCTATTTTTCCTAAGATTATTATAGAAAGAGTTGATGAAAGATACACTTCTAAAATTTCAAACTTAATCATAAGACAATCTGGGCTTAATCAAAAAAGCAGAATGAATAAATTAATTATAGATAAAATTAGTGCATCTTTGATTCTTGAATCTTATTTAATAATGAACAAAAAATGATTGTTCCAATAGTTGCATACGGTGACCCTATCTTAAAACTTAAAGCTAGTGAAATTAGTTCTAATGAATTAAACAAATTAGACACCTTAATTGATGATCTTTGGGAAACCATGTACAATGCTAATGGAGTTGGAATTGCTGCACCTCAAATTGGTATCTCTAAAAAAATCTTTATTGCAGATTTTTCTTTCTTCAAGGATGAAGAAGGTTTTAATGAAAATGAATTATTAAAAATGCAACAGGTATTCATAAATCCTGAAATTGTAAATGAAACAGGTGATGATTTTGTTTATCCAGAGGGTTGTCTTAGTATTCCAAATATTTCTGAAAATGTAGTTAGGAAAGAAAAACTAAAGATTAAGTTTTTAGATGAAAATTTAGAATCTCAAACAATTATTTGCTCAGGAATAATTGCAAGAGTAATTCAGCACGAGTATGATCACCTTCAAGGCATTCTTTTCACAGACAAACTTTCATACAAAAAAAGAAAGTCACTTAAGCAGGAGCTTAATTTAATTTCAACAGGAGATATTGAAGTCAAGTATAAAATGAAATTTTTCAAAAAAAAGTAATTTATACCTTTTTAACCTTTCTTAATCTTAGTCTCCAGAACTCTACCTTTTCATTAATAGACTCAATTTTTGATGAAATATTTTTAAATAGTGGATTATCACTACTTGAGTTTGAGAAAAATTCTAAATTATTTTGAATTTGATTTGATTCATCTTCAAGCTCTGATATTTTACGTTTAATAAATTGAATCTTTTTATTAATTTCCTCAGTATTAGCTTTAGATAATTCTAGCTCAAAATCAAAAATTAAATTATTCTTTTCATTAGTTTCTATATCTAAAGATTTAATAATAGATGATATTTTCTTTAGCAAGTTATTATTAAGAATATTTGATGAATTCTGATTGACTTCTTCCATTTCATTCCATTCTAGGACTAGTGAATTAAACATTTCTCTAATTTCATCAGGAGTAGATTTCTTTTTAGAAAATTTGATTTTATCTATAAACTTTGACCTCTTATCATATGTTTTTTGTTCATCAGCATTCAAATTAATGGCACCTGACTTTAAAATATCATAATATCTATTAACAATAGGTTTAAATTCATCCCACAAAGAATTAGAAATTTTTCTTGGCAGATACCCTACCTTTTTCCATTCTTCCTGTATCATCTTTACTCTTTTTGAATTTTCAGAAATTTTGTTTTTCTCAATTATGTTTTTTACCTCTTGAATTAGATTTTTCTTTAGATCAATACTTTTTTTGAGTTCTTTTTTCTGATTTTTATAAAAATCATTTTTTGAAGTATTAAAAGATTTTGTAGCTATTCTAAAGTCATTCCAGCTTTTTTTATTTTTATTTCTCTGAAGATTTTTAATATTTTGAAATTCAGCTTTTAATTTTTCAAAATCCTTAATTTTATTTTGCCATTCTGAGTGAGAGTTAGGAATTGTATTGGTTAACTCTTTCATTCTAAGAATTACATTTTGTTTTTTTTCAAAATTTACTTGTTGAACATTAGAAATTTCTTTTTGAAAATCTTGTCTTTTAGAATGAATCTTCTGTGATGCTGTTTGAAACCTTGACCATAAATCGTTACTATGCTCCCTTGCTACAGGACCTAATTCGTTTTTCCATAATCTGTGTAAATCATTAAGATCTCTAGATGCTTTTACTATATCATTAATCTTATCTAGTTGTTCAGCTCTTTCAATAATCTTAAGCTTTTCTTCATAATTATGTTTATAATCAAGATCTCTTAGATCTCGATTTAAATGCAGAAAGTCATAGAATTTTTCTACATGATGCCTATAAGTTTCCCATATATTATTTCTTTCTGTAATTGGAACTTGACCAGTATTATGCCATTGTTCTTTTAATGCTTTAAATTTTGAGTATAGTTTATTTGAATTTTCATCTACAACAATAAGATCTTTTATTTTTTCAATTAATTCTTGTCTTTTTAAAAGGTTTTCTTGTTGATTTGAGCTTAATTCATTGAAATATTTTCTCTTTTTGCTAGAGTAATTTTTAAGTGTTGAAAAAATGATGATTTAAGTTTTCGTGATTCTTCAGAATCTGAATCTGTCTTTTTTAATGACAAATTAATTCTTGTTTTTAAACCTTCAATTTCTTTTCTTTTGTGAAACCATTCTTCAGAATTAACAAAGTCAATAAAAGAATTAATTAATTCTTCTAGATTTTCTTTATTTACTTTTGGCTTTGTTTTCTTTACTTCAGAACTTTTTATCTTTTTAGCTTGATCTTTTGTAGATGATTTTTTACGCTTTGGTATTTATCTTTTATCATACTTTTTTTCTTTTCTTAAAGTCAAAGTAGTAATACTTGGCAAGAATGTCTTGGTTCCAACCTTATCAATAGAAGTTGTTACAAGGGCTCCTTCAATAAGCAAATCTGTTTGTCTTGAAACAACAACGTTAACCCTATTAGGTAGTGGTCTATATTTTTCAGATATGGACTCATAACTTTTACGGCCCATAATCACATGATGACCCGTGTTATTTCCTTAAAATATTTCATGTCGGATGGGAGATGCCACAGCAACTGATTATCCTTGCCTA
>UPTG01002450.1_pt1 | contig 12714 bp, 11 predicted proteins | sample 2160121 | NCBI WGS metagenome assembly UPTG01 (sample SAMN06266255, study PRJEB28933) | marine metagenome | isolation source: Columbia River Estuary | place: USA:Columbia River Estuary, USA | collected 2014-07-27 | reverse complement strand
TTAGTCGTTTCTGACGGTACAAATACTCTAATGACTACAACTGATGCTGACCTTTCTGAGGGCGGTTTATATATTGTAGACTTAGGATTTGAAAATGCAACAACAGGTGGTGCAACTATTACTGGTACAATCCAGAATGGCGGCGCATCTGCTTCACCTACAACTGGTGTTGTGATTGTTACTGCGGAATACAAGCAAATCTAATTTGTGAGTAATCTAAAGTAATTATTACCATCATGGTGATAATAGAAAGGGGGACTTCGTGTTCCCCTTTTTTACTTCTATAGCCAAAGTGTTAACCGATTAATATTCGCATATTAGATAAATACTTACAGAACTAAAATCTTTAACGACAGACTTAATTTATTAGGGCTGACTTTATAAATGAACGTTGAGGAACGATAATGGCTGTAACACTTAATGCAAGAGGGACTAGTGTCCCTTACTTTAAAATTGGAAAATCTGGAACCACCTTCTATCAAGGAGATGCAGACCCGAGTAGTACATATACTATAAACGCAAACGATGTTTGGTTTGATACGACAAACAACACGATAAAGTTTCGTGTGTCAAACGCTTGGTCTGGCATTACAACTGCTTCCGATTTAACTGTAACTGGTGACTTGATAGTTCAAGGCACAACTACAACAGTAAACTCAACAGAGATACAAGTTCAAAATACTTTAAAGTTTGAAGGTTCTACTTCAAATGATTACGAAACAACTTTAACAGTTGTTGACCCAACACAAGATAATACTGTTACTATTCCAAACACAACTGATACTTTAGTTGCTAAAAATACAACAGATATATTAACTAATAAATCAATTGATTTAGATTCTAATACACTTTCAGGCACACTAACAGAATTTAATACTGCTATGCAAGGTGATAGTTTTGTTTCTTTAACAGGAACTGAAACACTTACAAATAAAACTCTAACTAGTCCTGTATTAAACGGAACACAGATGACACCAACTGGTGCTATCGTTATGCCAGTTGGTACAACAGCACAAAGACCAGGAACAGGTGTTGTTGGCATGATGCGTTTTAATTCTGACATAGATGCTTTTGAAGGTTACAATGGCGCATCTTGGGTTAAACTTGGTGGTATGACTCCATCAAATGATTCCAGAGATAATGGTTTAATTACTGATACTGAAGTCTTTAATGCGAACTATGGTTCTATTACTGACACTGATACAGCATCATATACATTAGATAGAGGTCTTGTAAGTAGTAGTGATACAGTTTAATTATACTGTAAATTTAGATAAATACTATTAACAAGAGTACGGAGATACTATTATGGCAAGACAGAATGGTGCCGCATCGGCAAGTGAAAATTTAACAGGTAATATTAACTTTTATACAATGTATATAAAGACATTGGATATTACTGCAACTGGTGATATATTAGACCAGACACAACAAAATTTAGATGATGTAGTTAATATTATATCATTGGTAGCACAACCTACAATTATGAATGCTCCTTTATCAGTCACATTAACCGGACTTGCTCCGACTTTGACAGGTGCAGGGTTTGTTTTTAAATTCGCAGTAGAACACGCAGATGTTTTTGAACGTAGCGGTGATAATATTGCTGTTTTGAAAGAACTTCTTCACGGAATAACAATTGATAGTGTTGCATTAAGCACTTCAAATGTAGAATTTGCTATGTCAGATATACTTTAATTATTTTATTAAGATTTAAAATGAAAAAGGGAACCGAAAGGCTCCCTTTTTTTATGTAAGTAAAATAGGTAGGACTTGGGTACACCTACAAATACGGACCGAAATACCATTTCTAAACCGTACAACCTAACCCCGAAAGTGACTTCGATGTGACTCCCTCTGTTTTCCAGATAAAGCCTGGGTACCACCCCTGGTTAGTCAAGTTCGACTCTTTTGGTAGGAGCCTCTTCCTTGCACTATTAACAAAAGTTAATTAGACTTTTGCTACTTATAATACTAATATAGCACAAGTGATTCGCTTTGTCAACAACTTTTTTTAATTATTTGAATATTTTTTTGATAGTTGAGCAGAAGTTGTTTCCTTTCGGCTCAGTAGGTAATGAATTCTCTTCTATCCACTCAGGAAACTTTTCGAACAGTGTTTTCCACTGAACCATTTCATTATATAAATCTACTATTCTTTTTAGATGCTCAGTAGTGTTTGGATAGTTATGTTCAGATTTTAATTTATTGACTCTCTGTTTACATTCATTTAAGTCAGAGATGTCTCTGTTAATTGCTTCGAATATTTTCTCAAATGATTCTATATTGTTAAATTTATTGATAAGAAACTGATGATGTTTGTTTTTTGGTTTGCTATCGTATAGAAACATAATTTCTTGTAAGTCATAATACAATGCCTTTACTGGATTAATACTTTCCCTGTATCTTTTCATAATTTCTTCGATAGCAAAGTCCTGACTTTCAGTCGCTAGGTTCTCAAGTACACTTATAGCCAATATATTGATTCGTTGGCTACTTGCTGATAGAGCCTTCTTTGATTCTTCTTTCACTTTGGCGATTACTATGTCTACAAGACGTGCTTCGGTAACATCTAAATCTCTTTTTAGATATTCTACATGTCCAGGACTTGAATGAACTATTGTTCTTCGTAGGCTGTCCGTCACTCTTTCACCCTTAAGAACTTGCTTACAGTCGCGGATAAATCTTTGTTTTTCTAAGTTTATGATATGATGATTCACTATATCTCCTCCAAACTCTCTCTTATACTAGTATTTAGGATGAATCTGATAATATCAAAGTGACGATATAATGTCTTTTATAATCTTTAGTTTTTTCTTACGAAAAAGGGTGCGTCTAGTTCCAGGATGCAACGGTTTAGGTATATAGTTTGTTTCGACCCAGGCGTATCCACCTGTTTCATGGTTTGTTTTGGGTATGAATTCTTTTTCAACTAATATAACAAAAGAATAGTAACTAAATTCTCCTTTTCTTGTGTGATATTGGTCTAATGGATATATCTTAATAACATCGTTTTCGGTATTTAAATCAATTTCTTCAGATAATTCTCTTAATAGTGCTTGAGACACGTTCTCATTATCTTCGACTTTACCGCCAAAGAATCCCCAGTTTCTAGGAAATGAACCGTTTAATGTTCGTTGTTGTAGAAGTATACGGCCTGTGTCTTTTGCTATTATGCATCCGCCAGATGCTCTTATCCTGTTTTCTTTCATTACGGAGTAGTTACTAGTTCTAGCCTCCAATATCCACCTTCATATATTCCTTGATATGTGTCAGTCCATTCGCCTTTCTCAAACTTAAACTGCTGAGATGTTGTTGTGTTTGTTACATATTCACGGGTAACATTTGCACTAGCATCAAAACTTTTTACCCACTCTGTTCCGTTATATTCTAAAATATCATTGGCATCAATTGCTATTCCCCAAACACTACTACTATCAGCAGAATCTAAGGTTAGATATCTTTGTCCATTTGCGACATTTGGAACACTATTAAATCCTGGTTTTGCTGTAGAGGCATTAATAATTCTATCTACAGAAGTTACTGTGTTTGTTGGTAGAGTAGCAGGGTCTATTGTAAATGCCAATGTTGTTACATCACTAGTAGTCGCAAGTGTTCCAATCACATCCGCATTCAAGTCTTCTACTTCGCCATGATACTTTAGTCTAAGCCTTGAAACTCCACTATCTAAAGTGCCGTAATCTTTAAGAACAGTTGCCCACGGAATACTAGCATCGTAATTTCCATTTGCATATGGACTACATACTACTGTTCCTGCATTTTTATAAACTCTCAGTGCGTAATTGTTTGGTGTTACAATGACACTTGATTGTGCTTTTAAGTCAGCAAAGAATTCAAATGCATCTGGGTCATAATCAAGTGTGTCTAAATCGTTGTATGTGTATATATTATTGATAATATTTCTAACTACATTTTGTCTTGTTACTTGTGCAGGTGGATTAATCCAAATAGGAATTTGGAATATCATCGTTGCGATATCAATCTGGTCTTCAATTCCTGCTGGTATTCCTCTGCTTGTCCATTGTAAGTCAGTCATTTCTACTACCGTGATAGTTGTCCAGTCCACTGGATTATCATTGTGCTGTATTTCTAATGCTGGATTAAACAATACTAAGATTTGTTCAAGTAGTTGTAATTTTTGGTCTGTATTCGAAGTCCATATGTCTACTTGCATATTCAGTAAGTAAGGAACTGGCATTAATCGTTTTACACTATATTTGTTGCCCGGTTCACTTGTATAAGAGTTTGAACCATCATCAAATTTTCTTTCATTGACACTTACAGCGTCATTGAAAAATGGCTCTTGTAGTCTTTGTCTATCTGGTTGTAAACTTTGAACATGTGCCGCAATGAACGGTGCAGAGTTTACTACGTTCTCAGAGTTACCTTTGAGAATAGTTGCCGCCATACGAGACACATCTCCATATCTGGATGGTACTCTGATATAATAATCAGTTGTCCCATCATTCATTTTCTTTCCAGTTTTAACTGTAAAGCCACTAAACATTCTAATAAATTGTAGAATGTATCTTCGAACTTGATTGTCATAGAAATGATTTTGTGCCATATTAGTCTACCTTTGGTCTCACTGCTTTTGACAGATTGACTTTTGATGTAATAGTAGTTCCGTCATCTAATTTCACTGTTCCACTATTGTTAATAAATTGATTATGTAATGCGTGACCTACTTCCCACGCTCCGTCGTCATCGTTAATTCTGTACCATTTACTATCTCTGTATTGAAATAACCTTGATGGTGTGTAATCTGTTCTTAAGAAATACGAGTCAGTTGCTGGAGAATCTGGAAATTCTTTTCCATATGCTACTGTGGCATAATCTACATCATCTGGGTGATTTGACTGTGTTGCATACTGTAGATTGTTTGTTCTGTAGTCCCAGTATTTTCCAGGGACATTATCGGCCGCTTCTTGTACGACAGCATCAGTGATTTGAAGTTCTTTATTGTAGGTTGATAAGATATTCTTCAAATCTGACGCTTCTTCACCAGTACCAAGAATATCAGAGTACTCTTGTGTATCTTGTAATTGTTTACAACGAACACGCCAAATATGTGGCCACCAACCAGCATCAAAGCCGCCTGCGTCTTTTGTTGCTTCTTGTACAACCCAATATTGATTGACTGCATCTGGGTCTTCACCATCGTTGCCTTCTAGCATCATATCTTCACGCATATGAGGCAATTCGATTACATCACCAGTCATAATTTTACGACCTAGTTGATTAACCATCTCATTCAAATGAAGAGTAAACACTTGTTGGTCATTACCCAAGAACATACCGAACTGTGATAATTCAAAATCTTGGTCAGATACCGTATAAACTCCTCTAAGGTCATACACGTCAGCATCATACTTTCTATCACGGTTTTCTAAGAATAGTAAATCTTGTATTGCCGGGTTTGCAGGGTCATAGTCTGCGGCAGTCTTATCTTGTGAGCCAACATACTTATGAATTAGAAGAGATGTTCCACCGTGGTCAAAGTGTGCTTTGACTGTTTTGTCAACAAATTTATAATCGTTACCCTTTTTAGGATTCCATAGGCTAAGTCTTGCCATAACTATTTTTCTCCATAATTTGACTTCTTACTGTATTTATCATATAATATAGTAATATAATTTTAAAATTATAAATAAAGTTTTAGGAAGGTACATAAATGCAAAATCAAGGATACTTATCAGTAAAAGAGTTAATTTCTCCTTTTACTGTTAAACAGTTTAAAATGTGGGCAATGAACCCAGAGAATATACATCGTGGAAACGCTGTAAATGGGGAATACTACGGGAAACATCGTAAAGGTAGAGAATACAATGTCTGGTGGACTAGAGTGCCACCAAGAGAGATGTGGCAGCCCATCGTAGATAACTTAAGTAGATACATTGATACTTTCTTTCAAGGAAAAGAATGGGATATTCATGTAGTAGATTGTATTACAACAAGGCCAGCAAGTTCAAAGATTAGGGCACATATTGATACTCCTTATAGATTTGAAGAGTATGCTCGTATATCAAATGATGAAGTGTTTGGCATACAATGTATAATACCATTAGATAAGTTTACACTTGAAAACGGAGCAACTTGTGTTCTTCCCGGCTCACACAGTGAAATGTATTATTATAAAGATATAGAAGAGAATCAGAGTGACTATGATGAGATGTTAGTTAATGATGGATTTCAATTTGTTTCAAATCCTGGCGATGCACTGATGTATAATGCAAGAACTTTACACAGTACGATGCCAAATAAGAGTGAGAATTTTAGAAGTGCTTTACTGATAAATGCACTTGATGTCAATATCTTAAAAAGAATTAGAGAACTTGACCAGAACACTAAAACAGCCCGTAAATTAAAAAAATGACGGAAAACTTGACAAATCGCCCGTTGTGATGTATAGTAATATTAATTATTGATATATAAAAGTAAAGATGAGCAAAACGTGACAGCAAAAACAATGAGAAAAAGCAAAGCAAAAAATAAAAATCCATTTAGTGATGAATCAATCACCGGCACAGAACCAACTTGGGAAGGCTCAGATACATGGACAGCAGAGAAGTATTACAGAGAACGAGGAAGAACTCCGTACTTCTATAGTTACTATCATAAATCAAAAGATTTTATTCCTTGGGTTGTTGACTATATGAAAACAAATGGTTATTCTAACGAAGATATAAAATCATATAAATCAGCCGAAGATTGGCGAACTAAAAGTACTCTTGCGGGCTATGTGAGAGCATTGACAAAAGGTATGCCAGAAAACCACCACGGTATTTCTGAATATTTAGATACATTAGATGGCGTTTCAGCAACATCTTTGCGTGATGCTTCGGATATTGTTAAACAACAAATAGAAGAAATTGTTGCTCATGGCAGAACAGTTAAAGAAGAGCAAGAGGCAGAGAATACTATAGAAGACAAAAAGTATAAGCCGTCTATTCAACAACTTCTATTCAACAAATCGTTAGAAATGTCAGATGAGATAGATGAATTTGTCGAAGGTTACGATGGCACAACAACAATGCTATCCAGTTTTGACCCTCAGAGAATGTTATTGATTGTTGGCGCTAAACCAAATCACGCTAAAATAATCGCATCAATATACAAGCCAGCATATGATGATTTTGCAGAACTTGTTAATCCTCCTAGTACTAAAAAAATGAATGAACTTGAAAAAGATTTACACGAGCAACTCAAAGAGGGTTATTCGCATTTATCTAAAAATATCATAAAGAACCAGTTTAAGATGTACAAGACTATTATGGATGCGTGTGATAATATCGTATTAAAAGGAAAAGTCACAAGAAAGCCTCGTAAGAAGAAGATAGTCAGTGCTGAAAAGCAAGTCAGTAAGTTTAAATATTTAGACCATCATCCAGAAACAAAATCAATTAGCGTCAATCCAGCAGACTTAGTAGGGGCAAACGCCGTTATCGTATACAACTCTAAGACACGAAAACTAGGAATTTACCACGCTCAGAATATCGACCCGATGGGACTAAAAAGAGATGGCTCAGGATTGAGTGTCAAAGGTACTACTATTCAAGGATTTAATGAAGAAAAAAGTGTATGTAAGACACTTAGAAAGCCAATTGAACAGTTAGCCAAGTTTAAGAAGATAGCAAAACGCTCATTAAACAAAGAATTTGATGCTATTAATAGTGTTGAAGTTAAAATGAATGGTAGATTTAATGCCCATAGCCTGATTATCAAAGTTTTTTGATAAATACTGTTATAAGTGTTTCACTATAACATACTTGAGGGTCAAAAATGGCAAAACAACGCAATAAAATAAAAAACGATGTAATTAAACAAATCAGACTATTGCTTGGTGATGGCATGGTCGATATTGAATTAGACCCAGAACATTATGACCTTGCAATTGATATTGCTTTAGATAAGATTAGACAACGCTCAGAGAATGCAGTAGAAGAAGACTTCTATACTATTATACTTAAAAAAGAAGTAGATGAATACACTCTGCCAGCAGAAATAACAGAAGTAAAGAAGATACATCATCGTTCATTCGGACACGGCATATCTTCTGGTGTTGATATGGACCCATTTGAATTAGCATATGCAAATTCATATTTCTTTATGAACAATCATGTTGGCGGTATTTCAACATACGAATTATTCTCTCAGTACCGTGAAACTCTAAACAGAGTTGCGGCAACTGATATTCAATTTATCTGGAATCCTGCTACTAAGAAAATTAAACTTCTAAGAAAAATGAGAGCAGATGAAACAGTTCTTCTTCACGTTTACTTAGAAAGACCGGATGACCAATTACTAGTAGACCCTTACTTAAAATCTTGGATGAGAGATTATTCATTAGCATATTGTAAGAAAATGATTGGTGAAGCCCGTTCTAAATTCGCTACACTTCCTGGCGCACAGGGTGGAGTTGCATTAAACGGCGATTCCTTAAAAGCAGATGCCGCGGCAGATATAGAAAAGTTAGAAACTGAATTGAAGTTGTATATTGACGGGTCAGCACCGCTAGGTGTTATGATTGGCTAAGAGTGGCTTTTCATCCACTCAACACGAAAAGTCCTTGTGTAAGTGTATGCAAGTATAACGAGAAAAACTTCTGTATCGGATGCAAACGTCATATGAATGAAATATTCGATTGGCTCGATTATACTGATGATATGAAAGACGCTATTCTAAAAGATTTAAAAACCCGAGACATAACCTCAGAAAACGGTTGACAACCAGACATTTTTTGTGATATAATAAATTATTACAAAATGACAATGAGACCCAATCAAATGATAATCGGTATTACAGGACTAATCAGTTCAGGTAAAGGCACAGTCGCCGACATTCTAGTCGAAGAACACAATTATATTAAATTAAGTTTCGCAGATAAACTCAAAGATGGAGTCGCAACTGTATTCGGTTGGGACCGTTCTATGTTAGAAGGTGATACAGTAGAAAGCAGACAATGGCGTGAAACTGTTGACGAGTTTTGGACTAATGAAACAGGTAGAGAAATAACACCTAGACTTGTTCTACAAGAGTTCGGCACAGACTGTATGCGTAATGGTTTCTATGACGGTATTTGGGTTAGTCTAGTCAAGCAAGAGATTATCAATAATCCTCAAAACAACTACATAGTTCCCGATGTAAGATTTGCAAATGAGATAGAAATTATAAAATCTTTAAACGGTGAAGTTTGGAATGTCAGACGAGGCGAACTACCAGAATGGTGGGGAGTTGCGATATTAGATAATACTACAAACTCATCACTTATGGCAAAAAAATATCCAAAGGTACATCAAAGTGAGTGGAGATGGATTGACACAAATGATAAGTTCGATTTCATACTTTACAATGATGACACAATAGAGACATTATATAGTAAAGTTTCAGATGAGTTGTCTACGTAGTTAACCCTAAAAACAGTGTTTTTCCGTGTTTTTGACTAAATACAAGTAACGAAATACATTTACGTTTAGTAATTTAATCAACCAAGGAGAAAATACTATGGCTACATTAGTATCACCGGGTGTATCAGTAACAGTTAGTGACGAGTCGCAATATGCGGCAGCCACGCAAGGTACCCTACCATTATTAGTTATTGCGACAGCAAGTAACAAAGCAGATGCATCAGGAAGTGCAACGGCGTCTGGAACAATTCCAGCAAATGCCGGTGTTGCCTACTTAGTATCATCACAAAGAGAGTTAGTCGAAACATTCGGCGAACCTAAATTCCATCAAGTTGGTGGTTCAGTTGTTCACGGCGCTGAAACAAGTGAGTATGGCTTACTAACGGCATATCAATATCTAGGAGTTTCAAATAACGCATACGTTATTCGTGCAGATGTTGACTTATCAGAACTAGAAGCATCTTCAACAGCACCAGCAGGTGTTATCACAAACGGAACACATTGGCACAATACTTCGAAAACAGATTTCGGATTGTTCAAGTGGTCAGGTACTGCATGGGCAGCCCAAACAGTTTCAGTTTTAACTGACACACCGGGAACAGGCTTAGTAGAAACAGTAAACTCATCAGGCTTTGCAGACCCAATTGTAACACATGGTTCTGTTGGTGATTTTGCAGTTGTTACATCTACTGCTAAAGTTACATATTATGAAAAAACAGTTTCAAACGGTTGGGTTGTATGTGGTGACACAGGCTCATCAGACTTCCAATTCTCTATGTTTGCTCCAACTACACAATCAGACGGCTCAGCACAAGTAGCCGGTGATATGTATGTTCGATTAGCGACTGCAGGTGGTGGTTTAGATGTAGATGTTTCATCTTTTAATTCGACATCAGGATTATTTACATCAATTCAAGCACCAATTCACACAAGCGATGATGTGGCTCAGACAGCCAATAACGATATGGGTGATATCTATACAAAGTATAACACAGCGGCTGACGGACTTGGTTTCTGGGAACTAAGAAGACATTCTGGTGCAACTACTACAGTTGTTACTTCAGGTGCAGTTCCAAACACATCAAGTATTACTGCGGTTTTCACAGTTGAGGGTACACAGTTTACTCCTACAGGTATCACTTTAGATGCATTAATTACATCTTTACAAGCAAGTGTTCCATTAAATACAGCAAATGTTAGTATTGAGAAAGTTGGAACAGATAAAATTCGTTTCACTAAGACAGACGGTAAAGAATTAAACATCGTTTTCGCTTCAGGTAAAGCGGCAGTTGGTTTCGCAGAAGATGAGACTATTGTATCGGTTTACGAAGCACTATCTTATCAAGCAAGTAATACACAAATCACAGGTACGATTGCAGAAGGTACACTTTGGTTCAACGCAAATCTTAATATTGAGATTATGAAGAACGTCAATAATGGCGGTACTATGGAATGGCAGAAGTATGCTTGGTCAGAAGACACAGATGGTGTTGCTCCAAGCGAATGTCAACTAGTTTCAGGTGCTCCAACAAAACGCAAAGACGGTACATCATCATTAGTAACTGGTGACATTTGGGTAGACGGCGATGCAGTTCCTTATGCAACAGTATATCGTTGGTCAGGTTCAGCATGGGTCAAACTAGACAATGCAGACCAGTCATCTACAAACGGAATGGTATTCAGTCATTATTCACATGATGCACCTTACGATTCAAACGGTGTAGCAAACAGCAGAACAGCACACGCCTCAGCGGCGAATCCAGACTTACATCCAGAAAATATTCTGATGATTAACATGGATTACTCTACTTACAATGTTAAGAAATATACAGGCGGTAAATGGGTATGGGCTTCAGGTGTTAATGCAGATGGTTCAGGCAAGTTTGGTCCAGATGCACAGAGACATATGGTTGTTGAAGCAATGCAATCAGCAATTTCATCAAATGACGGAATTCGTTCAGAAGCAGTTTACTTTAACTTGATTTCTGCTCCAGGATACTATGAGTTGATGGATGAAATGATTACATTGAACAAAGACAAAAAAGAAATCGCATTCGTAATTGGCGATACTCCTATGTCATTGAAATCAGATTCAACATCATTGAAAGCATGGGCATCAGCGAATGTTCCAGCAGAAACTTACGCGGCAATTTACTATCCACATGGTTTGTCAAGTGACTTATCTGGTAACGATGTAGTTATGCCTTCGTCAGCAATCGCTCTTAGAACAATTGCATTCTCAGACCAAGTTTCATTCCCATGGTTTGCTCCAGCAGGTCTTACTCGTGGTGTAGTTTCAAACGCAACACAAGTTGGTTACATCAACTCAGAAGATGAGTTTGTTAAAGTACAACTTAGCGAAGGTCAACGTGATGTTCTTTATGGACAGCGTATTAACCCAATCGCAGACTTCCCATCAACAGGAATGGCAGTATATGGTCAGAAGACTACACAAGCAACTGCTAGTGCCTTAGATAGAGTTAATGTTGCTCGTTTGACAAACTATATGCGTCACAACTTAGACCAATTATCTCGTGCATTCTTATTCGAACAAAACGATAAGATTACAAGAGATAATATGAGAGATGCAGTAGAACGTTTCTGTGGCAATCTTGTTACTCAAAGAGGTTTATATGACTTCTTAGTAGTATGTGATAACTCAAATAACACACCAGCAAGAATTGATAGAAATGAATTATGGGTAGATGTTGCAATTCAACCAGCGAAAGCAGTTGAGTTCATTTACATCCCACTTCGTATCAGAAATACTGGCGAAACATTATAATATAAACTAGAGAGTTTAGTTTAAAACCCCTCCATCAGTGAGGGGTTTTTTATGGGCGCCATTGACATAACTGATAAATACAGATATGAGAATTAATGAAGTCATATTACACGAAGAATTATTAGACGTAAAGTCTGTGATAACTTCGCCTATTAAAAAACTAGATAAAGTTTTTAAGAGTAACAACTATGAATTAAGAGTAGTTGGCGGAGCAGTTCGTGACCTTGCTTTAGATAAAACACCAAAAGATATTGACTTGGCAACTGATGCTACGCCAGATGAAATGATGGCTATACTTGATAAAGCAGGTATCAGACATATACCTTCTGGATTAGAACACGGCACTATTACTGCAATCTTAGACAACGAACCATACGAAATCACAACACTAAGAGCAGACAAAGAAACTGATGGCAGACACGCTGAAGTTGAGTTTGTTAAGAGTTGGGAAGAGGATGCTAAACGCAGAGACTTAACATACAATGCTATGAGCATGGATAT
>UPTG01002449.1_pt1 | contig 12717 bp, 10 predicted proteins | sample 2160121 | NCBI WGS metagenome assembly UPTG01 (sample SAMN06266255, study PRJEB28933) | marine metagenome | isolation source: Columbia River Estuary | place: USA:Columbia River Estuary, USA | collected 2014-07-27 | reverse complement strand
AAGTTTATAAATCGCCAGCATTTGGTTTCAAAAGTGATGATTTTTTTAATTGCTGCTTGGTTTTAGAGAGCTATTTAGAGGCCCAGAAAGTACTTGAAACGTTATTGGAAATTGAAAATTCTTTAGGACGTACCCGAACCAAAAACAATACTTACGAAGCTAGAACGATAGATTTAGATATTGTTTTTGCTGAAGGCAATATTATCAATACAAAAAGATTACAAGTGCCACATCCAGAAATGAGCAAACGTAAGTTTGTGTTATTACCACTCAATGATGTAGCCTCAAAAATAAAACATCCAAAGTTTAATAAAGAGGTTTCGATGTTATTAGAGGAATGTAAAGACGATTCTGTTTTAGAGCCGATTAAGATTTGGTTAAAAAACCCAAGTAAGCAACAGGATTTTTCAAAATACAATTACATCGCTATTGAAGGTAATATTGGCGCAGGAAAAACCAGTTTAGCTACTAAAATATCTCATGATTTTAATGCGAAACTTATTTTAGAACGGTTTGCTGATAATCCGTTTTTGCCTAAGTTTTATGAGGATGCCAATAGGTATGCCTTTACTTTAGAAATGTCTTTTTTAGCAGATAGATACCAGCAGATTTCTGATGATTTATCACAACTCGATTTGTTTAAAGATTTTATAGTGAGTGATTATGATGTATTTAAATCTATGATTTTCTCTAAAATAACATTGAATGAAGATGAGTTTAGTTTATACCGAAAGTTATTTTATTTGATGTATAAAGACATTGCGAAACCTGAACTCTATGTGTATTTATACCAAAACACAGAACGTTTGCAGAAAAATATTAAAAAACGTGGTCGCGATTACGAGCAAAACATCGCCGATGATTATTTAGAAAAAATAAATACTGGGTATTTAGACTTCTTAAAAACTCAAAAAGATTTTAATGTAAAAATTATTGATGTTTCTGATAGAGATTTTGTGGTAAATCGAGCCGACTATTTGTGGGTTTTGGAGGAGATTTGCGCTTAATGTTTTTTGTTTAAGGAATTGTTTAAAGATTTGAGGAAACAATACCTCAATTTCAAAAAGGATACGATTTAAAATACTTTAAAGAGGGTTGTTAGAATACGCCCTTTATTATTTTCTAGAATATGCTCTTCAAGTTGTTTTTGGTCTTTAATTTTTAAATTAAAAGGGGCATCTAATATATTAACACCACTGTTTTGCTTTAATCTAATACCTTGCCCAGAAATAATGTCTTTGTTTGAAACAAAGTTGCCCAATGGTATATGTTCAGTTAGAATGATGTATTTGTATACTGTTATTTTTTTTATGACCTTTTCTATGTCTTTATTAGATAAGTGCTGTAACACCTGCCTTAATATAATGCAGTCTCCAGACGGGAGTTTATCGTTTATAATATCCAAACAATAAAACTCTAAATTATGGTCCTTGTATAAATTTTTATTTCTTTTAGTAAGGTTTTCAACAATATCTATAGCAATATATTTTTTGGAGTATTTAGTTAGGTGTTTTCCAATATTAAAATCTCCACAACCTAAATCACAAACTATTAACGACCTATTGTAAGATTCTAAAAATGCAATTATTACTTTTAAATATGGGTCTATAATTTTTGCATCATGCGAACCAATTCCGGAATAAAAATCGAATTGGTTTCCTCCCCAAAGATTCATTTCATAAATCTGGTTCATCACATCTTTAGCAGGCCAAGGTTTCTTTGTTTTTTTTAACACCTATTTTACATTTGATGACAGCTTATTAAAAATATCCCAAACAACAACTCCGCAGCTTACCGAAATATTTAGAGAGTGTTTCGTTCCAAATTGAGGTATTTCAATAACTGTATCGCTTGAATTAACTACATCTTGAGCAACACCTTTTACTTCGTTTCCAAAAACTAAAGCATATGTGGTGTTGGGTTCAACAACAAATTTGTTTAGCATAGTCGCATTTTCAGCTTGCTCAATCGAACAGATTTTTACGTTGTCAAGTTTTAGTTTTTCAACTAAATCCATCGTGTCTTCAATATATTCCCAAGCAACAGTGTCAGTGCTTCCCAAAGCTGTTTTATGAATGTCTTTGTGGGGCGGCGTTGCCGTAATACCACAGAGGTAAATTTTTTCAACTAAAAAAGCATCACTCGTTCTAAACACAGAGCCTATATTATTTAAGCTTCTAATATTATCAAGAATAATAATGATCCGTGTTTTTTTAGCTTCTTTAAAAGCATCAACGTTTAATCTGTCTAATTCACTATTTTTAAGTTTGCGCATGGTTTTATTGTTGAAATCTCGTTCTAATTGTAGATAACTTCTAAAGAATGAACTTCAAAAAACATGAAATTAATGGTACATTGCATGCTACAATTTTGTCAAAAATAACATTAATAAATCACTTTTCCATTGGCTAAAAAAGTAAAAAAAGTAACCCCGTTAATGAAGCAGTACAATGCCATTAAAGCAAAGTATCCTGATGCGTTGTTGTTGTTTCGTGTGGGCGATTTTTACGAAACCTTTGGTAGTGACGCTATTAAAGCTGCAGGTATTTTAGGTATTATTTTAACCAAACGCGGTGCTGGAAGTGAGAGTGAAATTGAGTTGGCAGGTTTTCCACACCATTCTATCAATACCTATTTACCTAAATTGGTTAAAGCAGGACAACGTGTTGCTATTTGCGACCAATTGGAAGATCCGAAACAGACCAAAACCATCGTAAAGCGCGGTGTAACCGAATTGGTAACTCCAGGAGTTGCCTTAAATGATGAGGTTTTAGTGTCAAAATCCAATAACTTTTTGTGTTCGGTATATTTTGATAAAAAATATATTGGAATTTCGTTTTTAGATATTTCTACAGGGGAATTTTTAACCTCTCAAGGAAATGCGGAGTATATTGATAAGTTGCTTCAAAATTTTAGTCCTAGTGAGGTATTAGTGTCTAAGCAAAAACGCAGTTTGTTTAATGACACTTTTGGTAACGATTTTCATACCTTTTATTTAGAAGATTGGGTTTATCAAACAGATTATGCTTATGAAACCTTAATCAAACATTTCGACACTAAAACCTTAAAAGGTTTTGGAATTGAAGATTTGTACGAAGGTATTATTGCGTCGGGTTCTATTCTTCATTATTTAGGGGAAACACAGCATAATAAGTTACAACATATTACCTCTATTTCTAGAATTGCAGAAGATGATTATGTGTGGATGGATAAATTCACTATCAGAAATTTAGAGCTTTATAATTCTACTAACAACAATGCGGTAACGCTTCTAAATGTGATTGATAAAACCATTTCACCTATGGGTGGAAGGTTATTGAAACGCTGGTTGGCACTTCCTTTAAAAAACGTTAAAAAAATTAAGCAACGGCATGAAGTGGTTAGTTTTTTGACTAAAGAAAATACGGTACTTCAGAAGGTTCAAAACCACATCAAACATATTGGTGATTTAGAACGTTTAATCTCTAAAACAGCGACAGGTAAGGTGAATCCACGTGAGGTCATTCAGCTTAAAAATTCTTTGGAAGCTATTGTGCCCATAAAAGCATTGGCTTCAAATTGTGATAATGAATCTTTAAGAATTATTGGAGACAAACTTCAAAGTTGTGAGGTGCTTCGTGAAAGAATAAAAGAGACTTTAAACGAAGAAGCTCCTGTAAATGTATTAAAAGGCAGCAGTATTGCTATTGGCTTTTCTTCGGAATTAGATGAACTAAGAGGGTTGTCAAAATCTGGTAAAGATTATCTAGATAAAATGCTAGAACGGGAAAGTGAACGTACGGGAATCACATCGCTTAAAATTGCTTCAAATAACGTATTTGGATATTACATTGAAGTGCGAAATACCCATAAAGATAAAGTTCCTGAGGAATGGATTCGTAAGCAAACCTTGGTAAATGCTGAACGTTATATTACAGAAGAACTTAAAGAATACGAAGCCAAAATATTAGGTGCTGAAGATAGAATTCAAGCTATAGAGCAACAATTGTTTTCAGAATTGATTGGTTGGTTAAATCAATATATAAAGCCAGTTCAACAAAACGCATATTTAATTGGACAACTAGACTGTTTATGTGGTTTTGCACAATTGGCAAAAGATAATAATTATATCTATCCAACAATAGATGATTCATTTGATTTAGAGATTAAAGATGGCCGTCATCCTGTTATAGAAAAGCAATTACCTATTGGTGAAGCCTATATTGCTAATGATGTTTTTCTGGATAGAACAAGTCAACAAATCATTATGATTACAGGGCCTAATATGTCTGGTAAGTCGGCCATATTACGCCAAACAGCTTTAATCGTTTTGTTGGCCCAAATAGGTAGTTTTGTGCCTGCAAAAGCAGCTAGGATAGGTTTGGTCGATAAGATTTTTACTAGAGTAGGTGCTAGTGATAATATTTCAATGGGAGAATCTACCTTTATGGTAGAAATGAATGAAACAGCCTCTATTTTAAATAATATTTCTGATAGGAGCTTGGTGTTGTTAGATGAAATTGGAAGAGGTACGAGTACGTATGATGGTATTTCCATCGCTTGGGCGATTAGTGAATATTTACATGAACATCCTGCCAAGCCTAAAACATTGTTTGCAACCCACTATCACGAGTTAAATGAGATGAGTGAAACCTTCGGGCGTATTAATAATTTCAATGTGTCTGTAAAAGAGTTAAAAGACAATGTATTATTCTTAAGGAAATTGGTAGCAGGTGGTAGTGCACATAGTTTTGGTATTCACGTAGCTAAAATGGCTGGTATGCCGCAACAAGTTTTACACCGTGCGAATAAGATTTTAAAGAAATTAGAGCAGTCACATTCTAGTGAAGAGCTTACAGATAAAGTAAAAACCTTGAATGACGATATGCAATTGAGTTTTTTCAATCTTGATGATCCTTTGTTAGAAAACATTAAAGATGAAATATTACACCTTGATATTGATACACTTACACCTGTTGAAGCCCTTATGAAATTGAATGAAATTAAGCGTATGTTAATTAAGAAAAAACAAGCTTAAAATTATTTTTATTTATTTTGTTAAAAGGCTTTGGTTTTAGTAGAAATATTTTAAATTTGCATCCGCAATCGAAAGGTTGTATGTTCATTTAAAGACTGCGAAAGTAGCTCAGGGGTAGAGCATCACCTTGCCAAGGTGGGGGTCGCGGGTTCAAATCCCGTCTTTCGCTCTGAAACTTTCTTAAAATATACCAATGCTGAAGTGGTGGAATTGGTAGACACGTTGGACTTAAAATCCAATGTCCATTAGGACGTACGGGTTCAAGTCCCGTCTTCAGTACTAAAGCCTCTTGTTAATCATGTGATTTTCAAGAGGCTTTTTTTATTCACAATAATTATCTTTACGGTATTTGCACGGCTAGAAATTTGAATCTCTTTTTTGCCGTTGTAAAGGAATTGAAAATTAGTAAGACTTCACGTGTTAAGTTTCGAAAAAATACGTATTATAAATGTAGCTTTTTATGACAAATGTCAGTTACTGTAATTTTGATATTTTATATTTTTGTGTTAGAAACGGAAGTAGATCATTTTAATTAGTATGACTTCTTATCTTGGTTGGTTCGATTTGTATACACTGCAGTCTGCTTCTGTTTTTTTTATTTTACATCTTAGCTATATTACTCTTAAACGTGCTTACTACTATATGCACAGAAACACATTTTAAAGGAATTTATTGGGTTATTCTATTTGTTTAGTAGTAAGTGCCTTTGGAGATGTTGTTTTTAGAACTACTAAAATTAATTAATTTAACCACTTGTAAACGAATATGGTATGTGTCTTATTTGCAGAATTTGCAGTTAAAAAAAGAGGCGCTCTCTTACCAACCAACAGCAGGAGCAACCTCTCTTTAATATTCAGTCTTCATAGTTAGTCCAATGATTAACCACGTCAATAAATATCTGTGCAAATTAAGAACAAAAAAATTTACTTATGTAACAACTGTTACATAAGTAAATAGCAAAAAACTATTGCAATAATATATGTAATTATCTATTCTCGAGCATTATAGTTCTAGTGGTGAAGACAGTTACTTATGGCGTCCATTTTATTGCTCACAGATTGAATGAAATTAATAATTTTAAGATAATAATTTGGTTTCGTGCGATAATTAAGATTTATTAATAAAAAAACCACCTAATAGGTGGTTTTTATAAATTGTAAAAAAAACTAATCTAAATTAGATACCAGTTTTTAATTTATCTGCTTCTTTTTTAACTGCATCAGTAGCGTTATCTGCAGCATCACCAGCTTTTGCTTTTACATTGTCAACCGCATCACCTGCAGCGTCGACAGCATCACCTGCTTTTGCTTTTATATTGTCAACGGCATCACCTGCAGCGTTAACAGCACCATCAACCGCATCACCTGCTTTATCTGCAGCATCACTAGCGGCATCAACAGCAGAATCTACAGCATCACCTGCTTTATCTGCGGCATCACTAGCAGCATCAACAGCAGAATCTACAGCGTCACCAGCAGCATCAGCAGCGTTTTCAACGGCGTCACCAGCAGCATCAGCAGCGTTTTCAATAGCGTCTCCTACGGACTCACTTTTTTTTGTATCTCTACAAGACGTGAAACTTAACGCCAACAATAAGATTGAACTTAATAATAAATTTTTCATCGGTTTTTGTTTTAGTGTTTATTTTTTGTTTTACCCAATTTAATGACTTTTTATTAGAATTACTACTTTTTTGAAATTTATAGCTAAAAATGCACCTATTTACCTAGGTAATTTAGTATTTGGATTACAGCTCCTCGATTTTTTTTGATATACTCTACATTTTTAGACCCACATTTTATCCTAAAGTCACTATTACAAATAAATTTGTTTAAAATTGAATTAAAATTATTTTTTGTAGAAATAGAAAACATACCGCCATTATCAATAAGTGCTTGAGCTTCATGGAATTTAATATGGTTATTACCAATAATTATTGGAATACCAAAAACGGCTGGTTCAAGTGTGTTATGTAATCCAGTATGTCCCATTGCTCCTCCTACATAAGCGATGTCTGCATAACTGTAAATTTTTGAAAGAATTCCTACGGTATCAATTATAAAGACTTGTGAATTAGTTAAATCTTGACTCTTTTTCTCAGAAAACAAAACAGTTTTTGAATTAATTCGTTCTTGCAAGTTTTTAATGCGTTCAGGTTTAATATCATGTGGAGCAATTATAAATTTTACATGTCTTGAGGCTTCAGAATTGATGAAATTTATAAATAAAGATTCTCCTTCGGGCCATGTGCTACCTGCAACAACACAAAGTTGATTGTTTTTAAATTCTTCAATAAAATTTAAGGTGTTGTCTATTTCTAATTGACTATAAACTCTATCAAAACGTGTGTCGCCGCTTACTGTAACTGCTTGGTAATGGATACTTTTAAGGAGTGTTTTAGAATCTTCGTTTTGAGTAAAAATATGTTCAAAAGCAAATAATGCGTTTTTAAAAAGTTTCCCGTAAGCCTTAAAATAAATATGATTTTTTCTAAATGCAGCAGAAATTAATATAGCACGAAGGTGCCTTCGTTTTAATTCATTTAAAAAATTGGGCCAAATATCATACTTTACAAAAATGGTAAGTTCAGGATTTACCAAATCTAAAAAACGTTTAGAATTGGTCTTAGTATCTAAAGGGAGATAGATAACGATATCTGCAATTGGAGTGTTTTTTCGAATGTCATATCCTGAAGGCGAGAAAAAACTAAGAATAATTTTATGATCTTTATATTGATGTCTCAGTTTGGTAAAAACAGGAAGCCCCTGTTCGTATTCACCTAATGATGCACAATGAAACCAAAGTGTTTTGTCATTTTTATTTAAATTATTTTTTAAAATCGTAAAAGTTGCTTTTCTGCCAACAACACCTTTTTTTAACTTGTCATTAAACAAAGCTCCAAATTTTAAACCAAAATTTGCAAGATATATTCCTATGTTATAAATAAAACGCAATATTCTTTCTTTTAATGCTAAAATACATTTCTTTGAAATAAATTCATTGGTTAGCGTCAATCATTTTTGTAATTTTACTACTTGTTAATCCATAAAAGATTGGCATTAAAATGAGTCTTTATTATTACTTAAAATATCGACTACAATTTTTTTTAAATGAAAAAAATTCAAATGGTTGACCTTAAAGGTCAGTATAATGATATAAAAGATATCGTTAACCCTTCTATCCAAGAGGTAATTGAAAACACTACATTTATAAACGGACCTAAGGTTCATGAGTTTCAAAAGAACTTAGAGTCCTATTTAGGGGTGAAACATGTTATTCCATGTGCAAATGGAACTGACGCATTGCAGATAGCAATGATGGGTTTAGGCTTAAAGCCAGGGGATGAGGTTATTACTACCGATTTTACTTTTGCAGCAACTGTTGAGGTTATTGCTTTATTGCAATTAACACCCGTTTTAGTGGATGTTAATGATGATGATTTCAACATCAATATTGAAGCTATAAAAAGAGCTATTACCTCAAAAACAAAAGCCATCGTGCCAGTTCATTTATTTGGGCAATGTGCCAATATGGAGGCTATAATGGAAATAGCACAAGAACATGATTTCTTTGTAATTGAAGATAATGCACAAGCTATTGGTGCGAATTATACATATAGTAACGGAACTAAAGTGAAAGCAGGAACTATTGGACATGTTGGTGCGACGTCGTTTTTCCCATCTAAAAATTTAGGTTGTTATGGTGATGGTGGAGCTATTTTTACAAATGATGATAATTTAGCACACACGATTCGAGGTATTGTAAATCATGGAATGTATGAGCGTTACCATCATGATGTGGTAGGAGTGAACTCAAGGCTTGACAGTATACAGGCAGCAGTATTAGATGCTAAATTACCACGCTTAGATAATTATAATAAATCAAGACAAAGTGCTGCGAAAAAGTACAGTAAAGCTTTAGAGGGCATCGAAAGTATTATAACGCCGAAAACAGTTAGTAAAAGTTGTGAAGGTATCTGTGATACCTGTGATTGCCATGTATTTCATCAATATACGCTTAGAATAAAGGGAGTAGATAGAGATGCTTTGGTAAAACACTTAAATGATAAAGGAATTCCTTGTGGTGTATATTATCCAATTCCGCTTCACAGGCAAAAAGCATATTTGGACGAAAGATATAAGGAATCTGATTTTGAAGTAACGAATCAACTCGTAAAAGATGTTATTTCATTACCAATGCACACCGAATTAGATGACGAACAGATGGAATTTATTACATCAACAATTATAAAATTTATAAATGGATAAAATATTAGTTACAGGCGGATTGGGCTTTATTGGTTCGCACACAGTTGTAGAATTACAAAATGAAGGTTATGAGGTTGTTATTATTGATGATTTATCAAACTCATCACTAAACGTACGAGATGGTATTACGGCTATAACGGGTAAAACACCAATTTTTGAAAAGCTAGATTTAAAAGATAAAGCGGGTGTTGAAGCATTTTTTGCTAAACACAAAGATATAAAAGGGGTGATACATTTTGCAGCTAGTAAAGCTGTGGGAGAAAGTGTAAAAGAACCTTTACTCTATTATGAAAACAATATTGGTACTTTAGTTTATATTCTTAAAGAATTGAAAAAGTTGCCATCAGCAGCATTTATATTTAGTTCGTCTTGTACGGTTTACGGACAAGCAGATGAGTTGCCTATTACAGAAAACGCTCCTGTAAAGCAAGCGGAATCACCTTACGGAAATACAAAGCAAATTGGCGAAGAAATTATTCAGGATACCTGTAAAGTATCTCCTAATCTAAAAGCGATTGCATTACGTTATTTTAACCCAGTTGGCGCACATGAGTCTGTTGAAATAGGTGAATTACCAATTGGTGTGCCTCAAAATTTAGTGCCATTTATAACACAAACAGCTATAGGGCTGCGCCAAGAATTATCGGTTTTTGGAGACGATTACCCAACGCCAGACGGCACGTGTATTAGAGATTACATTCATGTGGTAGATTTGGCTAATGCTCATGTTATTGCATTGGGACGATTACTACAGAACAAAAATAAAGCGAACTTTGAAACTTTTAACCTGGGCACGGGAAAAGGAAGTTCTGTGTTAGAAGTTATTAAATCTTTTGAGAAAGTTTCAGAAAAAAAATTAAACTACAAAATTGTTGATAGAAGAGATGGTGATATTATTTCGGCCTACGCTGATACTAATAAAGCTAATGATGATTTAGGTTGGAAAACAAAATTATCTCTTGATGATGCTATGAGGTCTGCTTGGAAGTGGGAGCAGAAAGTTAGAGCTAAAGATTAAGTCTATTTTGAATTTAAAAAAAGGTCGCTAAATTAAAATAGCGACCTTTTTTTATTCATTAGTTTTCTTTTTCTTAAAACTCATAAATATGAGTATAATCATTCCTGTAGTTACTGATAAATCTGCGAGATTAAAAATACCCGTTCTAAAAACACCGCCAAGATCTATAAATAAGAAATCGGTAACTTTTCCAAAGGCTATTCTATCAAAAACATTCGCTATACCACCTCCAATAATACTTGCAAAAGCGAAAAGTGACCAATTGTCTAGTGATTTGTCTTTGAATATATGACGAAGTACAAAGCCTAAAACAAGTATTGGTAAAATGAGTAATAAAATGATTCTAAGCGTTTCATTTAATTCACTTCCCATGCCAAGAAAAGCACCAGTATTTTCAACATTCATCATAATAAAAGCATCACCAATTACAGGGATGCGTTCACCAGGATTAATTTCTGTTCTTAATGTTATATGCTCTCTAACTATAACTTTAGAAATCTGATCAATTGCTATCGTTAAAACAATAACTAATATAATGTAGATGGAGCGTTTGTTTAGCTTCATTTAACTATTGATTTCAAAAGTTGCAGAAGCAGTTTCAGATGCTCTATTAATCTTTTTTACTAAGCCTTGTAACACTTTCCCAGGGCCCACTTCAGTAAATAATGTAGCACCATCAGCAATCATTTGTTGAACCGATTGTGACCAACGGACAGGAGCTGTTAATTGTGAAATAAGATTTACTTTTATAGAGGATTCATCAATGACAGCGTTTGCTGTTACATTTTGGTAAATTGGGCAGTTTGGCTTACTAAAGGTTGTGTTTTCAATCGCTGCGGCAAGTTGTTCACGAGCAGGTTCCATTAAAGGTGAATGAAAGGCACCACCAACAGGTAAAACCAAAGCTCTTCGTGCGCCTTCTTCTTTTAATGTTTCACAAGCTTTGTTAATGGCTTCAATTTCACCAGAAATCACTAATTGTCCCGGGCAATTATAATTTGCTGCAACCACGATGCCTTCAGTCGTGGCACATATTTTTTCAACAATAGCATCATCTAACCCTAAGACTGCAGCCATGGTGCTCGGTTGTAATTCACAAGCTTTTTGCATAGCGATAGCACGTTGCGAAACTAATTTCAAGCCGTCTTCAAAGTTTAAAGTGCCATTGGCTACTAATGCTGAAAATTCTCCTAGCGAATGTCCTGCAACCATACCTGGTATAAACGTATCACCTAATGTTTTGGCTAAAATTACTGAATGTAAAAATATGGCAGGTTGTGTTACCTTGGTTTCTTTTAAGTCTTCAGCAGAACCTTCAAACATCGTATCTGTGATATTGAAACCTAAAATATCATTGGCTTGTTCAAATAATTCTTGTGCTAAAGGTGAATTTTCATATAAATCTAAACCCATTCCTGAAAATTGAGCTCCCTGACCTGGAAATATGTATGCGTTCATGTTCGTTCATTTTTTGTGCTGCAAAAATAGCAATAAAATTACAACTATAAGTTATTAGTAGCTGCTTCAGCACAACGCTCTCCATCCATGGCTGCTGATACTATACCGCCAGCATAACCGCCGCCTTCACCACAAGGATATAAGTTAGAAATTTGAGTATGTTGTAATTGTTCATTTCTTGGAATAGAAACAGGCGATGAGGTTCTAGATTCTACACCAACAACATTAGCTTCTTCCGTATAATATCCTTTCATTTTTCTGCCAAAGGCTTCAAATCCTTTTCTTAGCCTACCACCAATAAATTTTGGCAATAAAGAATGTAAAGGTGCAGATTTTAGTCCAGGTTGATAAGAGGTGTCGTTTAAATCATTTGATAATTTACCTTCAACAAAATCTGTTAAACGTTGTGCAGGTGCCGTCTGACTTCTGCCGCCAGCTGTGAAAGCTAATCGTTCTAGGTTTTTTTGATATTCTAATCCTTTTAATGCTCCAAACTGTTTGTATTTATGTAAGTCCGTATCTGCATTAATTTCTACTACAATTCCCGAATTGGCATATAAATTATTTCGCTTAGAAGGCGACATGCCATTTACAACTACTTCGCCGTTGGCTGTAGCTGCAGGTACAATAAAACCACCAGGACACATGCAAAATGAATACACACCACGTTCGTTTACTTGTTGTACTAAACCATAAGAAGCTGCTGGCAATGATTCATGACGTTCACCAGAACAATGATATTGAATAGAATCTATAATATGTTGCGGATGTTCTACCCGAACGCCCATAGCAAAAGATTTAGCTTCTAATGCAATTTGTTTTTCATGAAGTAGATAAAAAATATCTCGTGCTGAATGCCCTGTTGCTAGAATTAATTTGTCTACCGTTATTTCTTCTTCATTTTTAAGTTGAATCGCTTTAATTTCATTGTTCTTTATAATGAAATCGGTAACACG
>UPTG01002447.1_pt1 | contig 12729 bp, 11 predicted proteins | sample 2160121 | NCBI WGS metagenome assembly UPTG01 (sample SAMN06266255, study PRJEB28933) | marine metagenome | isolation source: Columbia River Estuary | place: USA:Columbia River Estuary, USA | collected 2014-07-27 | reverse complement strand
TGAGGTAAGTATCCTATTCCTGCTCTTGCTCTTTTATAAATAGGCATTTTTGTTATATCCTTATTATTTAACAAAACTTTCCCATAATCAGGAGTAATCAAACCACTTATCATATAAATGTTTAATAGAATTTGTAATGTATTATAAATAATTAAGGGCTTTTTTAATTCATATGGATTTTTATTAATAAATCAAAAAGGTATAGATGGTCCTGCATTAGATTTATTAGCGAATGCTATTTCTGTATTATCGAAGTTAATAAAGGTCTTCGGAACCGGTTTAGCCATTTGTTGATTATTAGATGGTTAGCTTGAGAATAAGATTATAAAGTTTTTAATCTTATTATATACAAATGAAATTTAGCAAATTTCAACTTTCTTTTTTGTGATACCTGACTCTCACTAAGCGGGAAACTTATCCACTATCATAAAATTCTATTCCAGATTTTCCACGACTCATCAGCTTGATCGTGTAGCATTGAAAGACCATTCATAATGGCCGCACCTTGCTTCTCTGCTCGAGTAAAAAATAAAGATTTTTCCGGATTATATACAAGGTCAAATGCGAAATGCGATGCGCCAAATGACTTATAAGGAATATCAGGACATGTATCAACATTAGGGCTCGTACCTAGAGGTGTAGTATTAATGATTAATTTATGATTTGCCAAGATTTCAGTATCAAGCTGATCATAGGTAAGATACTTCGAATTGCGAGATACTAATTTGTACTCTATCCCCATCTGATCTAATACATACTGGCAAGCTTTAGAGGCCCCACCTGTACCGAGTATTAGCGCCTTATCTACATAGGCTCTATCAAGTAATCTATAGAGTGAATTTTCTAATCCATACACATCAGTATTGTAGCCTATAAGTTTACCATCTACAACTTGTACAGTATTAACAGCACCTACAGTCCTGGCGGCATCTGATAGTTCATCTAAGTATGGTATGATTTGTTCTTTGTAAGGTATTGTAACATTGAATCCTAAAATACCGCTATCTATCAGTCCTTTTATTCCCTCAATCCGCTCCAGTGGATAAGAGAAGTACTCAGCATCAATTATTCCTTTTTCTTCAAATTTGATAGCAAAGTAACTTGGTGAAAATGAATACGTAAGTGGGTACCCTATCAATCCATATTTTCTGATCTTATCCACTACTTTCCTTTTCCTTGTATGAGTACTAGCAGTGTGTAGAACATAATTTTAACATCTAAACTCAATGACATATTTTCTATATAAAGGATATCGAACTTAAGCCTCTGCATCATCTGATCTACATTAGACGCATAACCGTATTTCACTTGTCCCCAAGATGTGATGCCGGGTCTTACTTTGAGTAGGTGCTTATAATGCGAAGAGCGTTCCATAATCAAATCTATAAAATGCTGACGTTCTGGACGCGGACCTACCAAAGACATATCACCTCTCAGTACATTCCAAAACTGCGGTATCTCATCGAGTCTCCAAACTCGCATCACCTTGCCCCACTTAGTAATACGACTATCAGAATCGTGAGAAAGTTGTGGTCCAGCATCTTCTGCATTTGTATACATTGATCTAAACTTCAATATCTTGAAAGTCTCTCCATTGATCCCTACTCTATCTTGTTGATATAAAATAGGTCCATCAGAAGAAAATCTCACTCTTATGCCGATATAGATAATCAACGGAAGTAGTATGATCAACGCCACAGCACTCGCTGCAAGATCGATTAATCTTTTGATAATCATTTGCCATCTCGGCATTAGTTCTCGCTGCACTTCTATCAGTACCGATCCGAATAAATGATTCATCTTTACTGTACCAAGCATGATATCATACATATCTGGAATTACTTTGATCAGGAGATCATCAGATGCATCGAATAGAATATCAAAAATATCTTGCATTCTATCGTGTTCCGAAGTCTCTACAGCTACGATTACATCGCTGATTTGGTATTTTTCGAGTACATCCTTAATATCAGGAATCTTACCAAGATTGGGTAGTCGATCTTCAATAACATTCTGCGATTTCCCATTACTATCGATAAAACCAACGAATTCGTGCCCCATACTATATGGCCGACTTTTCACTTCCTCGTATAGTTCAACAGCATTCCTATCTCCACCGATGATCAACGTATTATAATATACTTTTCCAGCTTTGAGTCGACGCTTAGTATATGTAAGAATGATCATCCTAGAGACTACTGTCAGCCCAAAGTGTAGTAAAAATAATCGTGCGACTGAATTGAAATATGAAGTATACTGTAATACTGAATCATCCATCATCACAGTGAAAAATAATATTAGCACTCCAAAGAATGAAATCCAAAGTGTTCGCTGAAAAGTGGCTAATCTTGAGTATCTGTATACGTCACTATATTTATCAAATATGGTGTACAGCATTTGCCAGATAATGGGAATGAGCACTAAACCATAATAAAGCTTTTGGTCAGCGAATATATTTTCCCAAGTGATCCCTGGTTCTTCTATGTTCTTGCGAAAAGTAAAGAAACAGAACCACGCAATCATAGACATCAGATAGTCTGATAATCTATATACGATAAGGCTCATTTGTCTGTGTTTCCTATACTTCATCAACGGTCTAGAAGTGTACTAATTTTATATTGTCTAAGTAAACATTGGATGGTAATTCATTACCAGCTGTTATAGCTGAAGCCAACGCTATCGTGTATCTATCAATCTCAACATTACCAACAAACTCTGAAATATCTATATAAATCTTATTCCACTCTTCACTAGGTGCTACCAAAACCGTGTAATCTCTCTGTACAAAGTTGTCTCGATACGTAATCCATCCAGCTAAGAATGGGATTTCGCATTTATAGTCTATCTCTATGAATGTTGCTGATCCTAAGTTGTTCTGTCTATCATATGTGGCTAGAGTAGTTCTTTCAAACGAACTTGTGTCAGACTCAAATAGTATCTGTGCTGAGCTGTTTCCTGATAGCACAACTTCGGACTGAATAATGATATCTACACCTTCACCATCTGTATCATTAGGATCTTCGACAAATATATGATTTCCTTCAAATTCTTCGATAAAATCAAATTTTACATTATTCGAATATTCAAAATTAAGCGGAATGGTCTTCTCTTCTCTTGCTACTAATGTAGCAGAAGCCTCTATTTGTTTGAAAAATGGATATCTAAGCGCATTACCTACTCCTCCATTATTTCTTACTCCTGCGAAAATTGAAAATTGCTTTTCTTTACCTGTGATTATCACTGGTACTTTAGCTGGAAGAGGGAATATACCTAGAAAATCAGGTCCATCGAATACCCATACATCTTTAATATTATGAGTAGGTGCACCCTGCTCTCCATTTGTAATCAAAGTAGGATTATCAAATACCAAGAAACCTGGTATCGGATCTTCATTATCAAATAGCGAACAAGAGCTTAATTGCATCGCTATGCATATGTAGGTTAATAGTCTCAAGCTTTTCATATTAAATATCAAATCACAAATGAACATATCAAACGTTTTGCTCATTTCTCGCACAGTTCTCCAATTCTAAATTATAATAACCGTATTAATAATACGATTTACAATAGCAATTGTGTTGGTAAATGATGATTATTATTGTCACCTTCGAAATATAATCAGTTCTACTAAAATTTATTGATCTATTATCTAAAATACATCAGAACCACACCAAATAGTGTTATTAGTACAATCAATACTGTAGCCATCTTGATACTATATCTGATATGATTAGAGAAAGTCTCTATTTCTGATCTAAATTTAGGATATTTAGGTAGTACTTCATTCTTCATCTTCTGAGGATTAAGTAAGTGCTTAGTTTCGAATTCTATCCTATTTCGTGCGAGTACCTTGTAAGACTTCATTACTTTCACTCTGAAGTAAACATTGACAAATAACATGGCTATGAACAACCCTATGATGACTGATACTAGTATCTCAAACATTCTTGCTAAATTGAATGGCAAAAATAAACGAATTTCACAAATACTAGCATTGAAATCTATGTATCTACATTTAGCTATAATATTGATTATCAGCGTTTTTTCGACAAATCTCGTGGCTCAGGTTGATATTACCTACTATCTACCAGATATCGAATACGATCCAGCTATACCTACACCTGAGTCAGTAATAGGTCATCAAGTAGGCGAATGGCACATCAGCCATGATAAATTAGTGCAATACATGGAAAAACTGGCAGCATCAAGTGATAGGATCATCATACAAGAATATGCCAGGTCACATGAAAATAGGCCACTTCTCAATCTCATCATTTCTGCTCCAAAAAATCTTGTTCGTGTAGATGAAATCAAGGATATACATAGAAAATTATGTACTCCTAATGAAGCAGATCAAGTAAATACGGCCAACGAACCTATAGTAGTGTACCAAGGCTACTCTATCCATGGCAATGAGTCTAGCGGAGTCAATGCGAGTATGCTTGTAGCCTATTATCTAGCAGCTGGCCAATCACTTGAGGTACTCAACAAGCTAGAGAATGGCATATTCATTATAGATCCAGCCTACAATCCTGATGGTATCAATAGATTTGCAAGTTGGGTCAATAGCCATAAAAGCAAACATCTAGTGAGCGATCCGGCAGATAGAGAATATACCGAAGCATATCCTAGAGGAAGGACCAATCACTATTGGTTTGACCTTAATAGAGATTGGCTACTGCTCTCACATCCTGAATCTCAGGGTCGTATCAAAGTATTTCACGATTGGAAACCTAATATTCTTACTGATCATCATGAGATGAATACTAATAGTACTTTCTTTTTTCAGCCAGGTATACCAAGTAGAACCAACCCTAATACACCACAGCGTAATCAAGATTTAACTGAAGAAATTGGACACTTTCACGCACATGCCCTAGATAGTATTAATTCTCTTTACTACACTAAATCTAGCTTTGATGACTATTATTATGGCAAAGGCTCTACTTATCCTGATGCCAATGCGTGTGTAGGAATCTTGTTTGAACAAGCTAGTTCTAGAGGACACTTACAAGAATCTGTCAATGGTCTACTTTCATTTCCATTCACAATAAGAAACCAAGTGGTCACATCTCTATCGACTCAAGAGGCAGCGATCAGTAAGCGCAAGGAAATGCTTGACTATCAAAGATCATTCTACAAGAACAATATCAAAGATGGTAAAAATAGCATTATAGGAGGATGGCTATATACCGATGTAGATGCATATAAACTCAAGAGATATAACGAGATAATGCTTGCTCATCAGCTCGAAGTATACCCTATCACTAAGGATATGAGATCCAACGGTAAGCTATATAAGGCAAACGAAAGCTACTTCATACCTATGGAGCAGATACAGTCTAAGATGGCTAAGACAATATTCGAAAAAGTAAGAACATTTCCTGATAGTCTATTCTATGATGTGTCCGCTTGGACCATGCCTTTAGCATTTGACCTACAATACTCAGAACTTAATAAGGAAGATAAATCAAGACTCGAGCTCGGCAAGCGAATGATCGACGCTCAGAACTTAAAAGGGAAGTTATATCCTGAAGATAAAACTTATGCTTATATATTCGATTGGAATCAATATAAATCCGCCAATGCCCTTCTAGCTATCCAAGATGCTGGACTCATCACTAAAATGATACACAAAGAAATAGATGTAGATGTAACAAAAAAAGGCGAAAAACAGAACATGCACTTCGGTCGAGGATCTATAATAGTTCCTCTGCAGAATCAGAATAAAACTGGAAATGAAATTCAAAACATACTTTCTCAGTTAGCCCAAGAAAATGACCTAAATATATTCGCTCTATCTACTGGTATTACCAAGTCTAATATGACACTTGGTAATCCTGATGTAGCAACACTTGACAGACCTAATGTAATGGTAATCGTAGGCGATGGTACTAGTAGTTACGATGCTGGAGAGATTTGGCATACTATGGATCAGAAACTGGGATATCCTCTTACTAAAATGGAAACTAGAGATATCTCTTTAACATCACTAAAAAGATACAATACTATCGTAATGGCTCATGGATGGTACGGTTCGCTAGATAAAGATCAGGTGGAAGATATATCCAATTGGATAAGACAAGGAAATACTCTCATCACGGTAAGAGGTGGCACAGACTGGGCCGCTAAAAAAGACCTAATTAACTTGAAGCGATACAAAGGTCAGAATGGTAAAGACAAAGAAGATGAATACCAACCTTATGAAGTGCATCCTATAAGACGAGGTGCTAGTGTGATAGGTGGAGCTATATTTGAGACCAAAATGGATCTAACGCACCCACTTAGTTATGGTTACGATGATGACATCCTACCCGTCTTCCACAGAGGAACAAATATCTACCACACGACCAACAATCCATATGCGACTCCTCTAAAATATACCACCTCACCAATTTTGTCAGGATATATTACTAGAGGATTTGATACAAAGATTGCTAATCAAGCTGCATTGACAGTACACAAACTAGGTAGCGGTAGAGTGATAGCCTTTCAAGATAATCCAAATTTTAGAGGATATTGGTATGGTGGAACTAAACAGTTTTACAATGCTGTATTCTTTGGTGCAGAGATTAGTAGTAGGACAATGGAACCCAAATAAGCATGTGTATGCGTAGCAAACTCATAGAAAAGTGTAGCGTGGTTTACAAAGCAAACATGCGGGCGACTTTTCAATTATGAAGGCCATACAGATGCAATACATTACCGTATTGGTCGCTTGTAGATAGCGTATTATAATGGAATTGTGATATTAACCTGAGTGCCTTGAGGTAAATCTTTATATTGGATCATATCCTGATTGTTACTCTTAGATAACTTTCGTAATCTTTCGTTGGTTAGAGATATGGCTACTGACTTGTGTGACAAATGCTTCTTCTTTGATGCTGCCTCTCTTCCTATTCCATTGTCAGAAATAGTGCAGAGTAAATAAGTTTCTTTATCCATAATATTTATTATTATTAAACCTTCTTTGATCGATGATACACCATGAATTATGGCATTCTCAATAAAGGGCTGTAGTAACATGGGTGGTATCTTGATATCATCTTCAATAAGTAAATCACCCACAATTATCTTATAGTCAAATGAATTAGATCTCGTCATTTGCTCAATGCTCAAGTAGTCTTCGAGATAGTTAATTTCCGCTTGAAGGTCTATCTTATCTACTGTACTAAAATCTAAAACCGATCGCATCATCCTACTGAATATCCTGATATAGTTTTTGGCTTCTACATTTCTATTGAGAGTAACTAAACCTTGGATTGAGTTCAGAGCATTGAATAAAAAATGAGGATTCATCTGTAACTGCATCGTCTTTTGCTGAGACTTAAGTAAGTCATTCGCGGTTCTCAATTTGGTAGTAAGTAACGAAGATTTCACTCTGTACTCTTGCAATCTGTAATTAGAAAATAGAGCTAAAATAAGTAGAAATAGACACAACGCACCTAATATCCACCAAAGAGGAGACACTACATTTTTAGCTTTCACTTTTATCGTAATTGGATTGCTATATGCATACTGATTTCCATCTACTGTAGACCTTAGGCGATAGGTATATTCTCCAGAAGGAAGGTCCGTATATACGATACTGCGATCAGTTGTAGCCGATTGGTATTCTTTATCTATTGGAGACAACAAAGATTGAAATTTTATATTCTTAGGTTGCCTTAGATGAGTCGCGCCATAATTGACTTTCACATCACTTCCTTCTGCCTTGACTGTTATTTCTTGTTCCGTATGCACTATACCATTCACGGTAACAAAAATATTGGTGATTATTGGTTTACTCAGATTAACATTTCCAATTTTATGTTGTATAATATTTCCTCCTTCTGCAAACCAAATATCGCCCCAATAATCTTTGACAACACTTGAAGAACTTAACTTATAATCAATTAGTGATACTTGTGAATCCGGTGGCCTCCATCCAAATAATTTCCCCTCTCCTTGGACATACAAGGAATAATCAAGAACATTCAGTTCGTCAATGTTTAAGACACTATCTATACCATATTTCACTATTCTCTTGAGTGATCTATCTACTACATTTCGCAATCCATAATCAGTAGCTACCCATAACTCCTTAAGAAAGTAAGCCATATCATTAATCTCTAATGTATCTCTTGCCAATACTTTCCAACTCCCAGATTTGTACTTATATATAGTCTTATCATTTGACAAATAAGATTCATCACCTAACTGATAGAATTTGGCAGTCGATGTTATCGGAGTAGTCCAATCATTAATTAACTGGTAGCGACCTTCTTTGTATAAATGCATCCCAGTCTGGGCCAATACAAATTCTTTGTCTTCAATGGAAATATATGAATAACACTCTTCATTCATGAGCTGCTGTTCCAACTCGCCTTTTGACCATTTCCAGATCCCTACTTTCGAAGGTATAATATATTGTTCCTTATCCTTAAGGATAGAAATGGCACCTTTCAATCCTTCTTGAAGTAAAGTGAATTCTGCACCATCATATCTATAAAGATTCCCTAATTGCGATATCGTAATAAGTGATCCATCTTCTGATGACTGAAGAGATATCATTGCTTCCGGGACATTATGAGTATGTCGCTGAGAAATAAGCATTTCAGCAAAACAAAAGGATATACATAATAATAAAATTCGAGTCACCATAGAGCTAAGTTAACTTGATTAATTGCTAAATAGAAGAAACTAGAACCTAGACTTTAACAGAGGCATAAGTTTCTTAAGTATAATATTAATGATTAACCGTTAGAGATGAATCGATTATATTCTTTAATTCAAATTTCGATTTCTTATTCTTGGCTTTTATTATGAACTATGACCCTAGAGTCATACCTTAAGGCATCTTATATATTTGTTAACGCTAAGTGGAAGACAGCGTTTGGTATAGGCATAGACCAAATTCTCTTTTATTAATGAAACTAGAAATTACTCAGCTACATAAGACGTAGTCGTAGTCTCCATATCGTCTATCCTACGATCACAGAATTTGTATTCAGTTATCTTTTTAGTCTTACCTATTTTTTAAATGTCATCTCATAAGTATATCTAAGTTTGTTAATTTTTAAAAGCATTAAATTCTCTTAAAGAAATCATTAAATGTAGGAATAGGCACCTTAAATGAACAAATCACTGGCCTATGAGAAAGAATTTTCTTGTGATTAAAACTATTTATCAATTTTTACCAACTTTAAAGTATGAATCAAGTTACCTGTCTTACACTTATCAAATATTCTAGTCTATCCACTAAAATATGGGGCTTTGGTATGATGCAGTTTGCACATAAGCATTTTACCAAGGTTAATGGACTAGAATTTTACAAACTAATGGGCAGTGGTAAAGGCAATGGCTTCAATGCATGGCCTGATTGGTCCACTTATGCCGTACTAACTATATGGAAAAATAAAGCTGCAGCGGATGCATTTATCAATGAAGGAGATCTCTACAAAAAATACACTCAAAAGGCAGAAAATGTCTGCAACATCTACATGTACAATACTAAAGCACATGGATTATGGACTGGCAGAAATCCATTTAGAGCTGCAACTGATATAAAGTTAGATACAGAATTAATATGTGTTATAACAAGAGCAACTATCAAGACATCTAAATTGCGCAAATTTTGGAAGTATGTACCTACATCGAGCAAACCTTTAGAAAATAATACTGACCTAATATATACAAAGGGAATCGGAGAGGTACCTATTATTCAAATGGCTACTTTTAGTGTTTGGAAAAATAAAGAAGCTGTAAACGCATTTGCATATAAAAGTCATGAACATGCTAAGGCTGTAAAAATGACTAAAGATCTAAAGTGGTATAATGAAGAATTGTTTTCCAGATTTCGACCTTTTAAGATGACTGGAAATTGGGATGGCTTGGAATCGATTATCTTACAATTAGATTAATCAACTTTTTAGGAAATCTTAGCAACTCTTTAATTCACTAATTTTTAAATCACTGTTCATTAAAGTTCAAATCTATTTCGACTGATATAAATAAGTTATACCAAACATTAATTGTCTTCAAAAATCATTTAGTTCACATCACTTTGGTCTTGCAATAGCCGTCATAAACCCTTTAGAACTGCGCTTTTGCCAAAAATAACTCGGTCTGAAAATTTTACCCAAAACAAATGTTACAAATCTTGATTCCATAGATTCTGTCCAGTCAATATTTTGCTTTTCCATGCGACTCATCCAATCTAATAAATACGGATCTAAAGTACCATAAGTGTATGCTTCTTCCATATGCCACCCACTCCTATCCATAAGAATCTTCAAAGTCTCTGGAGTGAAAAGGCCTGTATGCCTTGGACTGTGATAGCCAGCCCAATGAGCACCGTGCAGTTTACGAGTATCTGAGTCAATACAAGGTATCTCAACAATAATGCGTGTCTCATTATGGCTATGCTTCAGTAGTTTGGTTAAAGTCACATATGGATGGTAGTCGTGCTCCATATATTGCCACATCGTTATGACATCATATTTTTTCTCTTCCGGTATATTTAATAATTCACCAACTTCTAGATTTATACTTTTATATTTTTCTGTCTCATCACTCCATCCGTGATCTGAGAAATCTATTCCAGTACATTCGATTGACAATTCTTCTTGTACTTCTTTAAGAAAAGTAGGTTTACCACATCCTACATCTAAAACCGATTTTAGATTTGAAGAAGAATATTTTTTTAAGGTCTCTACTCTACGCTTATCAACTTTCAGCTGGTCACTATCTACCAATTTCTTATATTTCCCCCATGCGGATGCTCCTCTGTAAGACAAGTAATCTTCTCTATAATAACGTTCTATATCTTGCTCTTGTACTCTTGGATTCAGATAGACCATTGAGCAATAATTACATTTGTCAAAATTCCAAATCTCTACTTGAGAAGCCATCATTGTCTGCGTCTTCTGAAAACTTGTTGGGTCATCCATTCCACAAGTTGGACAGCATACTTTTTCTAATCGAAGCATATTAAGAAAGAATTAAATAAGTCACAATAAAAAAAGTCAATTGAGTAAAGTAAAGGTGCAAACTATATTTGACTCCTTTAAGTGGAATCCAATTGTAGCTTATAAGATGTAAAATGAATGCTACGATAAACCAAACAATATAATTTTGCATTGGAACAATATTTTTTTCAAAATGCCAAAAATCTAATCTTCCAGCCATCACTTCCATAAAGATATCTAAGATTACCATAGCCATTGCTCCCGCAACTGCAGTCAAAAATATACTATTAAAAATATTACGCACTATCATTGAAGTCGCAGATACTAAAACAGCCCAATACAAACCAATCATATATGGAACTCCTAAAAGCTTTAATCCCATATTATCACCATAGTAATACACACCGAATATTTCCCCCGTTGCCACACCTAGTATCTCTACTCCCATGCCTAATACAAATGCAATTACAAAAGTAAATTTAGCCTTTGAAGAACTGAAATCAAGATTAATGATAAGTAGTCCAAAACCTATAAGTAAATTGAGTGGTGTCTTAGGTATAAACCAATCTTCAAACCCCAGTGATATACCAATCAATGCTGATATTACAAATAACCAAATCACCAATATTGAAGCGACCGATATATTAATTTTATGTTTAGATTTATCAAGCATTGGACTTTTGATATTCATGTTCTTTCGTCTTGAATTATTTAGCTAAAGGTCTATCTTGAGATATCAGATCAGATACTATCGCAGCACTCTGAAGGCATAATGGTATACCACCACCAGGATGTACTGATCCACCACAGAAATAGAGATTTTTAATTTTTTTATTGAAATTTGCATGACGTAGAAATGCAGATAATTTATTGTTGCTCGCAGTTCCATATAATGCCCCTCTATGAGACTGTGTTCTAGATTCTATAAGCCTAGGATCGAGTACGTCTTCTATAACTATTAATGATTCTATATCTACTTTTAGAACTTTATTGATCTTAATAATTATGTTTCTCCTTGCCTCAGCTATCATAGCATCCCAGTCTTGGCCATAGTTACCAGGAGTATTAATCATTACAAACCAATTTTCACTGTCTCGAGGTGCATCGCTAGGGTTAGCTTTTGACGATATATTTATGTAAACAGTAGGATCTTCTACTATTGTTTTAGATTTAAATATTTTTTCAAATTCGCCTTTATAATCATCAGCAAACAAAATATTATGTAATGAAAGATTGGGAAATGACTTTGATATGCCCCAGTAAAAAATTAATGCCGAACTACTTTGCTCTTGCGCCAATGTTTTCAAAGGCCAATCCTTTTCAGGCAATAGATGTTTGTATGTCGAAAATACATCCATATTTGAAACAACTATATCGGCAAGTACTTTCTCATTTTCAACATCTACTCCTATAGCAGCTCTATTAGCTTTTATTATCCTTTGGACTTTAGTACCGTAAACAAATGAAACGCCTTGACGCTCTGCTAAAGCCACTAAACTGTTAGTAATATTAACCATTCCTCCATTAGGAAAATAAGTGCCTATACCCATCTCCAAATGAGGAATCATCGACATTATACCTGGAGTCTGATAAGGAGAAGAACCATTATAAGTCCAAATACACCAAAAGCAAATCCAGTGGAAAGAGCATGTAATATCACTGAGAACATTACGTTGTCTCAACAGTCAGTTGATCTGTTGAATCTTTTTTTAGACTTGACATTTGCGCTACCAAAAACCGACGAGTACTCTCAAATTGGACCATCCCGTCGTTGGAACCA
>UPTG01002441.1_pt1 | contig 12745 bp, 14 predicted proteins | sample 2160121 | NCBI WGS metagenome assembly UPTG01 (sample SAMN06266255, study PRJEB28933) | marine metagenome | isolation source: Columbia River Estuary | place: USA:Columbia River Estuary, USA | collected 2014-07-27 | reverse complement strand
AAGTTTTTGATGAATGTTAATCAGAAATTAAAAAAATGTTTGTACCCTTGCACAATCCCTAACATTGTAGATATAAAGACAATAGTCTTTATCCATACGTTGTGCTTCATTATAACCAACCACTAACCAATGATAAAATTCTTTAGAAAAATTAGACAAAACTTACTAATGGAGAACAAGACTGGAAAGTATTTTAAATATGCTATTGGGGAAATTGTACTTGTGGTTATTGGAATTTTGATTGCTTTACAAATAAATAGTTGGAGCAATAAAAATAAAAATGATAATTTAGAAATAGAATATCTTAGAGGAATTAAAACCAATCTGATAAGTGATTTAATTGAATTAGAAGGGCATTTTAAAGCAGACACAACAAAACTTAACAGCTATACATTTTTAATAAGAGCATTAAACTCAGACAGTATTGCACCAAATTCCCAAGACTTAATTACAAATTTTTACACATCTGTCGGCTATAGTTGGTTTGAAGGGCAAAATGTTGTTTTTGAAGATATGACGTCATCGGGTAGACTGAATTTAATACAATCTGACACTCTTAAATATTCTATTCAAAAATATTATAGACTTTTTAATGAAGTCATAAAACAAGAAGATTTATATAATTCGGAAATTAAAAAATATTCTGATAGAAATTCACAATACATAGATGTAAGTTCTTTTATTGAGCCAATGTTTAATACACAATGGAATGGAAATACAGGACCGCCAAGTTTGGCTTTTATGGAGAAACCAAATTTCAATCAAGTAAAACCAAAAATAATTAATAATTTAAGTCTAATTAAAAACAATAGACGTAATTCTCATAATGTAAGAATTCAAATATATCAAAAAGCAATCTCTTTGAAAGAAATGATTGAAATGTATTTAATTGAAAAAAAATAACGAAAGCACAACACCGTGTATAATTAATTGCTTTGGCAAGTGATTATTTGGAAAATTCCTTCGGAATTTTCTCAGGTTCGTATTTGTTTATTAATTTAGTTGCTTAACCACGCAACTAACCATACACAATTCCGTTAGCTACAATTAAAACAATGACACTCAAAGAATATATCATAAAAAATATCGATTCGGAATTTGAAGGTGATTTACCATTTGAATTTTATAGCAAAAAATTCAAAAAAGGAGCGATTTTTACTGAATTTGAAAAAATTGAAAAAAATGGTTTTTTTTTAAACAAAGGAATTGTCAAAATTGAGATTCAATCTAAAAATGGATTAATAATTTTAGACTTTTTTTTTGAAAATTCCTTCTTCGCACCATATAGCTCACTTCTTTCAAATTCACATTCAGATGTCTGCATATCTGCTATTACAGATTGTGTAGTAGATGTCATAGAATATAAGGCACTACAAAAAGCCTACAAACATTCACTTTTAGCCAATAAATTGGGTAGGATTGAAACAGAAAAACTCTATTTAAAAAAAGTACAAAGAGAGAAAGCACTACTAACCAAAACTGCAGAAGAAAGGTACTTATCTCTTCTCAACACACACCCAGAAATTATACAACAAATTTCTATTAGAGATATTTCAAAATATCTAGGCATTCAACCAGAAAGTTTAAGCAGAATCAGAAAAAAGATTTTTTCCTAACATTAGGTCAACCTCAATTGTGTGTGTATTATCTATTTTGCAGAAAAAAGATAATGATTTATAAAATAGTAAAATATCCGTTTTTTAGAAAATATATGGTTAAGTGGATAAACCCAATTCCTGAAAATAAACGAAAAGAATGGAAAAAAGTTACTGTCAAAAGTAAAACCGGTGGAATTATAAAAGGTCTTTTTGCAAAATCAAAATCGGAGACCGAAAAGGCAACCTTAGTTCTTGGGCCATCCAAGGGCAATGAAGCTGAAGGATATTTCATAAAAAGAGGATATACCAAATTCTTAAGAAATACTGGGTTTAATGCTCTAATCTCTTAGCTAATGAAAAAATCAATGAAACTAAATTTATTTGTGTCAACATTCCTATTATTCACCTTTTCAGGAATAGCACAAATCAACCCACAATTCAACCCCGTCCCTGCAAGTTATAATGTAAACAGCCCAAACCCAGTATATGCTTGGGATATCAACTACGATAATATTGACCTAAATAAACAAGTATTTCACCTGTTTTTACCGGATACCACAGGTAATTTCCCTTTGGTCGTTTTCATTCACGGCGGAGGGTATATTGGCGGTACACCGGATATTGTTACAACTCCTGTAAGAAGACAAGACATTAAATATTTCTTAGAAAACGGTATTGCTTTTGCTAGTGTAGGTTATCGATTAATTAATAATACAGGTCCGGATACTGAAGGTGTTATAAAATGCTTGAACGATGCTAAAAGAGCATTACAATTTATTAGATATAATGCAAGTGATTTATATATCGACCCTACAAAAATTGCCTTGCAAGGACGCTCAGCAGGAGCAAGTTCTAGCTACTGGTTGGGAACGCTACCTGATATGGCAGATCCAAATGCTACAGATCCTATTTTACAGGAATCAACAAGAGTTTGTGCGGTTGACTTATATGGCTCTCAAGCTACGCTGGATATGTATAAATGGGAGACACAAGTATTCGATAACTTTGACGGGAACGGCACTAACTATACGCTGGATGAAATGGAAAACTTAATGGGTTTTGAGAGAACTTCTAATTTTTATGGCGGCTTTAACTCTATCTCCCAGATTTTAGTTGACCCTGCTTTGATTCAGTATCGACAGGATGTAGACCAACTTTTTCACTTGTCTAATGATGACCCTCCAATGTACATCAGCAGTCAATCCTTAGCAGTTCATCCAAGTCAGGACCTAGTTCATCATTCCTTTCACGGTCGAGAAATTCATAATACTGCTTTGGCGGTCGGTGTATCAGAAGTTAAGGCAGATATCCCGGCACTCTCCATTAATACAACTAATGGAGAGAGCGGGATTGAGTTTTTGGTAAGGCACTTGAATAGTTGCTCAAATACACTCACAGTACCGGATATACAAGTTAGTGAAAATTATATCGACATTTTTCCAAATCCAATAGTAAATCAATTTACAATTAAAAGTAAATCAACGATATATAAAATTGATATCTTAGACGTTAATGGACGAATCCTACAAACGATAAATAATATTGAAAATTATCACACCATGGATATTTCAGCAATGTCAAATGGTTTGTATTTTATTAGAGCTAGTGATCGTTTAAATAACATATTGGAGGTTCAGAAAATTATTAAGCTTTAGAAAAGTAGAAACCCGAAATGCATCCTAAGGCAATAATTAACATAGGCTAACAATATATAAAAATAATAGCGGTTTAGTCGCTAAAACCATAGTAAGTAAATATAAAAAAAGCCTGCGTTTAACCGAAAAGTTAGTGTGTGAAAACCCGCTACTATTCTAATAATAAACGTTGGCAACAATTAAAAAAGTAGCCACTGCGTTTGTGCGTAATTTAAAAAACATCTAGTCTTATGAATAAGGTAGTACAGGAAATTCCAGAAAGTTTTATCAAAGAGTCGGAAGCAGCGGGTAATTGGTTTTCAAAAAAAGAAGGTATCGAATTTAAAGTAACTGGAATAGTCAACCCAGAAAAAGTAGCTGTTAGAGAAACACAAACATCTACTAGAGAAATTCAGCTTATTCTTTGTGGGAATCAGCATGGTCATGATTTGTGTCTACGCGAACGATTTGAATTAACACCTTCTGGAGACAGTTTTGAAGTTCGGCACCTTTCTGATATTGAACCAATGTCCAGTTCTCCTGCACCTTTGCTAGATCCACCCAAGGGAACTCGTACTAGGTGGCTCAGCTCAACCTTAGCCAAACATAAATTTATTGTGCTGGTTTTCTATAGAGGGTTTTGGTGCCCTCCTTGCCGAATAGAATTATTGAGTTATCAGGAAAAGGGAATTGTAAATGAAATTCGTAAGGCTGGTGGAGAGATATATGGTATCACAAGTGAACCTCATACTCTAGCTGAAAATGCTCATAAGGAGTGGGAAACTGATTTTAACCACATTGGTGATCCTCACCATGAAATTCTTGCCGATATTCATAGTCGTGGGTGGCTTTCTTTAATTATTTGGAACTACACCCCTGGTTTCAGGAAAGAAGTGAGTCAGAATGTTTCCCATCCTAACGGTGTTTTTCAGCCAGGGGTGCTGGCTGTAACTCGAGAGAGACGTGTATTGTACCGGTGGAGAAGTCTTCCTAATCACAGCAATGTAGGAGGTGCGACTTCTAGAGTTACTGCTCAACACGTTTGGCGGAACGTTCAAGAAGCATTGGCTCAAGCACCTGATACACCCGATTCACTCTTAGATGAAGATGCAGAATTAGATAGTAAGGGCTACCCATTTCCGCTTTTCCTATTGATACTATTTGCTAGTGGATGGTTTATCAAACCCAATTATTTTGTGATGTCTTCCAAAAATCACTCATTGAAACAAATTAAAAATCAATTAAGTGTTGCCAAAAGACGAATTCCTCTACTTATTATTTTTTGGATTGCCGCCAGCATTCTATTCCCCAACTGGGTTACAGTTCTAGTCTTTATGGTTTGGATAACTATAATTGCTCCTCAGGTATACAAACTTTATAGGTGGCATCAATTCAACAACGAATTTGGGCAAGCAAAAGACAATTAAGGGACACCGACTCATGGAGTATAAGGGAAATAACATTTAGGTATTAATAAACTGTTGCCAACAAAAGTTATATTTAATGCTTAAAAACGGGGTTGGGAAAGTCCTTCTCTCGTAGTTCGTTAAAGTGTAATTTTGGATTTTAGCGACCGAACTTAAAAGTAAAAACAAAAATTACACGTTAGCGGACTTGGAGGAGGATTTTTAGTGAAATACGGAGTTCCTGATGAAGCTGAATGGGCTTTTGTGATTGTCCCAGAAGGCGAAGGAGATTAAGAATATAATAAAAAACTGTAGCTAACAATGTGTATAATTCATTGCTAGTTAGAGCATACTTACTAAAGTCCTCGCGGACTTTCTATCTGTGATTTATTTGCTAACTTTAGTGCTTAAACACGCAACGAAATCATACACAAACACGTTGGCAAAAATTAACATTAATGACAAATAACGTGTTTTTTTCTGCAAATTTTCTGCAAATAAAAAAGGGCAACAACATGAAAACGCTGAAAACCCCTTATTTTAATAGTGGAGAAGAACGGATTCGAACCGTCGACCTCTTGACTGCCAGTCAAGCGCTCTAGCCAACTGAGCTACATCCCCGATTATTATTTCATACCGCTTAAAACCAAAACAGGTACCGAACTTGAAAAATCCTTTTTCAAAATTTCATTCTTTTCCCATTTTTTTATAAAAAAGCCTCTTTTACGCCTTACTACACATAACATATCTGGGCTATTCGCCTGAAAATGCTCTAAAACCCCTTGAAACGTAGTAGCGTTTTCAGTTTTTGTAATATTGCTTACAACAGACTTTAATTCTTTATTTACATCAAAATCACCATCTTTATGAAACGGTGTTTTTACCAATAATAAATCTGTAGTAGCCTTAAATTGTTCTTTTATAGATTTAAGAGGTTCCAAAACATGACCCTTTTTAATTATAGCAGATTTTATTGCCATTAAAATATTTGAAGGCCCAGAAAATTTATACCCTTCAGGAATAATAAGTGCAGGAACATCCATTTGCTTAACAATTTTACCTGAAGTTTTTCCTAAATACACTTCGTCTTTAATAGAATTTGTTCTAGGCTCAATTAAAACCAAGTCTACATCTGCAGCTTTACATGCTAATTCCAAAGTATCAATTAGTTTCCCCTTTAAGGTTTTTACAATAACCTCAACACCTTTAGTGTCTATTTGCGAAACTAAATCCTTTAAAAACGCTTTACTTTCTCTTTCAATAATCTGATCTACCTTAATCATAGTACCAGCCTTCGTGTAAACGTTATACACTTGAACCACAAAAATTTTCGCCCCAAAAGCTTCTGCAAAATCCACAGCATACTGCAAATGACTTAATGCGTTTTTTGACGACCCAACTGGAACTAAAATATTCTTCATACCAATAAGTTTTAATGCTAAATTTACAATAAATTTGATGCAAAAATAAAACATTTAAATGATTCGAAAAGGAACACACGATGATTTAGATACCATTATAGAAATCACAAAAGCTTGTGCTGCTAATATGATAGAAAAAAATATTCTTCAGTGGAATGAATTTTATCCTAATAAAACAGCATTTATAAATGATGTAAACCGAGAAGAATTCTATGTTTTAGAAATTGATAATACCGTTTTAGGATGCATTACAATTTCCACGTTTATGGATCAGGAGTATATCCCTATTTCTTGGTTGACACAAAATAAAAACAACATTTACATTCATCGTTTAGCAGTTCATCCAAACCTTCAAGGAAAAGGTTATGCTCAACAATTAATGAAATTTGCAGAACATTATGCTCAAGAAAATAATTTCTTATCTATCAGATTAGATACCTTTTCGCAAAACAAAAGAAATCAAAAGTTTTACGAGCTTCGCGGATATAAAAAACTTGGAGATATTTTTTTCCCCAAACAAAGTAAACATCCTTTTCATTGCTATGAATTAGTATTGTGAGCATAAATATTAGTTTAAAACATATAAACAAACTCGCTATTCCAGCATTAATTTCTGGAGTGTCTGAACCTATCTTATCATTAACTGATGCGGCCATCGTTGGAAATATCCAAGTTAATGCTACCGAATCTTTAGCCGCTGTTGGTATCGTAACTACTTTTATCTCCATGCTTATTTGGGTATTAGGACAAACCAGAAGCGCCATTTCATCCATTGTATCGCAATACGTTGGAGCAAATAAGTTAGATCGTATTAAAAACCTTCCTGCTCAAGCTATCCTTATTATTACCTCGCTAAGTTTTATCATTATATGTAGCACATATCCTTTTGCAAAACAAATTTTTAAACTCTACAATGCTTCCAATTTAATACTAGATTACAGCGTTGTGTATTATAAAATACGCGTTTTAGGGTTTCCATTTACATTATTTACTATTGCCGTTTTTGGAGCATTTCGAGGTTTACAAAACACATATCACCCCATGATAATTGCGATCATAGGCGCAACATCAAATATCATTTTAGATATTATTTTAGTTTATGGAATAGATGGTTTAATTAACCCAATGAATATTCAAGGCGCTGCTTATGCTAGTGTTATTGCTCAAGTTTTAATGGCGTGTTTCGCTGCTTTTTATCTTCTTAAAAAAACAACTATTCCATTAAAGCCAAGTTTACCTTTTAATCCTGAAATCAAACGGTTTGTTTTAATGATTCTAAATTTATTTATTAGAACCATTGCCCTGAATGTTACACTATACTTCGCAAGTGCATATGCCACAAGTTATGGAGCTGAATATATTGCAGCTTATACCATTGCCATAAATTTATGGTTTTTAGGTGCGTTTATTGTAGATGGATATGCCAGTGCAGGTAATATTTTATCAGGAAAATTATTTGGTAAGAAAGCCTATGCAACACTCATTACACTGAGTAACAAACTCATAAAATATGGAGTTATAATTGGCATTATTTTAGGCTTGGTTGGTGCAATACTCTATGACCCTATTGGGCGACTATTTACAAAAGACCCAGAAGTTTTAAAAGCGTTTTATAACGTGTTTTGGATTGTTTTGGTCATGCAACCACTATGCACCTTAGCCTTTATTTTCGATGGAATCTTTAAAGGTCTCGGCAAAATGAAATACTTAAGAAATGTACTTTTATTTTCAACATTTCTCGTATTTATACCTATTCTTTTTTGGTTAGATAATTTAGATTATAAACTCCATGCCATATTCATTGCCATCACATTCTGGATTATAGCTAGAGGCATTCCTTTAATTATAAAATTCAGGCAACTATTTTTGCCACTTGCACAAAAGAATTAACTTTGCCTGCAGCATAACAAACAAGTATGATTCTATTTATTGCTTTACTTCAACAAGTAGATCTTGAAGAAAAAATTAATAGTGCGCCCGATAAAGGTTACGAAATTGGAGTTTTTATAGGATCCATGCTCCCCTTTTTCATACTCGTTCTGCTAGCCTATTTAATGTACAGATATAACAAAAAAAGAAACCAATAAATCAGCATTATGGATATCATGTCGTTCGTTAGCGGAAACGGATTGTTTCTCGTCCTGGCCGTAGTATTAATCATCATATACTTTATAAATAAAAGAAAAAGAAGATAATGGGAAACAACATACGTATCACAAAACAATTCTCTTTTGAAACCGGACATGCTCTTTACGGCTATGACGGAAAATGTAAAAACGTACACGGCCACAGTTATAAACTCTCGGTTACCGTTTTCGGGAAGCCTATTGCAGACAACACCAACGTGAAGTTCGGAATGGTGATAGACTTTAGCGACCTAAAAAAAATAGTTAAAGAAGAGATCGTAAACGTATTCGATCACGCCACCGTATTCAACAAAAACACGCCACATGTGGAGTTAGCAAAAGAACTTCAAGATCGCGGACACAATGTGCTGCTTGTTGATTACCAGCCAACTAGTGAAATGATGGTGATAGATTTTTCCAAAAAAATAAGTAAAAGGTTACCAAAACATATTAAATTACACTCCTTAAAACTTCAAGAAACAGATACTTCGTTTGCCGAATGGTTTGAGTCTGATAATATTTAAGGGCGCCTGCCGGCAGGCAGGCAGGTTACCACAAAGGTCAGGCTTTCACTACTCGCTTCCTACTTTGTCGGCGAGCTCAAACATGCCGTTTTATACCTAACGCACTTATCCGCAATATTTAGTTAATATATTACTAGATAAAAACAGTGAAAAAACAAACATAGCAATAGTTAATGACCTCGTTTCCGACCAATTCGGAATCATCAATCTGAGCAAATAATGAGTGAAGAAATGGAATCGCAAAGCGGAGCTTTAAGCGTGTAATTTCGAGAGCGAATGATCCACAGGATTTCCTTAGATTGATTTGATCTTTTGATTCGTTTTGCGTCTAGGCAAAATGAACAAATAAAGAAAGTAAAAACTATAAACATGAGATTCCTGCATTCGCAGGAATTAGTATATTTACAACATGCAAATCACAAAAGGCAAAAAAATATATTTCGCTTCAGATAATCATTTAGGAGCTCCAACAAAAGAAGCCTCTTTTCCTCGCGAAAAGAAATTCGTAGCCTGGTTAGACGAAATAAAACATGATGCCGCAGCTATTTTCCTTTTAGGAGATTTATTCGATTTTTGGTTTGAATATAAAACCGTAGTTCCAAGGGGGTTTACGAGAACTTTAGGCAAACTTGCTGAAATATCAGATTCCGGTATTCCTATTCACTATTTTGTTGGAAATCATGATTTATGGATGAATGGCTATTTTGAAGAAGAATTAAACATTCCTGTTTACCACAAACCAAAAGAATTCACATTTAACAATAAAATCTTTTTTTTAGGCCATGGCGATGGCTTAGGCCCTGAGGATAAAGGTTATAAGCGTTTAAAAAAAGTGTTTACGAATCCATTTTTTAAGTGGGTTTTTCAATGGGGGCATCCAGACATTGGTATGCGGATTGCACAATATTTTTCTATAAAGAATAAGCTTATATCTGGTGATGATGATGCTAAGTTCCTTGGCGAAGACAACGAATGGTTGGTGCAATACTGCAAACGTAAATTAGAAGATAAACATCGTGATTTTTTTGTGTTCGGACACAGGCACTTACCACTTAATATAGACCTCAAGGAAAACTCAAAATATATCAACCTTGGCGATTGGATTCAATATTATACTTATGGTGTTTTTGATGGAGAAACGATGGAATTGAAAGAATACTAATCCTCATCTTCATGAGCTTCCATATCGGCTCTTAAATCCAAATCTCTAAGCACAGGGTTTTTAACGCCAATGGCAAAAACTGTAATTAAAGTCATGGTACCTCCAAAAACTACGGCAGCCACCGGTCCTATTAATTTAGCTGCTAAACCACTTTCAAAAGCACCCAATTCGTTGGACGATCCTACAAACATAGAATTAACAGAAGATACGCGCCCACGCATATCATCCGGTGTTTTTAATTGTAAAATGGTTTGACGGATAATCATAGAAATACCGTCAGCAGCCCCGCTAATAAATAACAATAAAACGCTTATCCAAAACACAGAAGATAAGCCAAAACCAATAATACTAACACCAAAAATAAAAATCGAAATAAGTAGTTTTCTACCTGTATTTCTACTTATTGGAATGTAAGTAGTAGCAAACATAGTAACAATGCTTCCTAAAGAGATTGACGCATTTAAAATTCCAAAACCTTCGCTCCCAACTTCTAAAACATCTTGAGCGAAAATCGCTAGAATAGCGACTGTTCCTCCAAATAAAACCGCAATCATGTCTAAAGTTAACGCCCCTAAAATAGCCTTATTTTGAAATACAAACCGAATGCCAACCTTTAAGCTCTGTATTACAGGTTCGCCTATTTTTTTATTTAAAATAGGTTTCTTTTTTATTAGAAAATTTAACAAAAAGGAAACAACAACCATCACAAAAACAATACAAAGTGTATTGTCTACGCCTATCCAACTAATAAAAAAACCACCAAAAAGCGCACCTAAAACAGCTGCTGTTTTCCAAGTACTTGTGCTCCATGTAGCCGCATTGGGATATGTTTTTTTGGGTACTATTAAAGCTACTAAAGAAAAAATTATTGGTCCAAAAAAAGCACGTAAAAAACCACCAAAAAAGACAAGAGCATAAATAGAATATAAAATAGACTTTGTTGACCAGTTACCAACGACCTCATCCGTTGTTAATAAAAATAATCCTAAACTAATTAGAGAAAAGGCAGCGATACAAATTGCTAATAGATTTCGTTTTTCTTTTTGGTCTACAATATGACCTGCAAATAGTGCCATAGTAAAAGCTGGAATAATCTCCATGAGCCCTATAATACCCAAAGAAAGAGGGTCTTTAGTAATACTATACACCTGCCACTCAATAACAATAAATTGCATTGACCATCCAAAAACCAAAAACAACCGTAACAATAAAAAAATATTGAACTCTTTGATTCGCAATGCCGCATACGGGTCGTTTTTTGCCATAATTTAAGTTCTAGTGTTTTTTTAGATCCCTTAACTTTAATTGTAAGCTTACGTTACCTCTCCATTCATTTTCATCAATGCAATATGCAGCTCTAAATGGTTTACCTTCAGAAATCACATCAAATTTATCACCCATACTAAAACCAATACTTACTATCCTACTTGATGATTCTGGCTGAGTAACCGTTAGTCGTAAATGGGTTTTATCTGCACCAACGCACTTTCCATAGCCTGTATCTATTAAATTTTCAGTCATAAAAACAGGGGTCATATTACTTGGTCCGTAAGGCGCAAATTGTTTTAATATTCTGTGAAACTTAGGAGTAATGTCTTTTAAGTCTATTTGAGCATCAATCTTAATTTCTGGTGTCAGTAGATTTCTATCTATTGTTCTTGAAACTTCATTTTCAAAAGCTTGCTTAAACGCTTCGTAATTTTTTTCTTCAAGAGTTAATGTCTCTAATTCAGAAAATGTTATATCTTTTAAAGCATATAATCATACTCCTTTATTTGGATTATCTTTAAACGATTTATTTAAAGTCGGTCCAATTGAAGTTTGGAAAAAGTATAACCTTCGCTTTTTGGTTGTCTTGGTATTGGGGCTCATGTTTGCCGTCTTCACACTGGCGGGACCGATACATTGGATTCAAATTCATTACCCATCTGGACTCAGGGCTTTTTTCTTTGGACTTGTTCTTGCCTCTGCGCCCATCATTGTCCGTGAGATCCGTCCCTATAAACTCACAGATTTTGGATGGGGAACATTAGGAGTCGTGCTCGCATTAATTGTGACAAATATTCCTCCTTCATTTCAATCTGAATCTCCTATTTTCATTGCAATCTGTGGCGCGATTGCTATTTGTGCGATGCTCCTTCCCGGCATAAGCGGAAGTTTCATTTTAGTGATTCTGGGCGCTTACAATTCCATTATTTCTGCACTTGCAAATTTTGACATCGTAACCGTTGGCGCATTTGTTTTAGGGGCTTTCTTAGGGCTACTCAGTTTTAGTCGAATGCTTAAGAAAATACTTCATAATTTCCGTGCACAGACACTGGCTATTCTCACTGGATTCATGTTGGGATCTTTACATATTCTCTGGCCATGGAAGGAGCAAATCGAACTTCTTTTTACGCATCGTGACGGGAGAGAAGAATGGATTACTAAAAATGTATTCCCTGATTTTCAGCCCTTGGATATTATTGCCATGTTCATATGCGCAGCTCTTGGGGTAGCTATTGTCATGGGATTAGATAAACTGTCGAAGACCACATGAAAAAGTTGGGACTTATAGGGCATCCTGTTTCTCACTCGATGTCGCCTAAATTGTTTGCTGATAAATTTTTGAAAGCAGGACGACTCGATTTAGAATATCTCACCTACGACCTACCTGCAATTTCTGACTTCAACACATTCACAGCAAACAACCCTGACATCGTTGCACTCAATGTAACGATACCTCACAAAGAGAGCATCATCCCCTATTTATCAGAAATAGATGAAGAAGCACAAGCGATAGGGGCTGTCAATACGCTGTTTAAAGCAGAGGGGAAATGGAAGGGCTACAATACGGATGGCTGGGGGTTTCGAAGGTCAATGCAACCCTTCCTT
>UPTG01002433.1_pt1 | contig 12771 bp, 15 predicted proteins | sample 2160121 | NCBI WGS metagenome assembly UPTG01 (sample SAMN06266255, study PRJEB28933) | marine metagenome | isolation source: Columbia River Estuary | place: USA:Columbia River Estuary, USA | collected 2014-07-27 | reverse complement strand
GGTGACGACGCGAGGGGCGAGGCACGAGTAGGCAGCCAGCACCTTGTGGGCGGTGATCATCGGGAAGCGGTCGCCGAACACGACGATGATCGGCGACGCGACCCCCGTCAGCGTTGACGGGAGCACGACGTGCTCCGGGACGTCGACGCGGTTCCCCTGCAGGTCGTTGTACCAGTGGACGCGCCACAGGTTGCGTGCGTCAGGGCCCTGGGGGTCGGCGTCGCCAACCTTTTCCGCCTGATCGAACGTGGACGGATCGGCAAGCTGCGCAAATGTCGGCAGGGTGATGCCCTGTTCGCGAAACCGTTGGACAGAGTTGGCCACCGCTGCCTCGTCAACAATTCTGTCGGCCAAACCGAACTGGTTCTCGAGGGCATCGGTGGTCGCAGCGGAAGCTTCGTCGGTATTGATCACTTTTACATTCTGTCAAAGTCCACGGCAATGGGCGACACCATCGAAGATTTCTTCGCTCACCTCGGTCAGAACGGCCGGTCGTCTGGAGGGAGCGTGCTCGGACCGACGTGGGCGTCGAGCCAGTCGGTGAGCGGCTGCGCTCCAACCCAGACATCCCGAATTCTCTTCGCCGCACCTGCCCCGTGGATCCACTTCGGCGCACCGAAATTCTTCACGGCGATACAGCCCTTCATCCTGAGCAGCTCAATACGAGGGTGATCCTTCGGATACCCACGCGGCGCCGTCTTGAGCTGATCGATGCCGCTGATCTCGTATTTCGCCCGACGCATCTCGACGATGATCCCAGCGATCACCTCGCTACTGTTTTGCGACGCATGCACCCAATAAGGCTGGTAAAGGGTGCGGCGATAAACTTCAATGCCGAGGTCTTGATCCATACCCAAATGGAGAACCTTAGCTGGAATGCACATTGCTAATGGTTCCATGCCTCGTATGGCAACTGTGCTGCCACTGGACAGTATTATGATTGGGACGGCTGTACCTCGTATCCTGAAGGTTGGGCTGCCAACACCTTTCCATTTACAGACGGGAACAACACTATTGAATTTAAGATCAGCTTTTCAAAACTGACCTTCTTTATGATTTTATTATTTGATCCATTCTCGTTTTTAGCACGTTTTAGTTGGAAGTCAACCTGAATATCTCCAGTGAGGTTCTCATGTAAACTCCAGAACGTGAGCATTTTGACGTCCCCCCAATGGGTGGTAATATCACTATTTCTCATCGCGGAACATCGTCAGAGCATATCCAAAAAAATGAACCCGTCCTTCTTCACGAGGCAGCAGCTCCATAAAACAATACCCCGTGTAGCAGACCGAGATAGAGCGCATGAGACGGCTTGGCTCCGCCAACAGCCAAGATCAGGGGAAGCCAGGCTATTATAGCGATTAGATGCCACCCGACAGGTGGAAAAACAAGCATGCCAAGGCATGCGCTAAAAAAAGCTAACAATATACGAATACCCACTTTAAAACATTATCCTACAGAATTTAATTTATCGATCAAAATATTTCATCGATGGAATCAATACTGCGCAAAGACTTACCCCAGGTTTTACGTTCTCACCAAAACACAGGTCATCGTGCAACTTATCGTCAATGATGAATAGCTCCTCACACTCTTCTATCCACTTTCCTTTTGCCCTTTTACCATTGCCAGCCACATCATTTCCATATTGATTTCCCCCACAATCTTCCATTTTTAATATTTACTATCTACCAAGATGATTCCCAACGTCCTCGCTGAACGCTACGCCTCTCCTGCTATTTCTGAAATCTGGTCCGCCGAAGGCCGCATCGTCCTTGAGCGTGAGTTCTGGATCGCCGTCATGAAAGCCCAGAAAGAGCTGGGCTTAGACATCCCTCAAGAGGCCATCGATTCATACGAGTCTGTGAAAGACCAAGTGAACCTTGCTTCCATCATGGAGCGTGAGCGCATCACCCGGCACGATGTGAAAGCTCGCATCGAAGAGTTTTGCGATCTTGCAGGACATCAGCATATTCACAAAGGCATGACCTCACGCGATCTCACCGAGAATGTTGAGCAACTTCAAGTCTACCGTTCACTTCTCATCATCAGAGAAAAGGCAGTCACGGCATTGGCAAAAATGAAGAATGGCTCCGTACAGTGGCGCGACCTCGTTATTACCGCTCGCACTCACAATGTAGCAGCTCAGCCTACTACCTTCGGCAAACGTATTGCCATGAATGGTGAGGAATTACTGGGAGCCCTGGACATGTTCAACCACCTGATTGAAACCTACCCCGTGCGTGGACTCAAAGGAGCTGTCGGCACTCAAATGGATCAACTCTCCTTATTCGATGGAGATGCCGATAAAGCGTCACAACTTGAGCAAAAAGTCTGCAGTCACCTCGGCATTCCTGAAGTATTTACCAATGTAGGGCAAGTCTACCCACGCTCTCTTGATATGCGCACCGTATCCGTTCTGGCAGACATTGCCTCCGGTCCATCTTCGCTGTGCCGCACCCTAAGGCTTATGGCAGGACACGAAACCGCCAGTGAGGGCTTCGCTAAAGGCCAAACTGGATCAAGCGCAATGCCGCACAAAATGAACTCACGCTCATGCGAGCGAGTCAACGGCTTCCACGTCATTCTCAAAGGGCATGTCACCATGGCTGGTGGTCTTGCTGGCGACCAATGGAATGAGGGTGATGTCTCTTGTTCCGTGGTTCGCCGTCTGATGTTACCTGATGCATTCTACGCCATAGACGGCCTGTTCGAAACCTTCCTCACCGTTCTTGGCCAAATGGACGCTTATCCTGCAGTCATCGAAGCCGAGAATAACCACTACCTGCCATTCCTCATGACGACCACCATCATGATGGAAGCCGTCAAGGCTGGCGTGGGACGCGAGGCCGCCCATTCTGCTATCAAGGAACATGCAGTGGCCACCGTCAACGACCTCCGTGCAGGAAATATTAAGGAAAACAATCTTCCAGAGCGATTGGCATCCGACGATCGAATTCCTCTTAGCCTAGAGCAGCTCTCTGACATCATCGCCACTGGAGGTGAAAATGCAGGAACAGCCCGTAGCCAAGTTGATCATTTTGCGGACATTGTCAGCCAATGGGAGACAAAATTCCCAAATGCAGCTAATTATATGCCTGGATCTATTCTTTAATTGCCCCCAACAAAGAAAAGTCAGCCAAAAACGTCATTTTAAACCACTTAAAATCAACGACTTGTTGTTTTTTGTGATTTTCTCCTCTTTTTCTTTGAACAAGTAGCCACTTGGGGAGTCTATGTATTATGAGAGCAGCGTGTATATCGCGTCGTTCTTATTCATGTAAGGGTGAATTGCAGATATCAGCTTGATCATGTATCAGCGTGTTGAAGTTGTAATCTCAGAAAAGCCGTAGAGAGGGTCCCCCCCGATCTGCGGCTTTTTTCTGTACTCGTCTAAATTCTCTTATTTTAAAGGTCCTGCAAGTCAGCTCAGAGCGCTCCTTTGGGCCTCAGGCCCTGAGGGCATCTCCAAATACAGGCGACTAGGCACAACAGACCAGAGCTTCGGCCCAAGCCTTTGACACACGAATTTTGATTGATCACATCTAGGCGCCTGTCGACAGGACCACCTAAACACCACCATGATAGCGCCACACCGGGGTGACTATTTCAAGCTCATCAGGTAGCCCATCAGGTCCCTGAGCTCGTTCTCATTGAGCCGGTTGATCAAGGCTGGAGGCATCGGTGAGATCGGCGAAGCCTTGATATCGAGCACATCGGCTTCTGCCACTTCCACCGTCTGGGTGAAATCATAGGGGCTGATCGCAATGGTCATCAGCCCATTTTGCTTATCGAGCACTTTACCCGTGATGAACGAGCCATCTTTTTTGGTGATCATGCTAAATTCAAATTGGTCCGAGATTACCTTATTGGGATCAATGATGGCCTCACCCATATCCTTGAGTTGAAAACGACCCGCAACATGGGTCAGATCCGGACCTGCTGCTCCGCCTTTGCCAGCCACCTGGTGGCAGGCTGCACAGAGGCTGGCCTCAAACATACGCTGCCCATTGGTCAAATCTGCTTTGTCCAAATCAGTGAGTGCGGCTACCTCTTCTACAGACCAGGCTTTACCGGGCCCATTGACCTTGGGGAGGTTCTTAAACGGATTATGCTTCACCATGGGCTTCCACCCACTAATCATTTTGCGCTCCTGCTCGGTAGCATTCGCCAATGCATCCTTAAGCATATTTTGCACAAAACCAGCATAACTGCGGCCGCCACTCTTCGTGGAAGCATAGTTGAACCACTCAAGATATTGTCTTCTTTGGCCCTCTGTCCAAGGCCCTTTGACCACTCTCAAGCAGTAAGCATAATGCAGGTTCTGAGCGGAAGGCAGATTGTTAAGCATATTAATAACATCCTTACCATACTTCGAATTACGTGCTGCAAGAGTCGCCCAATCCGGAGGTGTATCAGCACCACGCGATGCCATCAGACCCAGTGTTTTTTTCACCACATTCGGAGCCTGCAGAAAGCTTAAAAGCCGGCACAATTCGCGATTCACCATATCATCCTCACATGGAAAATGGGTATCAAAAGCTCCGATCAATAATTCTCTCTGGCCACCGTCACCACAGCGCGTAATCACCAAGCTTACAGCACGTAGCACAGCTAACTTACCATGGTTGTCTAAGGTGGAAAAATCAACCTTGGCCAGTGATTGCAGCAATACCTGAGCATTCTTCTTACCCCCCTGATGGGCCAGTGCCACAGCCCCTTGGGATAAAACCATGGGGTTTTTTTCCTGCAAAACTTTCTCCTGCCACAAAGCCACGGGTAAATGCTCCAATGCAACACGGGCAGCGCTGCGAATAGCTCGATCCTCGTGCCCCATAGATTTCCAGATCAGCTCAAGATCTTCTGCTTTACTGGTCACATGCATGGCTTCGAGTTGACGGCGTAGCTTGACCAGATCACCGACCTCTGGCGCAGTTGCAGGATCACAGGATTCATTGCCCACGTAGCTAACACGATATAACTCAGATTGAGCCTTCCTGCCTCCGGTCAGGAAATACATCGCACCATCCTTACCGATCACAGCGTCAGTCACAGGCAGACCCGGTCTAGAGACAAACTCTTCTTTTTCAGCGGTGTAGCTTGAACCGTCGCTTTTAAGATGAATCGCGTAGATCGTAGCAAAGGTCCAATCCAAGGCAAAAATAGCCTGCTGGTAGCGTGTAGGAAACGCTGCCCCAGCACCAGACACGACTCCGGTAGGTGATCCTGGGCCAATATTGAGAACCGCGGGAGAGCTATCGAGGTAATACTCAGGCCACTTGCCCGTACCATTCCTCCAGCCAAACTCACTACCACTGGTCACATGGCAAATCCGAGTGGGTCGGTACCATGGAGTGCCGAAGTCATATTCCATATCAGCATCAAAAGTGAAGAGGTCTCCATCTTGATTAAAGGCGATGCCAAAGCTATTTCTATAACCCTGACTATAGAGCTCCCAGCGTGAATTATCTGGCTTGAAGCGAGCTACCCACCCTCCGGGTGCCTTCCTTGAACGCGCATGCCCGCGGGCGTCAGCCTGCCTCGGCAACAGAAGATCCTCAGCCCACTTATTAGTGCCCGCATAATTCGCAATGCCCTCTGGAACATTAGTGTGATTACCGCATACATAATAAATCCACTCTTTATCAGGTGATAAAGCAAAGCCATGAGGTCCATGTTCACCGCCACCCGCAAGTGTTTTCATAAGCTCTACTTTATCGAGCTTCCCATCACCATTACTGTCAGTGACGACGTAAACTCCAGCCCCCACCACTTTTCTCTCACACACTGAGACAAACAACCTGTCCTTGAACCACAACAATCCATGAGCCCCCCCTATTTTGAGATTTAGCGGCTCAACTTTGGGCGCCTCGTTACCATTGACGGTGACGTAGTAAATTGACCCATACTGATCCGCGGTAATCAGGCGCCCATCATCGTGAATCGCGATCGCCACCCATGATCCCTGCTGCTTATGGGGAACCTGGTAAATTTTCTTACACTCGAAACCCTCTGCTACCTTGAGTTCATCGGCTTGCACTGATGAGAGCAGAACCACAAATCCCACAAAATTTAATACAACTTTCAAATTCATATATTTCATACACTCAATCTGTTCATTTCTTACATCAATATGCAAATAAATTTGAGGATTTGAAAGCTATTGAGGCATAGCGGGACAAGTATTAAAAAATAGACCTCTCAAGTAGCAACCTCCAATCGAACCAAGCTACATTTTTTTTCGTATACGAATACTGCGCCGGCCACCGCGCACCTTGCGTATTGGATCAAAGACGCTGTCCATACCGACATCTTTGATACCCCATACCACCTCCAACAGCTCGCCCAGCCGCCCGTTGGGAAAACCGCGCTGCTGAAACCACGCTAAATACTCTTCGGGTAAATCCATAATAGGTAATCCGCGCGGAGGGAAATCCTTAGGCCCAAATCGGCCAAAAGGCATATTAGTCTCACCTACCTCCAGTAATATTGCACGAAATTCGTCTCTATCTCCACTCGGGATATCCATCGCAAGTAATCAAACATGGTGTCTAAATCCACAAAAGCATATTCCACTGCGAGATAGCGTCCTCAATGCAAGCCGCCAACATGGCAGGATCCGACATTGACAAAGTTACCAAAAGGCAGTAAGCGATGCGCTCCTATCCCTTCCCACTATGGACTTTATCTGGATCACACTCTACTGCCTCGTACTCATTGGCCTATCAGGCTATGGCTTTCATCGCTTGATGATACTTTCATTGTATCTGAAACACTCTCGCAATCGCCCCGAGCCTAAAACCCATTTCGATGAGCTGCCATTAGTAACCGTACAGCTACCCTGCTATAATGAAATGCACGTAATGGAGAGGTTACTTGAGTCAGTATCCAAGCTCGACTACCCTCAAGATAAACTTCAAATTCAGGTTTTAGACGACTCTACAGACGAGACCACCGAAATCTGTAAAACAGAAGTCGCCAAGCTAGTCGCACGCGGATTTGATGCCGAATATGTCCACCGCACTGACCGCACAGGCTACAAGGCCGGAGCATTGGAGAATGGCACAGAAACAGCCAAGGGTGACTACCTCTTCATTCTTGACTCTGATTTTGTGCCAAACGCAGACGTGCTACAAAAAACTATTCATTATTTTACCGATGACAATATCGGCATGATTCAAACCCGCTGGGAACACATTAACCGCACCTACAATGCTCTGACTCGTATCCAAGCTATGTTCCTCGACGGTCACCTAGAGCTAGAGCAAACCGCTCGCAATCGTAGTGGCCGCTTCTTCACATTCAATGGCACTGCTGGCATCTGGCGTAAATCCTGTATCGGCGATGCAGGCGGGTGGGAACACGACACCCTCACCGAAGATATGGATCTCAGCTACCGGGCCCAGCTCAAAGGCTGGAAATTCATTTTCCTCAATGACGTAACTACGCCAGCGGAGCTACCTGTTGACATGGAAGGCTTCAAAAGCCAACAACACCGTTGGACTAAGGGGTCTATTCAAGTGTGCAAAAAATGCCTCTTCGACATCTGGAAAAGTAATGCCCCCCTCAGCTGCAAAATGGAAGCTACAGCTCACCTCACCTCAAACTTTGCCTATCTGCTTCTTTTTGCACTGCTTTTTCTCATCATCCCCAAACAGCAGAGCGATATGTCATGGTTCGCACAGAACGGCATATCTGAGCATTTCCTCAACTTCCCTATCTTCTTTTTCGGCAGCGTTTCTGTCGCTCTATTTTACGTAATGAGCCAAAAAGCTTTACGTCCAGATACATGGTTAAAAGACATCCTATATTTACCTTTGCTTCTAGCACTTGGAATCGGCATGTCAGTCAACAACGCAAAAGCAGTATTAGAGGCTCTTTTCAATCATGAAACAAGTTTCGTCCGCACGCCAAAGCACGGCATCAACAGCAGCACCAAAAAAGAAAAATCGAACTTCAAGAAGAGTCGATACAAGGCAATCAAATCACTCACGCCCTTTGTCGAGCTGGCCTTTGCCTTCTTCTTCACGATCATCGTTGCAGACAACGCCTTGAATGGGAGCTGGGTCGCTGCGGTTCTACTCATGCCTTTCCCCGTTGGCTTCTTTTTCACCTCGCTTACTTCTCTGGCACAGCAACTCCCCTCCGTTTTTAATACGCCAGCCAAACAAAACGTTAAGAAATAACCTTCTTTCCTCGACTCTTTGCCGACCTTCAATCGCTACAAACAAAGCAAAACATTACGTCTCATCCAAAAAGCATACATTTTCCGCGCTATCGAGCTTGACAGCACAGCCTAATTGGCTAGTTTCACCGCCCTTAGCACGGGTCTAGTTCATTTATTCGGAATGACAATGACTTCGACAATCTCAATTTAGCAACTCAGTTAATCCATGGCCAATTCAAAATCAGCCCTCAAGCGTGTTCGCCAAGCAGCAACGCGAACAGCACAAAACAAGTCCCTCACCAGCCGCATGAAGACACTTCGCAAGAAGGCCGTTGAAGCAGCCGAATCAGGTGACAAAGACACCGCAAACAAGACTTTCACAGAGTTCAGCTCAACGGTAGACAAGTGTCAGAAGAATAACATCATTCACACAAACAAAGCGGCCAACCTCAAAAGCAAGACCAACAAGCGAATCAACGCTTAATTTTGCTACAAGCTTGATCAATCTGATCAGCAAATCATTTTTTAGAGCGACCTCCATTTGGAGGTCGCTTTTTTTGACCACTAGCCATACATTTTGACTAGACAAACTCCATAGCCCACTTACCTGTCTTCACCAATGATTAACAATCCTCAAGACCAATCCCGCTTAGATAAAGCAAAAGAGATTGCGAACAACCCAGACAATTACAAGGTCTGTGAAGGATGTGATTCCATCGTCGGCGCTGGCGCCAACCTCTGCCCGAACTGCCACAGCTACCGTTTTGATGGTGACAGCTCACGCGTAGTAGATCAAGCCGTCTGGCTTGGCTGCAGAGAACAGAAGTCAGTGACCGCAGAGGATCTTCATTAATCATTCGATAACACCGTTCTTGGCACGGCCCCTATCACTCAGCGGTCACTCAAGCCGCAAATGCACCCCCCATATATTTCCAGTTATGAATTCAATAGCCGACACCATCAGCAGCGACATGAAAAATGCCATGCGCGAGCGCAATAAAGAAAAACTCAACACGCTGCGAGCACTCAAAACAGCAATCACTAATGCCAGCATACAAAAATCAGGTGCTGGCACGGTATTAGAGGAAGGCGAGATCACCTCAATCATCCGAAAGCAAATTAAACAGCGCCAAGACTCTGTCGAACAATTCGAAAAAGCAGATCGCCAAGAACTAGCCGACAACGAAAAGGCTGAAATAGCGATTTTAGAAAATTACCTGCCTGCAGCCATGAGTGATGACGAGATTGTTGCTGCTGTAGAATCTACAATCACTGAGCTGGGCGCCGAATCTAAAAAAGAAATGGGGCAAGTCATGAAGCTACTCCAAGAAAAAACAGGGGGGCGGGCAGACGGCAAGAAGCTATCCCAAGAGGTGATGAAGCGCCTCGCCTAAGAGTGACAGACGTTCTACTCCCTCCCCCACCTGCTCCCGTCACTCAAATTACCTCTCGCTTTTTTATCACTGCGTTAATCAAGCCTCCTTATGAAGCTTTCCGTTATCATCGTTGCCGCCGGCTCAAGCCAGCGCATGGGCTTTGATAAGCTACTCGCTAACCTTGCCGGGAAACCAGTGCTTCAACGCAGCATCGAAGCCTTCTCAAACTGCACAGATGTATCAGAAATCATCGTAGTTTGCCCACAAGATCGCTACGACGCACTTGAGCTTGAGTTTAGCGAGAAAGTCGTCACTCGTGTTGACGGGGGTGATGATCGCCATGATTCTGTAGCTGCTGGATTGAACCATTTGAGCACAGATGCAAAGTATATCGCAGTTCATGACGGCGCACGCCCGCTAATAACGCAGAAACAAATCAGCAAAGTATTAGCATCAGCGGTTGAACACCACGCAGCTACATCGGCAAGACCCGTAACTGAAACCATCAAACGAGTCAGCACAGAAGGATTTGTGAGTGAATCTGTCTGTAGAGATCACCTTTGGCTGATGGAAACCCCTCAAATATTTAAAGCAGAGCTTCTCAAAAAAGCATACGATCTAGTCCAGCAGAACAATGAACGTGTAACGGATGAGGTATCTGCGATGGAGCTCATTAACTGTAAGACTTATGTCGTAGCTAATGAACAAGCTAACCCGAAGATCACCTACCCAGAAGATATTCCATTAGCTGAGAAAATCGTCTCCTAAATAAGCTACTCACTAGTGATAAAAGAAAACTGATTCACTGCTTTAATCTTTCCAATTACCACGTTCACATTCACATTCGCCACCCATGCCATATCGCATTTGCAAAATGATCGAGGTCGAAAACGGCCACCTCCTCTCCAAGCACCCTGATAAGTGCCGATTTCCCCACGGGCACACTCGCAAAGTTGAACTCATCTTTGAGGCTGACTCCCTGGATGATCGCGAGATGGTTTTTGATTTCAAACTCATCTCCCGCATGATCGGAGATTTTCTGGAAACTTATGATCACGCCCTTTGCATGAACACCGAGGACCCAAAATTTGAATTTTTCAAAGAAGCATATGGCGATCGCATCATTGGCTTTGATGGCGAAGATCCGACAACTGAGGTCATGGCACGGACTATCTACTTGCACACCAAGGCTTCTCTGAGCCACTTCGTGAATCAACCTGACCCCGAGTATCCAGTCAGGCCCAATGTGAAGATCGCAAATATACGTGTTTGGGAAACCACCTCCTCATGGGCCGAGTACAATGATTAGCATCGCAACTCTCTGAATCAGAGCCCGGAGCTCTTCCACTCCTGCCAACCGCCCTTATAGACCGAGCTTGAATATCCTAATTCTGCTATTTTCTTAGCGAAGACATATGCGTCTGGGCAAGCATAGTTCTGGCAGTAAAGCACGATCACCTTACGCTCAGCTAAGCCCTTATCTAACTGCTCTAGGATCTCATCCTTACTAGATGTAAGCTTCTTGTAGGGCAAGTTGATAGCACCGTTGATGTGCCCCATGAAATAGAACAGCGGGGGCCTACAATCGACCAAGAATACCTGCTCTGCTTCTAATAGAGCAAACAAACGCTCAATATCAACACCTGTTATTTGTCCCAGCTGCAGATCATCACGACTTGCCAGATCCGACGCACTACTAGCAGATTTGTCGATAGGCGCGTTGGCGCTAATTCCCCCCACCGGATTACACGCCGACAAGGCTATGAAGACTATAAAGTAGAACAATGAGAATCTCATAAGCCCTTTATAGCAACACTACCAAATATAAAAAGTCCGAAGGATGACCCTCCGGACTTTAAAAAAGAAAATATAATCAGGATGAAATCTGATTATGCACTCACACGCATCGGCATGATCACATAGAGGAATGATCCATCGATGCGGACAACTCCTGGGCTCATACCATCAATGAGGTCGAGGTATACTGACTCTTCACCAAGATTCTTTAGCGGGGCCATTAGAAACTCTGGGTTGAATGCAATTGCAAATTCTTCCCCATCATAATCAGCGACAACAGGCTCTTTGGCTTCACCGATATCTTTCGAGTTGGCTTGGACATCGATGCTTCCTTTACTAAAGCTTAGTTTGACTGAATTTGAACTTTCAGATGTAAGCAATGACACACGACGAACCGTGTTGAGGAACTCTTCACGGTTGATGGTGACTCGCTCTTTACGCTCACCGGGTATGACTTGCTTGTAGTTAGGGTAGTTACCTTCGATGAGCTTGCTGACAATAATACTGTCACCGATTTCGAAGCTAATCTGGTTTCCGCTGAGTTTCACTACGGCGTCACCTTCACCACCGAGCATACGCTGAAGCTCGTTAACAGCTTTGGAGGGAATGATGATATCGGTCTCATGACTTGCTGGATACTCAAGATCATTCTCAACCATAGCGAGCCTACGACCGTCAGTCGCAACGAAAATCATTTTCCCTTCACGGAAAGATACATAAATGCCATTCAGCACATAACGAGTCTCATCTGTAGAAATTGCATAGGAAGTTTTCTTAATCGCATCATGTAAAACACCCTGTCCAATTTTAAACTCAGTAGAGTCCTCAAACTTCGGTAACGGTGGAAATTCATCTTCACCCAATCCAATGATTTTAAAGAAACTGGGACCACACTTAATACTAGCATGATTCTTACCGTCTACAGATACTTCCACCTCACTTGCTGGCAGCTCACGAATGATACTGACTAGGCGCTTTACTGGGAGTGTGGTAGAACCCTCTTTGTCGATCGTTGCATCAACACTTCCGCTAACACCAACATCAAGATCCGTGGTAGTTAGTTTAAGTTTTCCATCGGCAGCTTCGATAAGGACATTGGACAAAATAGGAAGGGTTTGACGGCGCTCAACCACACCTACAACCAACTGTAGAGGGTTTAATAATGCTTCACGGGAAAGGCTGAATTTCATAGTAACTTTCTATCTCCAATTTGTTTTAGTTATTTGAACAACTGTTTCATTGATCGGCTTTAAGAGCGGCATAAATACACCAGCTCAGGTAGAGAGTGTACGATAGAGGTTCTTTAGATCTCGCTGAACCTCACGATCCATCCCCTCCAGCTCTTTTACCTTGCGACAGGCGTGTAACACAGTTGTGTGGTCACGCCCACCAAAGGACTCCCCTATCTCCGGCAAACTATGATTGGTCAGT
>UPTG01002429.1_pt1 | contig 12781 bp, 30 predicted proteins | sample 2160121 | NCBI WGS metagenome assembly UPTG01 (sample SAMN06266255, study PRJEB28933) | marine metagenome | isolation source: Columbia River Estuary | place: USA:Columbia River Estuary, USA | collected 2014-07-27 | reverse complement strand
ACAAGGGCACGCCTTGGCTGCAAAGTCTCGGTGTCCGTGTATAGTAGCGTCAGGCTGTAGTAACTTTAAAAACCTTAGTAGGCTTAGTAAAGACTCCTTCTGCTTTTCTGTGCGAGTGTCCTTCGGTGTCTTACCATCCTGTTCAACACCGCCTATGTAGCATACGCCCCAAGACTTAGAGTTTAGTCCCTTGGTGTGTGCGCCTGAATCATTTATACTTCTTCCTCCTTGAATCGTTCCGTCTATCAGTATAACAAAGTGATAGCCACATCCCCTCCAACCTTTTGCCTTGTGCCATTTGTCGATGACATGTATGTCTATACAGTCGTCTCCCTCTCGTGTAGCGGAGCAGTGTACTATTATCTTTTCTACATCATCAGTTATCATAACCTTAATGTACTACTTTTTTTCGTTTAAGTAAATCTTTTGTACCGTGTATATTATAGTTGCGGTTAGCAACACTACCTTTAACAACATCTCAATATCAGTAAATGATACTGCAAGCACCCCCGAATTTATAGCATATATTTTCAAATCCTGTAGTCCCATTTTTTTATTCAAAAAGAGCAACCATACTAGTTGCCGAACTAGAACTAATAGTATTAAATATTATTGGTAGTATAACCCCCGCAGGTACATTAGTTAATGAAATAAAATCTCCCTCAATTGTTGTTCCTACAATGTTTCCACCCGTGCCTGTCCATATAGCACAACCTACACCTGATATTACGTTTCCTACTGCATACGTTTCTAAACTTCCTAAAAATATATCGTCACTTAGCTCTAACGTTGATTCTCCAATAATGGCTACAACTGCAGCACCTAAACCCGTGCTAATGTTATAAACTGTTGCCCCAACCTCAACACCCTGTCTAATAAAGTCAGCGTCAGTGTCAATTAGTAAGCTAGGTGATACTGCAGATGTGCTTCCTGTTCCAACTACGTTAGCAGGGTTAGGGATAGCATAGTCTGAAGGAATTACAGGAATACTTCTTCCATATTTTTGGTTATATCCTTGTTTCATAATTTCTATTTGTAGGGTATTATTCTGTTTAAAGTATCACGCCTTTTATTACATCCACAGTCCTTACCCATCTTTTTACTGACCGTGTCTACTACAGACTTGATACCCGTTAATTTTGTTACCTTGGCAACCGTGTCACCAAAGCCTCTTGATTTATCTTTTATATTCATTTGCTCTTCTTACAGATACATAAAAAATTATCAGGGCACTCTCCGTTCATCTTGAACATAAGCTTAGACATCATAGTGTTCCACTTACATTTCATCTTCACCTTTAAGCTCTGCATCCACAGCCCTAAACTTACCAATAACTTCCCCATTACTTATTTGCTTTTAATTGCTTTTTAGCACCCCTTTCTTCAAGCTTGAAAGCTTTCTTCCGCAGCTTCTGCTCCTTCTTAAATCTACCCTCATCAACTGCAACCATAGACTTATAATATTTCTTACCTGACTTTTTTAAAAGTTTTTTTCCGCCTCCAAATGTAGGAGCTAATGGTGTACCTAAGTCTCTCATAACTATTTATTTTTTAATCTTTTGTTTTCTTCAATTCTTTTTTTAACAAAAGCTGCATTAGACTTTTTTCCTTTCTTTTTGGACTGAGTATACTGTTTTCTGCCATACCTATCTTTCAAATTTTTAGTTGCTGTTTTTTTAGTGTGAGTTTCCCCATTATACACCGTATCTCCCCAACTATCTTTTGAAGGTTTTTCTGTTCCTACCATCCGGTTTCTTACAGTCTTGTCTTTGAGCATTTGTTTTCTCTCTGTTTTAAAACCTGATTTTCTATGCTTTTGAATTTTTTTCTTATAAGTTTTAGATGATAAATATCCGGTAACCTCTTCACTCCTATAACCTTTTCTATGACCTAAATCATCTAAGACCTTATGAGTAGGTGCTCCTTTTTTAGTAGCTTTAATTGCTTTCTTAACTTCTTTTTTAACTGCTTTTTTAGCTATCTTTTTTCCTCCTCCAAATGTAGGGGCTAATGGTGTGCCTAAATCTCTCATAACTTATTTCTTTTACTTTACAAAGATACTAATATTTTCCTTTCCTATTTTTAGGACTTGACTTGGTTGAACCTCCTGCACCTGCCCATAGTTTTTTACACGACCAATACCTTGCCGTTAGCTTTGACTTAGCAGTACCACACTTGTGTCGTGCCTTGAAAGACTTGCGTGCAGCAGCAGAGTAGTTGTGACCGTAGCCCTTAGCTCCGAAGTGTATTAACTTCTCCTTGCCTCCCTCGCACGCCTTGACCATCCTCTTCTTGCCTGCCCTGTCGGATTTCGTAACCCGATTGCATTTCATCTTACTCTTAGTCGCCATTAATTTTATTTACCACACTTTTTATAAACGCTTTTTGAAATTTGCTCGTTAGATGGAAGCCCATACTTTTCGGGCTTACCTTTCATCTTTGCATTCGCTGCCGTAAAGTATGGTTTGATTGTCTTTGCCATAATTCTTTATTTTTATTTTTTTTCTTTATATCTGTCACTATATATGGTTGACTCAGACAATGAGTCGTCCTCAGATTCTTTTAATTTTTTATTGAACGCCTTGCGTTCCTTCCTTAGAACTTTCTTGTGCTTCTTCTCTGACTTCTTCACTGACTTCTTAACAGATTTGCTGTGAAAAAATGACTCAGCTAATGGTGTGCCTAAATCTCTCATAACTTATTTCTTTTTCTTTGTTCTTCTAAAACGAGAACCGGAAGGTCCACCCAATGTTCCCAACCCTACTAACGTAGGTGTCTTAGTACTGTTATTACTTTTTTTTCGTTCAGTCCACTTCATAACGTCCTTGTTCCTGAAGTTTATAGCGTTCAGGTCTACAGTGTCAGACAAAGGTTCTATCTTCATCTTCTTCTTTTCTTCCTTCTTTTCTTCTTCTTTAGCCATTATTTATATCTTTGCACAAAGATACTAAATAAAATTTATGTCAAATCAAAGAAAGTCGCCTCCAAATGACTACCTAAAGTATTGGAGAGTTATAAGATACTTCGTTAAGGCTAAGTATGGTCTGTCTACTGCAGACCTTGAGATGCTCCTGTTCCTTTACTCGGAGAAGTATTTCAGTAAGGATAAGTTTAGTGAGTTCGACGAGCTGCTGTCATGGAACGTTAACAGGTTCGACAAGCTAAGGCGTGACGAGTGGATAGTAGTGTTCAGGAAACACCACGGGAAGAAGAAGGCTTTGTATGAGGTTTCATACAAAGCAAGGCGTATGATTAGCAGTATCTACAAGAAGCTTAATGGCGAAGAGATACCAACGAGTATGTCTGCTAATCCTCTATTCAAAAGGAACGTGTCATACATGGACAAGGTGTACCGCAATATGATAAAGGAGATGAACGCCTTTACAAGACAACAACGACATCCTTCTCAGAAATAATCGTGTAAGACTCTGATCCTATCATCATCGTATACCCCGCCCTCTTGTCGTAGTATATGGTGTCACCCTTTGATATTACAGTCACATCAGAACCTGGCTCTATAACAAAACCTTTCTTGTATCTTAGCTGATTACTCTCCTCTGCAGAAAGTAGTATGCCTGATGATGTCTCTATCTCTTCCTCTATTATATTAATCAGAATATATTTCCCTATTGGTTTCATTGCTTATAGTATTAAATCGTTTTTGTTATACGTGTCGTCTATCCATATTGGTGTGCCCTCTCCAAAATCAACTCTAGAAACCTTAAAGTCAAACCACTCTATAGCATCTAGTTCAGACAGCTCCTCATCAAGCATTATTATGCTTATGCATTTAGATAGTGAATATGCTATGCGACCTGTATTGTAGTCCACGCCTATGATAGCATCATCAAAACCTTCTGCTTGGTATATATCACTCTCCATCTTCATAGGTTCGTGCCATTGTGATAATGGCGTTTGTTGACAATATTGTCACCGCAACTGATACCGCATTCTGCAGTGCAGACTTCGTAACCTTTAGCGGGTCAATGACACCCATGTCGTACATGTCACCGTACTCACCCGTCTTTATGTTCATCCCATGGCTGTGCTCCTTGTCGTCCTCGTAAGAGAAGTCGACTCCTGCGTTTAACGCAATCTGATTAGCCGGTGCACGGAGTGCACTCGATAGCATCGTGCCCGCTATGCTGCCATCCAATGCTAGCGACTCGTTGTATAGTGCAACGCCTCCGCCCGGAAGTATGCCCTCCTCTAACGCAGACCGCACCGCACAAACCGAATCATCAACCCTATCGTACAGCTCCTTCTGCTCTAGATCAGTCTGACCTCCTACGTATATCACTCCGATGCCTCCCGTTAGGGATGCTATCCGTGACAGTATGAAGTCCTTGTCTCCCTTCTTCTTAGCGTTCTTGTGTGCGTCCCATAGCTGTGACACCCTCTCCTTCACGTCGCCACCGCTTACGCTGTCGTCCTTTATCACGATGGTGCTGTCCTTGGACACTATCACCTTCGATGCGTAGCCAAGGTCCTCGAAGCTTATATGGCTCAGGTCGTCTCCAGTCTTCTCACTAAAGTAGGTAGCACCCACGCTGATCGCTATGTCGCCCATCAGCTCGTGCTGCTTGTAGCCAAACGACGGTGGAGTTATGCCACACACCTTGATGTCACGCTTGACCTTGTTAGCCGCCAACGTGTTCGTCACGTTGGTAGCACACGGTGCGATTATCAGTAGCTTCTTTCCCTCCGAAATGATTGGCTTCAGTATGTTCTCAATCTGCAGTATGTTGCTTATCTCAGCGTCGGAGACTAGGATGTTCACGTCCTCAAACACGCACTCGTCCCTCTTGTGGTCGTTGATGAATAGGTTGGACGTGTAGCCCCTCTCTATTTTTATACCCTTGGTGGTCTCGTAGTAGGTGTCAGATGTCTGAGACCTGTCAACCGTAACGATACCATTCTTGCCCACAGCCTTGTACACCTTAGATATAATGTCGCCTATGTTTGAGTCGTTGTTCGCTGATATGGTTGCGATGTCCCTCAGCTTGTTCTTGGTCACGGACCTAGAGCTAGACTTCAGGTTCTCGCACACCACGTTGGTCAGCTCAACCAACTCCCTTAGCACCTCGGTCTTGTTCACGCCATCCGTTATCAGAGCCATGCCCTTCTTAACCAACGCCTCCGTCAACACTATCGCAGTAGTCGTGCCGTCGCCCGCTGCCGTGGCAGTCCTCTCGGCTGCCTCCTTCATCATGCGTACCGCAAGGTTCTCGACAGGGTCTATTAAGTCTACCGCCTTGGCGACAGTTACCCCGTCCTTCGTTACCGTGATTCCGTGTGTGTGGTGTGGTGACTCTATTAGCACCGTCTGACCGGATGGTCCTAGCGTGGACTTAACCGCACTTGCTATAGTCTCTATTCCCTTAATTAACTTGTCCCTTCCCTCCTGGTCGAACTTTAAGTTCTTGGGAGAGTATCCTATTTCATTCATGTAATTAAATTTAATTTTACGCAAATATAAACAAACTTTATTAATAATCCTAATGTCGAATTTCAGTTTCCCTATACTACTACTACTACTTTATACTACTATTATATTTTTCTCATGGAACTTTTGAGACTTAAAATCGACATTATCGACACTACTCTTGATAGTCAATAAGTTATAAAACTAAAAACGACATTAAAACGACATAATAATGTCAATAGTTGACATAAAAAAAGGGGAGTCTATAAAACTCCCCCCTTTCATCAACACAATAAAACAAAACTTATCTTATAATATCTTTCATCATCTCAGCGTTAACAATGGCACGTGTCATCATACCAACCTTCCGTTGGTCTTTCATTTCTCGTTTAATGTTTGCCGCCTGTTGTATGCCCGTTATTGAATTGGGTCTATCGTTAATTAGTCTACCGTCCTTGACAGTCAAACCACTCATGTCTCTGTAATCCATACCTATTTATATTTTATGTTTAAAGCTATTAACCCTAAGTACAGTATTAGTTCACCGTACTCGTAGTCCTCGTCAACACCATACCAAGCCCATCCCAAACTGAAACCAATCCGAATCCTGTTCTCGATTGCTATAGTGTATTCCATACGCAAATATACAAAAAATTTTGTTAAGTGTATATAGCATTTGGGTTATATATGGTCGCACACAAAGTTGTCAATTTTAGAAAACGATTTTTTTTTTAATAGGGGGGGTCGAAACAAAATCGCCCCACTCGCTTTTTTTAGGCTTTTAGTTCTAGCCCCACCACCACCACCCCCACTAGCATATATGTATGCATCATTGCGCTATGCGCTCCCTTCGTTTCACGTTTGCCCCTAGGTAATTGCCCCTCACCCCTCGCCCCTCACCCCCAAGATAAACTCTTAGTGTGAACGTGCACACTAAGAGGGAAGGGGTAACCCCTAACCCTAATCCTATTCCCATAAACAATTCGTAGTGATAGCGAGTGAATGAAAATAAATAAAAATAATTAGTAAAGAATTAGTAATAATTAAAAATAAAGTATTATATTCACGCTTGTAACGATATTGTTACACACACAAAATTTATTATTATGAACAATCTATCAAACACAATTAAGACAACTTTATTCACCAATGCTAAAGCTACGAAGGGTTTAAAAATCGCTCAACTTTCTAAAGCATTTGATGCAACTAACAAGACAAATTTAAGCGACTTTGAGCGCAACTTAAAGCTAGCGAAGCTAGTGGCAAGTGCGAAGCAATGGCTAACAACAATTGAGGCAAAGGATTTGATGCGTGAACGTGACATCAAGTGTAACATATCAAGTGTGTGCGAAGCAAATGGTATGTGGAGTGAGAAAAGTAAGAACGCATATATGTACGCAAGGGTTGGTAAATTAGATGACAAAGTTGTTGATGGTTTCATTGAGTCAAGGAGCAAAAACAGTGACTTGTCGCTATCAATCAAAGCCCTTGATAAATTCGCCAAAGGCAAGAGTGAGAAGAAGGAAAGCAAGAAATTTGTTTCATCATTCGTTGCGCCTGGCGTGTCCATAAAAGAGGACGAAGAGGGTAACGTTACCACCAAGGGTGAAATTGAGGACATCATTGCGAAAATGGAATCGTTGACAAAAAAGTTGAAGGATCAGACGAGCACAAGCTATGCCATTGCGAAGGATACCACTAAGAAGGCTAAGGATGATAGCGAGATGCAAAACCTCTTGCTACAAGACAAGTGGTTTGATGTTGAAGATGCCTTCCCTTCACTAGATGAGGTTACTTGGAAGTCAATGACAAAGGATGAATACAAGAAGTCTAAGTCAAAAATGCCATTTGGCAAGTGGCTAGAGAAGCATTGTAAAGCAATTGTTTGCTAGTGTGAACATGCACACTTTTCACCCCTAGCCTTGCATCGTAAATGATGCGAGGCATTGTGGGTGAAACTATTTATTAATTAAAATTAAGAATTATGGAAATCAAATTTGAATGGAATGAAGACACTATCGCACACTTTGCATTTCAAAGTGCATATGATAGCAAAGCAAAAGTATTGGAAGATGTAAAAATGTTTGTGGAGAACGAATGTGTCATAGAAGATGGCGAAAACGAAGAAATGTTGGTTGAGGACTTGATGAATGCAATCTATGAATACATAGAATTGTATGGGGTGACCATAGACGTTGAAGACTTAAAAATAGGGTCTCAACTATTAACAAAAAATGACACTCAAGTTGAAGTTGTAGAAATTAGGAAAGATGAAGGAGTGAAGCCTTTGGTAGTATTACACAAAGGTCAAACGCAATACTTTCACTTTGACCAAATAAAAGAAATCTTATAATCAAAAATATTTAAGATGAAAAAAAATATAATTATAGATGGCACAACTTTTACCTTTGATGAGGTAATTAAGTTTGAAGGTGATTTAGAAAACCAATTTGAATGTTTCTTCTTTAAAAACGATAAGCTAATTTTTAGTGAATTTCTTACAAAAGAAGAATTAAAAAATATTTATTAATCAAAACAAAATAAAATTATGAAAAATTATTATAGAACATTAAGACAAGCACCTCCAAAGTTAGAGGTTGCTAAGAATCCTACAAGGGTATCATTCAAGATGGTGAGTAGTATGTGCGACAATAGATCAGAGATTAAGTTTGTCAAGACTAATGGCTTTTGGAAGGTATGGAGCGTTAAGGCAAGTGGTATGGGCAATGCATTGAGCAACTATCAATTTGGTAGGGGTGCAACTGGTGGTGGTTTTGAGGCAACTAGCGATGACCTATGTTGGTTAGCTATGGAGGGCAAATGGGATGACATAGTCAAGATTATTAATAGTGGAATGAGTGCTATTGAACTAGTGCGAAGTTTATAAGCTGATCTATGAAAAGCCAACCCCACACCGTAAATGGTGTGGGGCTTTGGTGGTGAAACTATTTATTAATCAAAAAAAAATTATGGAAAAGATAACATACGATGACACAAGAGATGTAAGCATTAAAATAATCGAAGCACTATTTAAGTTAGGTTATTTAGATGATAATGATGATACATACTTTGAGATACAAGACACTATCCACGATGAGATAAACCACTTACTTGGGTTGGATATAGATGACAATTTTGAAACTATTTTTTAATTTAAATTTAATAAGATGAGTAAAGGTAAAGAGTTAGCAAGACAAATGGAAGATTTCATTAATGGTGCAAGCTGCATTGAAATTGAGGACTTCGCAAGTGAGTTCACTAGGATGCATAACACGCTAGAACAAAAGGCGTTTGGTATGCTTTTGAAGACTATTGAGAACGTTTCAAAGCATAGCTACTTTGATGGGCGAAATGAGGCTTGTGTGAAGGGGTCCAGGATGATGATTAAAGCATATAAAAGTGCATTGATTGATGACTTGGTGTCTAGTGATGACTATTGGACAAAAGAAAAAGCTAGTGAGTGGGTAAATGGGGGAGGATTTGATATGTCTAAAATGCCATTAGTGTGAACATGCACACTAATTAGTAAGCATTTAGTAAAGGATTAGGATATGTCAGATATATTCCTTATATTTACATCACAATAATTAACCAACTAAAACAAAAAAGATTATGGAAAGTATTAGAAAAGAGTTTGAGCAAAGAGCAATAGACTTTGCTAATGATGGCATCCTGGTCCACGAAAATAAAGAGGAGTGGGGCTTCTACCTATTCAATGAAGACTACTATGTCATTGGATACACAAAGGCAAAGATTTGGCTAACGATGCACAATGTGTCAATATTTGAAGCGATAGGTGTTATCCAAGACTACGACACAATTGAGGTAGACTACAGTGATGCAGAGAGAGTTGTAAACGCATACACATACATACTTGGGATGGAGTGGATCGGTGATGGTGGCGAGGAGTTTATTAAAAATTATATTAACTAAAAACAAAATTATGAGAGAAAGTATTAGAAAAGAGTTTGAGCAAAGAGCAATAGACTACGTGAACGATGGTGTATTAACGAACGACAATAAGGAGGAGTGGCACTTCTATCTATTCAACGAGGACTACTACCTCATTGGAAACCGAAGGGCAGAGAATTGGCTTACACTACACGATGTATCACCATTCAAGGCTATGGGCATTGTCAAGGACTACCAAGAAGATAACTATGGAGAGACAGATGAGGACTTCGCAAGTGAGTTCACTAGGATGCATAACACGCTAGAACAAAAGGCGTTTGGTATGTTTCTAAAGACTATTGAGTTAGATTATTCATCTCCCGAATCCGTAGTGAATATGTTAGCATACGTACTCGGTGAGGAATGGATGCAAGAGGATGGCGAAGAGTTTATTCAAAATTATATTAATTAAAAAAAAATATTATGAGAGCAAGAGTATTAAAAAATATAGATATAGGATTTAGCTATGTAAATCTACAAGGAAACTTTTACCACGTTCACGAAGTAGTTGGCACAAGGGTGACAATAAAATACCCTTGTGTAAGTGGGACTTGGGATCGGCTAATTGACTTATCCTTGGACGAGGTAGAGTTATTGATGGAAGGGAGGCACGTTTCAGTCTACCGAAACCAAGCTACAAGGGATGGCAATTGGATAGGATTTAACAAGAGCAAGGGGTATGCGTTAATGTACAACATGCCTAATGGAAGAGAGTTCATAAACATATGCAAGAATCCGTTCCAGGTGGACGAGTACACCACGATTACTAAAGAGAAATTTAACACATTATTTAACCAATAAAATTATATAAGATGAAAGTATTTGACACATTATATACACAAGACGGATTTGATTTATGGTGGTTACACGATAGCGACAATCAAATTAAAATATATGAAGATGATTTATACTACGATGAACACAATTTTTTAGATGCGTGTGAGGATATAGTATTGAGTGGTGAGGAGTATGTAAACTACGCTATAGACGATGAGACCATAGAAGGATGGGAAAAAGAGTATTTCAGATTCTAAAGAAAAATTTAACACATTATTTAATCAATAAAAATAAAATTATGAAAGCAGAAAAATTAATACAAGAATACTTTCGCTTGAAAGACGAACTTGAAGACCACACATCAATGTTTCACGATGCTATGTACTACGACATCGAAGGGTATTGGGAAGACATAGAAGAGTTAAACGACAACGACATAGAGACCTTGACAAATCAAGTTGAATGCTTTCGAATGATACTTAAGGGTATCGAAGGTATTAGTTATGTGTATTGTTAAAGTGTAGCTGACTACACTTATCACCAACCTCGTGCAGTAAATTGTACGGGGCATTGGTGGTAGAAAAACTATTTATTAATTAAAATTTATATTATGAAAGAGAATAAACTAATAGCAGATTTTTTGGGGTTCACCCACGAGAAAAACATCGGATGGTATGACAACGATATGTTGATGTCGCAGAATGTATATGACAGTCAAGATGGTAATTGTTTTGATGAACTACTTTTTCACACCTCTTGGGATTGGCTGATGCCCGTAGTGGAGAAGATAAATAACACAACGGATGAATTTGGGAATGAAATGGATTTTCAAATAGGTAACGGATTTGTGTGGGTTGACCATCCTATTGGAAATAGAATATATTTCAGTGGAAATGAAATTGACCACAAAAAAGAACCAATGATAGACAAAGTTTATAAAGCAGTAGTAGAATTTATTCAATGGTATAATCAAAAAAATTAATAACACAAAAAAATTATATAATCAATCTTAAAAAAAATAAAATTATGAAAGAGCAAGTAAGAATTACGATGGACATCCTAAAGAATTGGGATTGCCTAAAAGACCTAGCCGAAAGCGATAAGCAGTACATCGAATGGCAGTTAAACTTTATAGCTGACCAAGCGATAGCTAATTATAGAAAAAAGATTAACGAGTTAGGGAACGAATTATTATTAACCAATAAAAATAAATAAGATTATGGAAAATTTAGAGAACAGTTACACATTTAATGGATACACATTTAAGTTATATGAAGGAGAAAACTTTTACGAATGTAGGGGTGATGTTTTTTACGATGATGACCACGATGAAACTCCTGATCCTGAACTTTGGAGTGGGGCTATAGATTTACAAAAGTACTTTAAGTCCATTGGCATTGATAGTGATGTAAGCTACAGTGAAAAGGGATGGGTGGAAGTATATTTAGATTAATTCAAAACACAATTTATTATGGACAAACATAGATTTAAATACGAGTGGACTTTGAAAGACGCAAAGTTCACCAAAGACAAGGGCAAGGTGTTTAGTTGCTTTGCTTGTGGTGGTGGCTCAACAATGGGCTACAAGTTGGCGGGGTTTGATGTTGTGGGGTGCAATGAGATTGACACTAAAATGATGGAGGCATACAAAGAGAATCACAACCCCAAACTTAGCTACCTGGAAAGTATAGAAACCTTCAAGAATCGTAAAGACCTACCCAAAGAACTTTACGAACTAGACATACTTGACGGCTCACCACCGTGCAGCTCATTTAGTATGGCGGGTAATCGTGAGAAGGATTGGGGCAAAGAAAAGAAATTTAGGGAGGGGCAAACCGAACAAGTTTTAGACACCCTATTCTTTGACTTCATTGATTTAGCTAAGGAACTACAACCAAAGGTAGTGGTAGCCGAAAATGTAAAGGGATTGCTAATGGGTAATGCCAAGGCATATGTAAGGGAGATATACAAGCAATTTGATGAGGCTAATTATTATTGCCAACACTTCTTGTTGAACGCATCTAAAATGGGAGTACCTCAAAGAAGGGAGAGGGTGTTCTTTATTTGCTTACGCAAAGATTTAGCGAAACCTTTTCTATACCAAAAGGATATGTTCACGCAGCTACCAAAGATTGAACTTGATTTTGATGAGAAGCCAATACTATTCAAGGAGATTATTGATCAGGAGGGTAGGTGTTTGAGTGATAATATGAGGAAGGTTTGGGAGCATAGGGCTGTGGGAGATAGTGCGATGCAACAAGGAAGTGAAAGGTTGAATGGCAAGAGCATGTATTTCTCTCAAAGTTATCTATACCAAGATAAAACACCTGGCACACTCACATCTCACGAAGATAGCCAAGTCTTGTTTGATGCACCAAGGTACACGAGTAAGAACGAGGCGTGTAAGATTGGAAGCTATCCATTGGACTATAATTTCTTAGGCAAGAAGCCTCATTACTTAATAGGAATGAGTGTACCTCCAATAATGACTGCTCAAATAGCGAGAGAGATTTACAATCAATGGTTGAATAAAATAGAATACAAAAACTAAAATTAAATAATATGGGAAAGATGAAAGAACAATTCATGCTCCTTCGGGAGAGAGACACAAGACACGATGATGATGCGT
>UPTG01002419.1_pt1 | contig 12802 bp, 9 predicted proteins | sample 2160121 | NCBI WGS metagenome assembly UPTG01 (sample SAMN06266255, study PRJEB28933) | marine metagenome | isolation source: Columbia River Estuary | place: USA:Columbia River Estuary, USA | collected 2014-07-27 | reverse complement strand
CCATCAATTAAAGGCGCAATCGAGGCAAACCCGTCATTTCCGAAAAGAATTCTGACCGGATTATTATAAGACCACATGTTCCACATCCCATAGACTACGCTCGCCAGAGCGGTACATCAAAAAGCATGTCTGAGAAATGCCTATATATCAAATTTTTTATTTCAATCATAACCATAGACTAATGCAAAGCTCTATATTGCGGTGCGTTCTTTTCAGACAGTTGCAAATCAAAGTTGGGTTTCTTTCCCGTATCATGCCCTGAACATCAGTTTTCGATCCATATTATGTCTGATATGGGCAGCCGCAAGATTATTTAGAGGGCTTGCAAAAAGAGGGCTGGGCATGAACTTTGTTGCCGGGTTCGAATTTGCACGCGCCCGATCGGCGTAGGTATTACCACCCGGTATTTCTGGCATTCCTTAAGGAACGAAAAAACATACACCTCTTTCGGACAATATATGACGTGTCGTACAAGAAAAAGAATTGACTGCAGCCACCGAATGGCCAACTGCGACCCAGAAGCGTTGCCTCAAAATTCTGAATTGAAAGGCCCGCTGGACTTCACAAAAAATTACCCCGATGCAGCTTAGCCAGTACGGTTTTTGAGGCTAGAAACTGGCACGTCTTAAATGAAAATGAAATCCCGTCTTTTAGGTACGCTAAGCCACTGCACACTTTCATTTTAACCGTTGGCGTTTCAAGAGTACTTACAATCGTCAGCAAAAACAGCCTTATTTTCTACGAAGGACGCGCCCTGGGCATTTAAGCCTCTCCAACAGCTGCTTAAAGTGTTGAAAGCGTGATAAGTAAAATTCCTAACATGATCAAACTGGCCCAAGCGATATTCTTCAAAAAACTAGGTTCTAAAAGGATTATTGCTGCAAGGAGAATTGAGACTGGAATCGAGGCTTGACGCACTGCGCTCACCGCAGCGGCTTCAGCTCCAAGCTGAAAAGCCCTTAAAATAAAAAAATAGGAAAGATAAGATGAAACCCCCGCTAACATAATTCTCCAAGGAACACGCATCCATTGCTGCGCAACTTCTCCAAATGACAGTGTGTTCAAGCGGCTTTCCCATCTCTGAATACCGAGAAGTAAAACCGTGACTGAGATGTTCGTATAAAACAAGTATACTGCGGGCGATGTAAATTGCATCGCACCGGCGTCACTTATCGAGTAAGCAGCCGAACCCAACATTGCTATGATCGCCAGACCAAAAGCTTTTTGATCCTCCAGAACACTACCCGGTGTTTTCTGAATCATAAAACTGCCCAACAAAACAGTAAAGATACCCGCAATAGTCAACCAAGAGTACGACCGATCCATCGCGAGCCAACTGAACACAACAATGGCAATGGGAGAGGATCGAATGATTGGATAATAGACAGAGAGATTTCCACGTCGTAAGGCGGATAAAGTGCCATAGTAATATAGGCTCAACCCAAGAACCGAAGTCGCAACAAAGGGCCATATTTCTTTTTGCAAAGAAAGGTCTTGACCCGTCGTGACCGCATGAAAACCTGCCAGCACGACCCACACAACGGACACCCCCGCATAGCACAGCATCGGTTGCGCGGTCCCTTTGAGAATCAAGTCTCGCAACGGATGAAGCAAGGCGGATACCAGAACCAAACCTATCCAGTAAAAATCCATATTTCAGGTCTGATGCAGAGAATTGCGCTGTAAGAAGGTATTAAAATGCACTGTCAGTTGATCATCTTCTATCTGCACAACACCATAAGCGGCAGGTTCATCGCAAAATTCTCCCTGTACACTGGCTGCGTTAAGGGGAATCTGGTGATTTAGGCTTGGCAAGCTCGTGAAGGGAACCCCGCGCCAGTTCACGTATGTCATCCTGTGTACGTGGCCATAAAACACGTGCCGTATATTTTGCCCGTGTTTTAGGGCAGCCGCAAACTCTTCGACTTCTTGCAAGCGGATATTGTCCACATATGGAACGCCAATGTTGAAAGGCGGATGATGCAGAAACAAAAACGTAGGCTTATCTTTAGCCTGTATCAACTGCTGTTTCAGCCACTCCAAGCGATCCGCACAAAGCTGCCCCTCATGCACACCACGCCCTTCTTTTTTTGTATCAAGAAACAAGAAAACACAGCCATTTTTTTCAAACCTATGCTGGATGTAACCATTTGAATCTTTCGGGTGTTTGGGAAAAACCGACTGGAACACAGTGCGATTGTCATGATTGCCGATCATTAAAAAGCATGGCAGAGGAAAAGAGCTAAGCCTCATCTTTAAAGCCTGATAGGCGTTGGTTTCTGCGAATTCGGCTAAGTCGCCAGAAATAACACAAAAACTTGCATCGCGATGCCACTGAACAACATCGTTGAGACATGCATCCAAATGTACAAAAGGTACCAGACCGTTCAACGCGCCCTTATCTCCTACGAGGTGGACATCCGTTATATGAATGAATTTCATCGTGAGTGCTTTCCGAAAAATGAAACCATAAGCCTTGTCTCTGTTGCAGCGTCAAACAGATATGTTGGTCGTTAAGCCGCTCAAATGAGCGGCCCTATCTGCGGGTTCAATTGCAATGTTAGAACATACTTGACCTGTTTTCCATCGGGATAATCCTGTCCGGCACCATAAGTGGTAATCCAGCGCCTTGAGTGGCCTTCTTTTGGTTCTGTGTTTCCTATCTTTTGAAATCCGAAAAACAATGACTGTGTTCTTCCAATAGGGTCTAGACACAGTGTTTGAGATTACAGTTTGCTCTATGAACGCCCACAAAAAAGTGCACTACAGATGCACTGCGAGTGATCCTGCAGCCTTTGAACTTTTATGCTAAAAATATTGAGCCAATACAGATGTTTCTTAGATATCATTAAAAAACAAAAACACTTTCTTTGCACTTGCTAATGGTTCACGGACCGGGAAAATACACGATGCTTGTGGATAATATAGGGTTAAAAGATCAGTGCTGCTGTGTTTACTCACGATACTCAGCAGATCAAAATTGCTTTCTCTTCATTTTATGGACAGATTTTTGTTTCCGTTCGCCAAAACCACCTCCACCGGGGCTTTTAAGAACGACCACATCACCGCTCAAAACAGAGATCTCATCATTTCCCCTCAGCGTCTGATGTTCTCCATTTGCACGGATAACGCTGTTTTCACCGATTGCGCCCGCATCGCCGCCTTTTGCTCCATGAGGAGTTATAATTCGATGCGACGAGAGCATGGTAACAGTCATTGGCTCTAAAAACTGGAGTTTTCTTACAATTCCATTACCGCCATTAAAGCGGCCCTGACCGCCCGAACCGTCGCGAATAGAGAATTCGTTCAGGCGCACCGGAAAACGGGTTTCCAGCACCTCAGGGTCCGTCATCCGGGTATTGGTCATATGGCTGTGCACTGCGCTGGCCCCATCAAAACCATCGCCCGCACCTGCGCCGCCGCAAATCGTTTCATAATTTTGATAGTTGTCATTGCCATACACAAAATTATTCATTGTCCCTTGGCTTCCCGCAATCACACCCAACGCACCATACAGGGTATCAGCGATGGCCTGGCTGACCTCGGTATTACCCGAAATCACCGCGGCTGGAGCTTTCGGGTTGATCATACTGCCCTCGGGAACCACCAAGGTTAAAGGTTTTAAACAGCCTTCATTCATCGGAATATCTGCACCCACCAAAGTGCGAAAAACATAAAGAACAACGGCCCGGCAAATTGCCAAAGGCGCGTTATAGTTAAATTTATTTTGGGGTGATGTACCGGTGAAATCTATGGTTCCCTGTCGGGCTTTATGATCTACAGAAATCGCCACTCGTATCTGATCGCCACTATCAAGGCGATAGGTAAAGTCACAGTCATGCAACACATCCAAAACCTGACGGACGCTTTCTTCTGCGTTATTCTGAACATGCTTCATATAGGCATGCACAGTCTCAAGCCCAAATTGAGCCGTAATTTTTTGTAATTCCTGCACACCCGTAGCATTTGCCGCAATCTGCGCAGATAGATCTGCCATATTCTGGTCAACATCCCGGCAGGGGTATTCGCCAGATTCCAATAAAGCGCGGGTTTCCGCAACGCGCATTTGTCCCTGCGACACCAACAAAAAATTATCAATTACCACGCCTTCTTCATGGATTATCTGACTGTCTGGAGGTGCAGATCCTGGGGTCTTTCCCCCAATATCAGCATGATGGCCCCGGCTGGCAACCGTATAGATAATCTGCTCACCGCTTGTATCAAAAACCGGAGTCACAACCGTTACATCTGGCAAATGCGTACCCCCGTTATACGGGTTATTCATCATAAATACATCACCAGGTTTGATCGCGCCTTCGTTCAGACGCAATATGGTGCGCACGCTTTCAGACATGGAGCCGAGATGCACAGGGACATGCGGCGCATTGGCCACAAGATCGCCAGCCTGATCAAACAATGCGCAGGAAAAATCATAACGCTCTTTAATATTCACCGAATAAGCCGTATTGGCCAAGGTCGCGCCCATCTGATCAGCGATTGACATAAACAAATTGTTGAACACCTCAAGCATCACTGGATTCACTTGGGTTCCAATAGCATCTTGGCGCTTTAAGGGTACGGCGCGGGCCAGGATCAATGCACCGCCTTCTACGCATTCTGCATGCCAGCCCTGTTCCAAAATATTGGTTCCCGTAGGCTCACTAAGAATGGCGGGACCCTCAACAATCTGACCTTTAGACATCAAACCCCGCTCAATCAGGGGCACCGTGCGATATGCCCCCTGAGACCACATCTCAGCCTGTTGCGGGGGCGTCTGATTTCTAGGCATATCAGGCATTTTTACGGTTTCACCAGTCGACCCAACGGCTTCTGCGGTCAGCATATCAATCAACAGCACTGCGTCTTCTGGGCAAAAGCCAAAACGTTGCTGATGCGCTGCTTCAAAGGCTGCGGTCATATTCTGGGGCGCTGCAAAAGGTACCTCTAATGTCTGCTGTGCGCCCTCAGGGCGAATATGAGCCATTTTTTTCATAGTGATTTGATCCATGGGAATAGCTTGGCTGGCCACTTCAGACCGCGCCTTTTCCACCAGATCCGCCATCACTTTTTCCGCCTCAGCCAACGCTGAAAACCCTTTTCCAAATTGATGTTCGCGCAGCGCGCGCACATCTGCCAAACCCATACCAAAGGCCGATAATACACCCGCAAAGGGGTGGATAAACACGCGCTCAATGCCCAACGCATCTGCGACCAAACACGCATGCTGACCGCCCGCACCCCCGAAACAGTTCAGCGTATACCGGGTCACATCATAGCCGCGCTGAACGCTAATTTTTTTGATCGCGTTGGCCATATTTTCAACTGCAATGCGCAAGAAACCTTCCGCAAGCTCCTCGATCGATTTTTCAATACCAATCTCATGGGCTAAAGCCTGAAACTTTTTGTTAACAACGGCTTTATCAAGAGGTTGGTCCGAATTCTGTCCAAAAACTGCAGGAAACAAGTGCGGCTGTAATTTACCCAAAAGCACATTGCAATCTGTCACCGTCAACGGGCCATCCCGCCGATAGGCCGCAGGCCCCGGATTTGCGCCAGCGCTTTCTGGCCCAACTTGCATGCGCCCGTCGCGATAGGATAAAAGCGAGCCCCCGCCTGCAGCCACAGTGTGAATTGACATCATCGGGGCGCGCATGCGCACTCCCGCCACTTCTGTTTCAAAGCTGCGTTCAAATTCGCCCGCATAATGACACACATCTGTAGAAGTACCGCCCATATCAAAGCCAATTAACTTGTCATAGCCAAGCTCTGCGGCGGTTCGCACCATCCCCACCACCCCCCCTGCAGGGCCAGAGAGAATGGCATCGCGCCCCTCAAACAAGCTTGCATCGGTTAAACCGCCATTCGAGCGCATGAACATCAAACGGGGGCTTTTTTCTTGCTCTGCTGCTCCCAGCGCGTTTGAAACTTGTCGAACATAGCGACGCAAAATTGGCGACAGATAAGCATCCACGACCGCTGTATCACCCCGAGACACCAATTTTATTAAGGGGCTGGCTTCATGGCTTAACGAGATTTGCGAAAATCCTGCTTGCCGGGCCAAGTTTCCCAATAATTTCTCATGCGCGGGGTACCTGTAACTGTGCATCAACGCAATCGCCACCGAGCGGTATCCTTTCGCAAAAGCCGCGGCCAAAGCCTGCGTCGCCTGCGCTATATTACAGGGCTGCAACACCTGGCCATCGGCCGCTATACGCTCTTCTATTTCGGCCACCTCGCCATAAAGAAGCTCTGGTAGTTGAATATTTAAATCGAACAAACGCGGCCGGTTTTGATACCCAATGCGCAATAAATCACCCAAACCTTGGGTTATCAGCAACAGCGTCGGCTCGCCTTTACGTTCCAACAAGGCATTTGTGGCAACGGTGGTACCCATTTTCACCGCGCCAATTTTTTCCTTGGGAATAGGCTCAGCCTCACTCAAACCCAACAAGTTTCGGATGCCATATATGGCAGCGTCCTCATAGGCCTCGGGGTTCTCCGACAGCAGTTTATAGGTGTGCAGCCTGCCCTCGGGGGTTTTCGCTACGATATCAGTAAATGTTCCCCCACGATCGACCCAAAACTGCCACATGGCACAACTCCTTCCTGCGCTGGCGTGCCAGCCGGTTACACATATTAAAAAATAATTCCGAGAGGCTTAATATACCAAAGATGGCAACCACAGCGCCAAACCAGGAAACACCAAAAGCAAACCCAACATTACAAACATCGTTATCACAAAAGGCAGTGCCCCTTTGATCACATCATTCATCGGTCCGCCTTGGCGAATGCCCTGAACAACATAAAGGTTGATCCCAATCGGGGGTGTAATCAGCGCAGTTTCCAAAAGCACCATCAGTAAAATCCCGAACCAAACCGGATCAAAACCCAAAGCGACAACAATCGGCGTTATCAAAGGCGCCATTGTCAGCAGCATCGATAAGGTTTCCATAAAACAACCGATTAGCACCAAAACCGCAACGATCATCAGCATCGTTTGCATCGGCGTCCAGCCAAGCCCAGTTACAAAATCCGTTAAGGCTTGCGTCAGGCCGATAATTGACAACACAAAGTTCAAAAAGACCGCAGCAATGATGATAAGCATAATCATTGCTGTTGTGCGCATGGTTCCCTCAGCCGCTTGACGCATCATACCCAGTGACATTTTACCATTGGCAAAGGCCAAGAGCATGGCCGCCACCACGCCCAACGCGGCAGCTTCGGTTGGCGTAGCAATTCCTGCGTATATAGATCCAACAACAACCGCGAAAATGCCCAAAGGAGGCAGCAATGAAGGCAAAGCGCCTAGCCGCTCCAACCAGGTGTGGCGCAGTTTTTCTCCACCCCATTTTGGGTTCAACAGGCATGCGATGATAACGGTCGACATGAATAACAAAGCCAGAAGAAACCCCGGTAAAAAACCCGCAAGATAAAGTTCTGGGACTGATGTGTTGGTCAGCAATCCATAAAGAATTAAATTAATGGATGGCGGAATTAAAATTCCCAATGTGCCCCCGGCGGCCACCGTGCCCAAAAACAAACTTTCATTATAGCCACGCTTCTTAATTTGCGGCAAGGCAACCGTACCAATGGTAGCAGCCGTTGCCACCGAGGATCCGGAGGTTGCAGCGAATAGGGCAGATGAGCCGATATTAGAATGCATTAAGCCCCCCGGCAACCATCCAAGCCATTTTACGATGCTGTCATACATACGTTCCGTGATGCCAGCACGCAGTAAGATTTCGCCCATCATTACGAACATAGGGATCGCCACAAGCAAGAAATCAGTTGAGGTTTGCCATGCCAAGTCGGAAATTGCGCGGTACAGCGGCATGGGGCTATCGGTATATTGTAGGATCAGGCCCAACCAGCCAAGCGAAGCTGCAATCGGCACCGATAGCCCTATCAAGCCCAATAAAATCAAAAGTGTTTTAAAAAGCATCAGATTAAACCGTTTCGTCTTCGATTTGTTCGTCTAATGACTTGACGCCAACCAGATCCTGCGCCGCGACCCCATCGCCCTGAAGCATGCGTTTGAGCGCCACCAGCAAGATCAAAAAACCCGAAAACAAGAAAAACATCCAACCGAGCAACCAAGGAATTTGGGGCAAGGCGAGCGGCACGCGCATCGGCGTGATAGAACGCGATCCGTTTTCCAAGGAATCTGCCACCATATACCAAACATTTTCTACAAGAATTGCAGCAAACCCCATCAGCAAAATCATACCGAATAAATTGACAACCCCCTGTACGCTCTTTGGAAAAAGACCAAGCAACGCATCAACGCGAATATGAGCCCGTTCAAACAGGGCATAAGATAAGGCAAGCGCTGTCGCTACGCCGAACGCATACCCTGAGATTTCATCGGCCCCTCCCAGCGAAATATTAAAAATTTTGCGCAGGAAAACTTCAAAGGTCACCAGAAATGCAGAAAAAACAATCAATCCGCCACCGAGCCATGTTAGCCAAAGGCTAGCTTTGCGGGTGTTATCTAGCAAACGTTCTAACATCTCAGTTCCTCGTTGATCTCAAAGAGGGCGGCGGGAATATCGCCGCCCGGTTTATCAAGCGCTTATTTGGCAGCGGCCGTCAGGCCCAAGATCGGGCCGACGGTTTCGTTCCAATTCTCAGCGCATTCTGCACCACAGCGCTTGGCCCAACGCGCCAGAACTACATCTGTCGCAATCGTATCGCGCAATGCAAGATCAGCCGCCGAAGGCTCCACCAAAGTCATTGATCCACCTTCTCCTACAGAGCACTCTCCGCCAGTTATGCAAGAAATGGCAATATCATCCTCGGTTGCGGTTTCTGTCCACATTGCATCGGTAAGCGCTGCTGTTTCGCTTTGTATCAACGCTTGCTGATCTGCGGACAGGCTGTTCCATTTATCCATATTCATGGCGCCAAAGGCGAGGCCCCAACCCACACGTAAGGTGTATGCATGCGTTGCAACTTGGTTCCATTTGGCTGTGTAGGCAGACATTGTTCCCGTAATAGCACAATCCACAACGCCCTTCTCAAGCGCTGGAATCACTTCCCCAAATGAGACTGTGACCGAGGTGCCACCCACGCCTTCGACAAAATCACCCAATGTGGTCGAGTAAACTCGGATTTTCTTACCATCTAGATCTGCAATACCATTCACTTCTCCATTGCACCACAAGGTCTGGCTGGGGAATGGATAAAGCATCAGTAATTTTGCGTTATAAATTTCTTCAAATGCTTTCTCTAGGGTCGGGAAGTAGGCGTCAGATACTTTTCGCTGCGTATCGATATCTTGGGTCAATGAAGACAGATCAGCACCCTCAAAAATGGCATTTTCAGCCGCCACATAGCCTGGCAAACCGAAGGCGAAATCAAACACTCCGTTTTTGACCAAACGCATAATTTCAAACCCCTTCAAACCGAGGCCAGATTGCGACTGGATTTTGCCTACGATATCCCCACCTGAAGCCGCGTTGAGGCGGGTGTTGAAAAATGGCTCTTCATGTTTTTGAAAATTGGTCAGGCTAGACCAAGTTCCCACCGCAGTCAGGACCACCGGCCCATCGGCCAAGACGGCGCTGGCGCTAAGGGCCAATCCTGCGAGTGCTGTAGTGATCTTTTTCAGTTTCATTTTTAGTCTCCCTTTTGGTTATGAATTTTATGGATTTGGTAAAATTGTAGTTTCAGCATCTTCTGACACATCTGTGACCAGCATATGACCGGGGGAATGCGTGATACATATGGGCAGTTTGGCGTCAAGCAGAACGTTTTGCGGAGTCACCCCACAGGCCCAATAAACGGGAACCTCATCGGGTTGGATTTCAACCGCATCGCCCCAATCTGGTTGGCTTAGATCCGCGATCCCAATCTCCGCCGGATCACCCGTTGCAATAGGCGCACCATGTGCCTGCGGATACTGACGGCTGATGCGGCGTGCTTGCTCAACCAGCTCCCTCGGAATGGGGCGCATTGTCACCACCATTTTGCCCGAGAACCTGCCAGCAGGTACCAAATCAATATTGCTACGATACATTGGAACATTTTTGCCCGTTTCGATATGCCGAACTGGAATACCATTACGGATCAACGCATTCTCGAACGTAAACGAGCAGCCTAGCGCCACCGTCACCAGATCCTCCGACCATATATTGGATATATCGGTTACCTCCTCGCGCAATACCCCGTCTTGAAAGACGCGATATTTGGAAACATCGCTGCGGATATCAATCTCTTTGCCAAGCGTAGGTAAAAACGGGGAGCCGCTATCTCCGATTCCAACAATCGGGCATGGTTTTGGATTTCTTTGACAAAAGCGCAAAAAGTCCAATGCGTAACACTCGGACAAAATCGCCAGATTGCATTGAAGTTTTCCAGCTGCCAGGCCAGCAGTATGGCCTTTATAAAGCCCCGCCCGAATAGCAGCGCGCAGCTCGTCAGGCGTAACCATTTTCAAATCAGCATGCGTTTTAGTTTCTGATAACATAACAGCGCTCTCATAGAATTCAGCAGAGCATTGCACAGAGCAGCCCATCCATTCAAATTATCATTTTATATCGCTTGTGATAAATTTTTTGAAACTATTAAGGTTGGGATTTATCCCAATTTAAAGCTACGCTTTGCGCAATTTCGGCGCTATTTTCAACAAGAAAGCTACGTGGCTCTGACAGATAAGAGGCCGTAAACTGTAGTGGCTGTGGACGAAATCCAGCATCAAATTCTACAATTTGTTCTGACTTAAGAAAGTCACGTGCCAGTGCACGCGGATAAGGTCCCACAGCGATTCCTGCCGCGATCATCTTCAAACTGGCCGATAGGGAGGCTGAAGCAAACACCCGGACGCTTGGCCCTATTCTACGGGATAATTCTGACATCAGCTCGCGATAGGGCCGCGTCATGCGCGCGTATGAAATGACCGGAACTACACTTAAATCGGTTTGTGCGTTTGAGACAGACCTATACCAGTGCAAATCAAAAGATGGCAGGGGAACGTTTTCAACAGAAAATTCTGATACGGGTCCCATCAAAAACGCTAGGTCTAGTTTGCGTTCTAACAACGACGTGCGTAAATTCAAAGATATGTCTACCGTAAGATCCACATTTACGCGTGGATAAGTTTCACTAAAAGCTTTTAGAAACTCTGGCAGCCAAGCCTGCGCAATTGTTTCAGATGCCCCCACTCGGAACAAACCATCAGCTTCAGACGGGTTCGCAACCCGCTGTTTTATCTCTTCTTCAACGAAGAGCATTTGTTCCGCATAAGATAGAAGCAAAGTGCCTTGCTTCGTGAGCACTAATTCGCCCGAACCTCGCTCAAACAAAGGTACACGCAATTCATCTTCAAGGTTGGCTATGCGCGTTGACACCGCAGGTTGAGAAAGACAAAGACGTTCTGCAGCCTTGCGAAAACCGCCAAGCCGCGCCACCCATAAGAATGTTCTAATTTGATCAAAGGTCATATCTGATTTATATCTTGGATGGCATGTAGCACAAACCCATAAAATTCGTTTATAAAATCAGTTGGTGTGGAACAGCTTGTCACTTAAAATACGTCAACCCAAACTCTAACAGCGCTCTTTTAAGCAACGACTCGGTTCTCCCTATAGGGTCTAGACACAGTGTTTGAGCCTGGATTCGAGAATAATGAACACGCATTACGTTAGTGGAAACTATTAGTCATTGATATTTATTTGAAAGATGGTGCCCGGGGGCGGATTTGAACCACCGACACGAGGATTTTCAGTGCACTGTACACCATACAAAACAGATAGTTATATATTTATGTCTATTTAAGTGTCTAAGTTTCATTTCCAAAATAATTTCTAGAAAATTATAATCCCCTGCACTGCTTGGGATTTTGACAGGTATCACCGAGAAAACTTAGACACAAACTTCTTCCTTAAACATTTAACTTTACGAAGCGAGGATCAGATCGCGAATATTGGACTGTAATTACGCGTTTCCATCAACAATTCCGGTAATTTGATAATGTTAGAAATTCTGCGGTTTCGGTGTATTGTGCGAATGCCATAGTAAAACTTAAACTAGAAATTTTGATTATCAAAATACGGGAGCACTAAATGAATGTTTTGACGGACCCGATTTCTATCTGGCACTTGCTATTGGTGGTAGGCGTAGTTTGGTTATATTTTTGGAATGAACAGCGCAAACTCAAACAGGAAATAAAAGAAAATGGTGAGAGAGTAGATGAGTTGTATCGTGAAAATGCAGAACTTAGGGAGAAAGAATTAAATACAAGAAACCATTCAGAAAGACATCAAGAGAATGAATTAAATATTCGGAAAACTTTCGAAGAAAAAATCAACAAAGAAACAGAAGAAATTCAAGATACGATAGGTGCACTAGAACGAGCATCCGCCTGGTCGCGTGATATGATAGATCAAATGGATCAAAAAACTAATGTGTTGGATGAAAAAATAAAAAATACTGAGCGAGTGAACGAAGAGCATTTTGAGAAATTATTCCATCACGAAAAGACATTAGAAAATCAGTCCTTAGAAATAAAAAAGATTAAGGGAGAAATAGACTTAGGTGATGAGTAAATGACCCCAATTTGAGGTTCATCAATTTATCTCTTACCGTAAGCATCAAGGGAACCCCCTCTATTTTGGTTTGATTTGAGGTGCGATTATTGGAGTTATGACTGAATCTGGTGTTTGGGGAGTTTGAAGGTTGACGGCATATCTGGGTGATTTGTTGTTGAAAGACAGCAAGGCAACCGAAGGAGATACACCACTATGGAAACGACTAACTTTGTTGGTTTTGCACGTTGAGACGGGATCACGGATGCGCTGACGGA
>UPTG01002416.1_pt1 | contig 12814 bp, 14 predicted proteins | sample 2160121 | NCBI WGS metagenome assembly UPTG01 (sample SAMN06266255, study PRJEB28933) | marine metagenome | isolation source: Columbia River Estuary | place: USA:Columbia River Estuary, USA | collected 2014-07-27 | reverse complement strand
CGCTACAACGTAAATTGAAAAGGAATTAGAATGTTAAAATTAAAAAGTTCAAAAGAATTTTGTACTGATATTGAAAATACAGTTTCCGATATGCGAATGTCATATATCGAATCTATTACTCATTTGTGCGAAGAGAATAATTTGGAAATTGAGAATGTAACGCCATTGTTGAGTTCATTCATAAAGGAAAAAATTAAATATGAAGCGGAGGGTCTTAATTTAGTAAGAAAGTCAACTGAAAAATTACCCCTATGAGATACATGTCCAGTAGAAAAATAGATGACTTTGAAGCCTTTAAGATTTACCTTGGAATGAGAAATCATTTTAGTAAAGAATATGACTATACCAAATATAAAGGTGGTTCTAGGGTAAAAATGGAATCGTATCAGAATCGCAAAGACAAGAGAACTTTTGAAGAACTGTCTAGGCGATATGATAAAAAGTCTCTCGAAGAATTTCTTTTATCGGTATTTTTGAATGTCACTGAAAGTGGAAATCTTGCAGTGTCCAGAAACGAATTCATGTGGACAAAAAATCTTTTGGATAAAGAAACGCAAGATATTTACAAAAACTGGAAAAAGAGACTGCATAGTATAAAGTATCTCTTTACAAATGATAGCGAAAAATTGTTTATGATGGGTACTGAAAGGGGAATAGAATTCAATGATCTTTTTAGATCTATAGAGGGCGACTACCCATTGATAGTGCAGATGGAAAAAAATGGAGAAATCTGTTTTGAAACTTTAGTCATATTTAATATGATATTTAATTTTGTCGATAATGTGAGAATCAATGATACTACTTATTGGCCAATTTATATAAAGAAGGTAAAAGATTATTCATCGTTTCTGACGGTGGATGTTGAATATTATGTTGGGGTCGTTAAGTCCCTTTTGATTGAGGATTATTATGATAATTATGGCAAATTTATTTAGTTTGCTTATTGACACACACGCAGATATAGTGTATACTGAAAAAACAAGATATAAGAAACATACAAACATATAACGCATATAAAGGAGGACATTATGTCTTTTGCAACACTCAAAAAGAATCGCAACAACTTCACCCGTCTGGCTGAAGAGTTGGAAAAAACCCAATCCCCACAATCTAATTCATCATCGCAAGATGATCGTATGTGGAAACCGACTATTGATAAGTCGGGAAATAGTTATGCAGTAATTAGATTTCTACCACCAACTGAAGGAGAAGATCTTCCGTGGGTGCGGGTTTTCAATCATGGTTTCAAAGGCCCGGGCGGATGGTTAATCGACAACTGCCCAACCACTATTGGTAAACCATGTCCTGTTTGTGAGAGCAACGGTGAACTTTGGGGTACTGGTTCGCAAGATAACCAGAATCTCGCTCGGGATCGTAAACGTAAATTGAAATATATTTCAAACATTTATGTTGTTAAAGATCCCGCAAATCCAGACAACGATGGAAAAGTATTCCTTTATTCGTTTGGTAAAAAAATCTTCGATAAACTGAACGACATTATGCGTCCACAGTTTGAAGATGAGGAGCCAATCAATCCATTTGATTTTTGGAATGGTGCAAACTTTAAACTCAAATATCGTACTGTCGATGGTTATGGCAACTATGATAAATCTGAGTTTGACAAAACAAGCGCTTTGTCGGATGATGATTCCGTGTTAGAAGGAATTTATGGACAACAACATTCATTGGAAGAGTTTGTAAATCCAAACAACTTTAAAACCTATGAGCAACTCAAGGAACGGCTTGATCGCGTTTTGGGTGTAACCGCCCCATCTACTAATGCAGACTATGACGTGCGCGAAGCACCACCCGCAGCGCCACCTGCATTTAGTAAACCTTCTTTTAAAGAAAGTCCTACGCCAGAGCCAGTGTCATCTAACGATGACGAAGATGATTTGTCATACTTTTCACGGTTGGCAGAAGAAACATAATATTTGGATTAATCGTTTCAAAATATGAAACGTAAAATGAAACGAAGGACGCCCTATGGGGCGTCCTTTTCCAATTCTACCACCGAGTTATGCAAAAAACGCATACCGACAATGACAGGTAAGCAGGGTGTTTTTTGGACATTTCTCACTAAATAAAAATGTAATACACACACATATTCGGAAGGAAAACGTATGTTGCAAGTAACAATCGACCTATATCGGGAATGGTCATCCCGCGCCGCGGCCAGAAAGGCTCGCAGAGACACAATTAACGAACTCAGCAAACTGTCTGCACATGATCTGCAAGACATTGGTATCACCAGAGGCGATATCAGACGTTTAGGTCAAGAAGGTTATGACATGGTTTTGTTGGACATGGCACGTAAGACACAATTCGGCGCATCGCCAGTTCGTCACCCCAATCACAATACCAATTTAAGAGGTTGGGTATAATGGCACAAACTTATATGGAAACAGTCGGGGAAACTCCCGCATTTAAAACCAATATCTTTTCGACAATCTGGAAGGGGTTTGAAAGATTCTTTCTTGCAGTCGGGTACGCCCGTGCAGCTGCAGAATTGTCACGACAGGGATATTATGATGAGTCGAGAAAACTTATGATGGAATTGACTGAAATTAGACAAGATTTCAAAAAATGAATAATGAAATAAGAGAACAAGCACAGAAACAGGCAGAAATTAGTTTTGATGGATTTATGGTGTGGTTGAAACGTGTAACCTTGTGGTCATGTCTATTTCTGGCAATAGTCGTTTTCGGTTGTAATGCAGGAGTTGAGAAGAATACTTATCCTGCATATAATGGCGAACAGTATTCTCCAACAAATATGAATTAAAAACTACCCACACCAGCCCCGACATTATTAGCAGATTGGTCGGGGTTTCTTACTTGTGCCCTATTTTTTCCAAGTTGTTGTACTGAACTATTATTTACAACAGTACTATTTGAAGTGGGTGCAACAACAACATTATTTGTTCCTGCCCCCGCAGAACTGTCTAATGCATTTTTCCCCATCATGTTTGCGACTTCGTTTTTCGCTTGAATTGAGGCACTACCGCTTACATTTTGTGTTCCGGTTTGTCTCGCCAGTTTTCTTTGTCTTCTTTCATACTTATTTAATTTTCCATCACCATCTGTATCAAAGAGCTCCAAATCTCTCTGTCTTGCCTCTGATATGTTAGAGGTTTCATCTACTGGCGCGGCCGTAGGTTTTGACGGCAGTGTGGATGACATTCCATCTCCCCTGTCGGGCGATTGTGAAGGAACAGGCGACATTGTTGCCGCTGGATTGGTTTTTTTCAGTTCTTCAAGTTTTTTCTCATTCTGTTCGATTCTTCTTCTTGCCTGTCGTGGTTTGTTACTTTCATACCACGCAAAGTCTTTGTTTTCTGCAATTTCTGTATCTGCCGCAATTTGACCTTCTAGTTCTGCGACTTGTTTTTTGTATTCTTCTGCGTTAAAGGCTTGTACTTGTTTCTCTGCACCTAAAATCATATCTTTGGCCATTGCAGTAATTTCATCGAGTCTTGCCTGTGCTTGCTCAGGATTATTTGCAAGATCATCCTCTAACGGAAAGTCATTGCCTGGCGTTTTATAATAATCATTATATGAATCTTTTGCCATTAGTGCAACGTCAATACCTGCTCCTGATATGCTAGGTAAAAATACTCCAACACCTTCTGCAGCGGCACCAGTATAATCTCCATCCCAAAGTCTGCTAGCGGCAAACCCTAGGCCTGTAAGGATTCCAAGTCCAGGCACTAACTTTGTTGCCATCTTAGTAAAGTTTTTCCCCAAAATACCTTTCATTTTCTTTTGTGCGATATCTTTTCCTGTTGCCATAACACTCTTGGCCGCATCCGGAACTTTTACGACTTCGGAGATGGCCGATGCAGTGGCAGCAGTTTTGGCCCCTATCATATCTTTCGCCTTGGCAAGTCCGCCCCCTGTGGTTCTGCCTCTGGGCCCAGCCGCCGCTGGCGGTTTCTTTATAGGTATGTTTGTGTTTGGTTTTATGTTTGCATTATCGGGTACTGGTACACTTATAGGTTTTGCATCTGGAAAATCTATAACATTATTCTTTTTGTTGAATCTTTCGACTTCTTTTTTCGTTTCCAATTCAATACGTTTTTTCTCAGCATTTTCTAAATCAATGCGTTTTTTCTCAGCATCTGCTTCTGCTTGAAGTTGTTTTCTTTCCGCTTCGGCAGTTTCCGCATCTCGAATCTTTTGAGCCTCTGCCTCTGCGGCCACTCTTTTCTTTTCTGCTTCTGCCTCAACTCTTTTGAGTTCTGCATCTGCATCTGCCTGCATTTGAGAAGTGAGTTTTTCTTGGTCTAGTGCCAATCTCTTAGCCTTGGCCTTCTTTACTGCATCCGCCTCTGCTTCTCTTGCTGCATTTTTTGCATTATTTAATTTTTTATCTGCCGCGGCCTTCCGTGCCTCACCTTCTGCCTGCGCCCTTTTCAGTTTTTCAACACGTTCTTTTTCAAGTCTTACATTTTCTTGTATTTGTAACTTCTGTGTATCAGTACCTTTCGGTGTCTCTATATTATCTTGACTACCACCAGTTCTTTTACCATCACCGTCAAATTCACCAATATTTGCCTTTTTATCTACATCGGCTTGTAACTTCTGTATATCAGTACCTTTCGGTGCCTCTATATTATCTTGACTACCACCAGTTCTTTTACCATCGCCATCCATTTCGCCAGTATTTGCCTTTATGTCTGCATCGGTTTGTAACTTCCCTGTATCAGTACCTTTCGGTGCCTCTATATTATCTTGAGTGCCGCGAACTGTTCTATCGGGACCATCCATTTCATTGGCATTGACATTTGGTGTATCAATATCAAATTTGGGGAATTTCAAATCTGGGAAAAGAGTTGATAATCCACCAATGGCTGCACCCGCCCCTGCAACTACTGCACCTAGTTTTCCAATCTTTCCACCGAAACCACCAAATTTACTAGTGACACTTTTTAATCCTTTTGTTAAGAATCCATTTTTTCCCAATCCAAACATTCCTAGAAGTCCGGCACCACCTCCCGCAAGGCCTACCAAACCACCCATATCTCCAAGAGTATCTAGTATTCCACCTTCATTACCGCCGCCGCTTGCGCCGCTGCCGCTGCCGCCACCTTCTTGCATGGCTTTAAGTTGGGCCCTTTCGATATCAAGTCTCTTCTTTCTTTCTCGACGCAATTCTCTTGCTTCTTCGATTTCTAAAGAATTGGGGTTGTCTGCATTTTCTCTTTGCCATACCATCTCATCATAAATTTTTTCGAGGAAAGGTTGAAATTCTAGTTGTGTGTCGGTGAGTTGTGATACTGTGGGTTCTGATGCGAGATCGCCTTGTGGTTGTACTGTGTCGGCCGTGCTTTCTGTTTGCGTTGAAATGTTTTCATTTCCGCCGGTATCACGTCTCGCCCTTGGTTGCAAATCTGGACCACGACCTCTTCTGGTAGGCGCTTCGGCAGAAGTTTCAGATTCTTCAGAAGTGGTTGGTATATCTTGATTAGGTTCTGTTGTTATATTATTTTGGGGTGCAGGACTAGGTGCCATATTTTCTTCGCCAGATACAGATATTCCATATCTCTCGGCAATTTTTTCTAAATTTTTACGAGCGGCTTCTTCTTTATCTGCTGCGTCTTTATCTGCCTGTGCCCTTCTGATAATTCGGTCTTTTTCTTGATCTATCAATTCTTGTTCAGATACCCCCTGCATGGCGGCATCCCGTTGGATTTCTTCCATATTTTTATTTGAGGCCCGTACTGCATCTTCATTCGAAATGGTTTCGCGCAAAAGACCCATTTCTTTTTGTTCTTTTTGTTCTTCGGCGGCAAGTCTGTCGTTTCGTTCTTCGTCTTCGGCCTTTTGCGCCGCCTTACGTTCTTTGAATTGTGAAACTCTTTCGCTTATAAAACCTGCCCCAAATGCAAGAATCGGACTCTGAGACAGAGCACCACTTACTAGATTTCCTAAACCCGCAGCGGCACCTTTAGCACTATCCTTGACTACATTTCCAACAGTCGCCTTAAAGTTTGCATTTTGATTAAGACTATCTTGCGCGTCTTTCATGGTTTGGGTAAGTGCTGCGCTTTCTGCTCTTGACAATCCTTCGAGATTTTTGATAGACTTTTGTAGTGCCGCGACACGTTGTTGGGTTTTCTTATATTCATCGACAGTTTTTTCTTCTTGACTTTCGATGATATTTGTTAGTTCTTCAAATGCAGTCCTCGCCCCAGATGATTGCAACACGGCGCTTGCGTTTTCTAACGATGCCGCCAGTGCCTCTTCATTTTGTCTTTGTAGTGTTGCGGTTACTGATTCGAGATCTGCCATTTATTTTTTTACCATTACTTCTTTTGCGTAGAACGCAGCAACGATTGCCGCGACTGATACGAAATATGTCGGTGCCATATCTCCAAGAATACTGGCGGCCTTGTCTAACCCAATAAACACTGCAATTACGACTGCGAACGGATATAAGAGCATTCCAAATAATGCAAACCAGGCCATCGCCCTTTGTGCGTCTTGTTTTTTATCTTCATTTTCCATATGAGAACGTAATTCTTCCATTTCTAGTATATTTCTTTCCATTGCCATTTCCTCATCATCTACTATGCCATCGCCATCTAGGTCGAGGTGTGCATATTTTGAATTTTCTTCTAAATTTTTTGGTGCCATTTTTTATGGTCCTTTATTGATTTTGTGCTCGTCTTTGTTCTTCTTCTTTTATATAACCAACCAATAAATTTAAATATACTTCCCGTTCCCACGGAATCATATTTTCCAACTCACTTAAACTATATTTATGGTGTTGCATTAGTGCGAAATTGTTCCTATACAAACTAACTAGGGATTCATGATTTAAAGTTAGGAAAAAAAATCAGCCACACCACTCACTTTCATTTCTTTTTTAAACTCGCATTGTCTGCATCGTATATTAACTGCACAGTTTGTTTCTGGCATAGTTTCAAAAAAATCATTTATTGATGCGAATTGGGTTTGTGTCAAGTTTTCAATAAATTCTATAATCTCTTCTATAGTGTAGTCGCTCGCATTTAGTACCTCATTATCTTCGGTTATATATTCAATACATGTTGCGATAACTTCTACGATATCATCATAATTTTCAGATAATAGAATTTTATTCAGCACATTAAAATCTGGATATTTCATTACAATAGAAATTCTATCGGTTATTTGAACATTGGTACTATGACCCTGATCAGTTTCTTCTACTTTAACATTTTCCAGATCCATCGTAAAAGGCAAGTCACAATCCCCTGCGCCATCGTCTTTGTTTGGACACTCTTTTCTTTTATATGTTAAGTTGATAATATTTCCTACTGATTTTGATCTCAAGTTGACAAACAAATATTCGATATCGAATGTTGCCAGTGCGTCTATATCAATATCTTCAATTAAACAATTTCTGATAATTTGTTTAATTGCATTTATTTTTTCGTCTAAATCTTCTCCTTGCTGTGCCATTAGAAGAATTTTTTCTTCTTTTACTAAAAACGGCCTAAATCTTGTTTTTTTACCTGTAGATGGTAATGTAATTTCATATGTTGGTGTATCAATTTTTGGTAACATAATTTTTCCTCATAAATTATTCAAAATTAAAATCCGAAAGGATTTCCAAACGAACGTCCAAACTGACGGGCTCTTTCCTTTGCTTTTCCTGCACTATTTAGTGCATTTTTCACATGCGCATCAGTGGCCTGTTCAACACTACGTCCAAATCGGTCTCGACCGGCCTCGGCAAATTCTCTTGTTTTTCCGACCGCATTTTCTAGTTTTTTCACGGCCCTGTCTGAGGCTTTCTTGGCTCCTTGGAACCCAGCAGATAATGCCGCCGGCGTGTCTGGATTTGTAAGTGCTGATTGTGCCAAATCGGCAACATCTGACGAACTTCGAGCAGCGTTTTCATGTGTCATGCTAGAAATATATTTTAGATAAGATATTGTGATTTGGCAGGTGGCAGGTTCTTCGTTTGAATATGCAAACGCAACATCGCCCAATGAGAGTGGAAACGCATCGACAAAATTGTATGCCTGTGTCAATGTTCCGCCTGCGTTGTAGACAGATAGAGTCATTTTACCCAAATACTTATTTGCATATTCAACTTTATGTGATTCATAATCTACAATTAAATTCATCCACCTTTCAAAATATTCTCTTTCCCAGAGACCTTCGCTTAATAATAGACTGAATGTTGCTTGATCATACGTCATTGCATATGGTGCCTGTCTAACTGGACCATATATTTTAGTTTCAACGGTAGAAACGGATTTCCCCGGCAATGTAAAATCTGCAACTCTATATTGCATATCTTCATTCCCACCCCCAGCACCGTTTAAAACGGCCTCCGGCGCATCTATGGATAGTATATATCTGTTGGCGTGCAACAGCCCTTTTTTGCTTATTTGGGAAACGAAATCTGATATGGATGGATTGAAAGACATTTATTAACGACTCCTTGCACTTTCTGCCCAAACTTTGGCGGCGGGTGCCTTTTTAAATTTTTGTACCGGCAAGAATACCGCAATGTCCCATTCGTTTGCATCTATTTTTACGAAGTTTCCTTTGACTTTTGTATATAGATATCGTTTTAAACAGGGTTTGATTATGTTATATTTAGACAAACTTTTTAATATGTTGTAAGAAATTTTCAATTTTGTTTGTTTGTCATATCTCTTGTCTGATACAACTCTTGATAGAGCCTCCATAATGAACAGTCGTCTTTGCGGTGCGACATAATGTAGATTGATTCCAACAAATCCGTCACTAAGTTTTTCTATGACAAAAATTAGTGGAAATTCATCATAGTATTTTAATTTAAGTTTCCACTTAGGATCGTATGAATAGCAATACATTGCACCTAATTCAAGGCCTCCGAATTTTCTATTCGAATCTGACAATAGAGATTTTCTTGATATTTGAGTTTCGCCTATCTTGGTACGAAACCAATTTCTGGCCGCATTGGTATTTGCGCGTATTCCACGGGCTTCTAACCTTTTGAGTAATGGGGTAAAGTCTGACATTATCTTCCTACATGATCCTCTGTTATTATTTTAAATTCCCAGCGTCTATCTAAACAGTATGCTTCTGCGGCCTTCCATTTTGCCGCATTTACGCTATAAGTTTTTATTTCAGTTAGATATCTGGGAGTAATATTTTTCTTTTTCTTTGGTGGTTTCGTTTCTTTTTTTGGTTTGACTTCTATGACTATTGTTTGCGTTTTTTCGCCTCTTTTTACTTTTATTAAAAAATCTGGAAAATATCTGTGTAATTTTCTGTCAATTGGTGATAAATAGGGAATAACTAACTCTTCGCTCGACCAACTAAGGACATCAGGATTCTCATCGCAATATTTCATAAATCGCCTTTCCCACATGGAGCGGTAAACGATATTTTTTACATTTCCAACATATTTTGTGACGTGGATCGGTTTATATTTTCCTTTATATGTGAACCTTGGCATTTTAACTAATAAAAACCTTTATAAATATATTTAACTATTTAGGAGAACTATTTATGGCAAAACCACCAATGAATGTTCAATGGAAGCAATCAAATCTTAATCAACAGGCGGGCCCGCCTGGCCAAGGCACGGTTGCAGGAAATATGTCAGAATTGGCAGGTTTTGCCGCATCGTATCCGGCAGACGCTGTAGACGGTTCTTCCGAGGGTCTAGATTTTATTTCTTTTAAGGCATTTTCTAATCGCATTCCTGGCTATACCTCTGGTAGGTCTTTTGGAGCGGCGGGAGAGGGTGAGTTTCAACCACAGGGGAATGTCAAACTTTTCATACCAGAAACAGTAGCCAATTCTTCGAAATCCAACTATGAGGGAACGAATGCAGGAAGTTTGGTTTCAGGTCTCTCAAATATTGGTATGAGTGCGATGGACGACACTCAAGCCGCTGGTATTATGGGTTTCCTTGGTGTTAGTTTAGATTCACTTGGAAATGTCGCCGGGGCGGTCGCAGGACAGGGCGGAGATAGTGCTGATGTTGCCGCACAAGCGATGGGTATGTCACTCGCCGCCGCGAATAGACATGTTATATTTCGTGGTATAGAATATAGATCATTTCAATATCAATATAATATAATGCCGCGCAGTTCGGATGAGAGCGCAAATATCGCTGATATAATTAAATGGTTTAGAATTCAGATGTTGCCCGATATCGGGGGCAATGGAAACTTTTTTACTCCGCCAAATTATTTTGAGATACAATATTTTATAAACGGTAGCGAGGCAGAATATATGCACAAAATAAAACCATCTGTTTTAACGGACTGTGAAGTGACATATGGTGGAAACGGTTCTTTCGGTAAATTTAAAAATACTGGGGCCCCTTCGGTTATTGCAATGAATTTGACATTCCAAGAAGTACAGTTTGTCACCAAATCAGACGCAGCTGCGGGGTACTAAGATATGTTTGATAATATTCGAAATATACAATATGATATCGACTTGTCAGGCCGGCCGGTTGATGCAAAAAATATTTTTACATATGCATATATTCTTAAAAAATATATGAGAAATAATAGGAATGTATTTGATTATGTAGTTGTAAGTGGCGACAGTCCCGAAAGTCTTGCATATAAATATTATGGCGACCCGAAAATGTCTTGGGTAATTCTAATGGCAAACGACATTAAAGATGTTTATTCGGAATGGCCAGCAAATGACACAACAGTACAGGAAACCATACTCGCACAATACAAACCAGAAGTGTTACCATATAAAACTCTTAAAAGAATTGATCAATTGGAACAGATTCCAAAAGAAGGTTTTGATGGACAAGTCATTTATGTAGAAAATGTAGATAAAACATATGAGTGGGCATCTGGAACAAGTTCTTGGAACTTTGTGAATAATGGTTTGTATAATGAATCTGTTTTTAATCAGGAATTTACATTAACATTAAATGATTATCATTTACCGACTGCCACTATGTTATCGACTAGAAGTGATCCAACACCAGTAATGAATAAAACAATCATCGTTTATAGAAATCATAAATCAATTTTTAATGTTTGGTTTTCAGACGTCACAAAATTTTATTTGGCTACTAGTGGACTAGGTTCTTGGAAATCTAACTTATATAATAACGAATATAGAGATGGGTTGTCTTTGAGTAGATTAGGAGACGGAATCACAACTTGGGATGTTCCAGACAATGCGCCGGATTACATTTATTATCACTGCTCGGACAGACCTATTTCGGGATTAATTAAAGTTGTAGATACGTCGAGTAAACATTATGTCGATGGTATGGACGGAAATTCTCTTGACGGTTACAATGGTAGAGCGTCAGGAAATCTTGCAAAAGTAAAAGAAGATTGGTATATTTGGAATGGAAAATATATCGACTCAAATACAGATAGTTTCAGATCTGGTTGGACGCCACTAGTCAAAGACAGGCGCACACTTCCAATAGATATTGCAAAAAACACTCCGGTACACTATATACACAACACTCTTGGATATAAGATATCAAACGAATCCTTCTCTATGTTGGAAGATGTAGAAAGATTGTCTTACACAAAATTTTCTAGTTGGGATGAAAAACATGCCAATAATGAAAAATTTAGAGAAATAAAAATTATTAGACGAGAAATTGTAGATCAGTTTGTCAAAGATTGGAAGAGGATTATTAAATAATGGCCGGACCATCGGAGTATAATCGCCCAGGCGATTTTGAAATATCTCAATTGAAAATAACCGCACATAACGACTTCGATGAAGCAAACATGTTGCAGTTTTATAGGACTATGAGAATATATGAAGATATTTTTTCTTCTAGTATAACTGCGACTATTTCTTTTGCAGACACTAGCGGTATGATGAGATTTTTGCCTATCATTGGACAAGAAAAAGTGGAACTTTCATACTCCTCTAAGAATGTTGACAAGACAGAAACTACATTGAATATGATTGTGACAAAAATTTCAGACGTTTATACTGAAAATAGTACTCTATTTTTTACATTGCATCTATCAACAGAAGATATGATTAATAATTTCAATACTAGAATATCAAAACAGTTTAGTGGTAGTGCAACTGAAATCGCCCAAAAATGTTTTGAAAAACTTGAGTCTAAAAAAACACTCGAAGTTGAAGAAAGCGATGATAGATATGAAAACGAAACGGCCTTTGTTATTCCTTCGTTTACCCCGCTAAAGGCCATATCTTTCTTGACACGCCGCGCGTTTTCCGATACATATAAAAGTTCTTCGTATGTCTTTTTTGAGAATACGCAATCATATCAATTCAAACCATTAGAATATTACACACAACAGGAATCTAAAAATTCTTTTATTGTTGGTGATATGCCAAATTCTAGTTTTGACTCAAACGAAGAGAATAAAAAAGTTTTGGATTATAGTTTCGATTCTGCGTTTTCGGTACTAGATAACATCACAAGTGGTATGTATAATACCAAATTACACACTATCGACCTCTTAACTAGGACTAAAAAAGAATATAAACATTCGTATTGGGAAGATAGTGATAAATATGAGTATATGAATGACGGGCCCATTCACGATGTTAGTGGTAAGGGTGAACAATACGAACCAGAAACTTTATACATACAACCAGAAATTGAAATCAATTCTGGGTCGCCAATGTTTAATGCAGAGAAAATTTTTCTCCAAAGAATGTTTTTCCAGCAGTTAATGAAAAATATTAAGTGTACTATTACTGTATTTGGTGATCATAAATTGACTGTTGGTGACACCGTTGATCTACAAATTCCGGCATACAGTATTGTCGAACCGGACGCGATAAATGAACAATATAGTGGAAAATATCTTATCACTGCAATCCAACACAGAATGATG
>UPTG01002405.1_pt1 | contig 12845 bp, 11 predicted proteins | sample 2160121 | NCBI WGS metagenome assembly UPTG01 (sample SAMN06266255, study PRJEB28933) | marine metagenome | isolation source: Columbia River Estuary | place: USA:Columbia River Estuary, USA | collected 2014-07-27 | reverse complement strand
AAAATGGAGTTAAATTATTATCTAAATCATTTTGTTCGTTATATATTACTTTGATATTATCTTTTTTAATTAATTTAGAAACTTATTTGTAAAATCATCCATTCCTTTTTGAACATCTTTTGTTAAAGCAGCTCGATAATTATATTTCTTTGGGAATAAAATTTTTTGATCAACTATTTAAGAATAATTATCAAAGCTGTAAAAATAAAACATAAAGTTTATTACTAAATTATATTTCCTGTTAATTTTTTGTGTATTCAAATTCATCCAGCAGCCATTTTCTTTGATCTTCCTTACTTAGATCAATCCCCCAGCTTTCATTTATTATTCCCCAAATTACTCATTTTTATTTATAATTTAAACTTAGAAAAAAAAAATATGACTATATACTAACTTTTGGAACTAGTCCTATAACAGTTGCCCTAACATCATTATTTTTTTCAAGTACTAATTTACCCTGATAATCGTAAAGCTTTATTTTAGTTATTAGTTCTTCTGAAATTAGATTAATCTCATTTTTAACTGGATTTGGATAAATTTTTAAAGTTTTTTTAATATGAGTATTAATTGTATCCTCAATACTTAGTGGACTTTCTTGGTAAACTCTAACATAATCAATAATCATTGCACTTTCAGTATATTGAGGGTCGATTGGTCCAGCAACTCCTCCCATAGCAACGTTAAGTAAAATATATTGATCTTCAAAAAATGGCCAAGTGTTCTCATCCTTTATAGCTGGATTATAGGTATAAAAACCAACCCCATCCAATAGGAACGTAATTTGATCGGGAGACCAATTTACTGAATACACATGAAATTGATTTTCAAGGTTACTAGCTATAGTCCCTCCTGAATTTGGGTTACCACCGTTACAACAAGGAGTATGTAGTGCACTACCGATATAATCAATATCCTCAAAAGGAAAAATACCATGCTCCATAATATCAACTTCTCCACATGCTGGCCAATTTGTAGTACCAAATACAGGGTCCCAATAAGCACCATTTTCATTTATATTTTTTCCTAACATCCATATTGCTGGCCAAGTTCCTATATCTATTGGTAACTTTGCTCTTACATCTACCCTACCATAAGTAAAAGCAAACTTAGAGTTTAGACGTGCTGAAGTATAATTTTTTGTCAAATTCTGATCTGTAAACGTTTCTTTTTTTGCGACAATATTTAAAAATCCTGAATTATCAACGTACGAATTATCTATTCGATTTGTATAATGCTGTTCTTCACCGTTTGCCCAACCTACACCAGGTATAATGACTTGAGTTTGATGATGCCAATTTAAATAATTAACTACTCCTGGAGTTTCAAAATTATCTTCCCAAACTAAATAGTTGTATTCAACATCAACTTCATTGGGGTCTGATGGTAGAGATCCATCTTCGATATTATCTACCAAAAAAGACCCTGAAAGCGAAAAACCTCCATCTATAAAAATAGTTAACCGGTTATAATTACCTGTTGCATCAACAGGTGTAGTACCATCTGAACTCAATACGGCATCAGAAAAGTCAAAAGTGACATTGTCTGTCCATCCAGTATCATACGGAATATCTACAGCTACTTGTACGTCTGGATTTTCACCATTTTCTAATTTCAATAAAACAGTGTGTGTTTCGGAATCAAATGCATAAAAAGACAAAGAGATCGTATTTTGAAAATCCAAATCAACAGGGTCATTTAAATCAATATAAAAGCCTTGCCACGGTTCCGATCCATCATTAAAAAAATTACCAACTATATTTTCGTTATCATTAGGGTCTTCAAAAAAAATAAATTCTGAACCTGCAAAAGGAACGAACTCGTCTGAGGAATCAGAAAAATCAAGCGGCATCACTTGACTAATTAATGATGATGAAAAAAAAAGTAACACATAAAGTAATCGAAAATGGAATTTCATTTAAATATATTTAAATATTGGCAAGTGTTTTATTAAAATCAAAAATATTAAAAATAAGCAATGATTACAATACTTTAACAATTTATATAGAAGTAAAAAGTATCTTAGCAACATTATTAATTAGCACTTGTGGACTCCTATTTTCAAAAATTTCCATCATCATCAATTAAAAGCATAAAACTTCCAACAAAGTTTACATTTCCATTTTATTATGAACCTCATCCATTATGTAAGGTTGCTGTAAAAGAGGTACAGAAATATTTACTAAATCAAAAAGAATTTGAGCATAATTTTGGAGTAAACCCTGACAAAAAAGGTTTAATCATAGGTAAAATGTTTGGAATCTTAATTGTTCGTAATAAAAAAAGAGAAATTGGATATATAACAGCTGTTTCGGGTAAAATGGCAGAAACTAACTGTCATAAAAGATTTGTACCACCTGTATATAATATGCTTGAAAAAGACTCTCAATTTTTAAATGAAGAAAAAATATTAAATAAAATAAATGCTGAAATTGAACAACTAGAGAAGGATTCCACCTATAACGATTTAAAAGCTAGACTAGCATCTGAAAAAATAAAAGCTGTTCTAGATATTTCTGAACATAAAGAACTTCGAAAAATAGCAAGAAAAAAAAGAAAACTTAAAAGACTAAACGCTGTTTCAGAATTATCAGGTAGTTCATTTCAAATGCTTCAAGAAAAATTAAATAACGATAGCATTAAAGAGAAACAATTAATTAATAATGTCAAACGCTATTGGAATTATCAAATAGAAATCATAAATGAGGAATTGTCTTTCTTTACCAATCAAATTTTTGATTTAAAAAAGTTACGCAAAACAAAATCTGCTGATTTACAGCACTATTTATTTGAGCAATATCAATTTTTAAATTCAAAAAAAGAAACTAAAAATTTAATACAATTATTCTCCGAAAAAAACGATCAAAATATTCCCGCAGGTTCAGGAGAATGCGCAGCTCCTAAGTTATTACAATACGCATTTTTAAATGATTTGAAACCTCTAGCTATGGCAGAATTTTGGTGGGGAAAATCACCAAATAAAGAAATCAGAAAACACCAGCAATTTTATCCATCTTGTCAAGGAAAATGTAAGCCAATATTGAAACATATGTTATCAGGAATTAAAATGGATACTAATCCTATGCTTGAAAACCCTGCCATAGGAAAAGAATTAGAGATTATTTTTGAAGACAACGAACTAATTGTAGTCAATAAACCTGCAGATTTTTTATCAGTTCCAGGAATTCATATTCATGATTCTGTATTCACAAGAATTAAACAGCAAATAAAAAACATATCAGGTCCAATTATTATACATCGATTGGATATGGCTACCTCAGGACTTTTAGTATTAGCAAAAAACAAAAGAGCTCATAAAGAAATACAGAATCAATTTATTAAAAAAACAGTAAAAAAAAGGTATACTGCTTTGATAGAGGGAAACCTCATTAAAGATAGCGGCATCATTATTTTACCTCTAAGAGTTGACTTAAACGATCGTCCAAGACAATTAGTTTGCTATGAGTTTGGAAAAAAAGCGACCACTAACTGGGAGGTTATAAAGCGAAATAAAGGTAATACCAAAATATATTTCTACCCTATTTCCGGTAGAACGCACCAATTAAGAGTTCATGCAGCTCATACTCTGGGATTAAATTCTCCTATTATCGGAGATGACTTATATGGTAATAAATCGAAACGATTGTATTTGCATGCTGATAGTTTAGAGTTTAAGCACCCTCTTACCAATAAAATAATGAAATTTAATAGAGCAGCAGATTTTTAAAAAAGAAAATAACTTTATAAGCAAAAGGTTACAATAATTGCAGTAATTCTGAGGCCAATTCTATTTTTTTAAATTGATGATGACTTACTTTTTTCGTTATCTTTTCATGTTCCCAAGTAATATGAAACGGTATGTGAATGGCATAAGCGCCTAATTCTAAAACTGGAAGAACGTCTGATTTAAGAGAATTACCTATCATCAAAAATTGCTTTGAGGTAATATCTAAATGTTTTAGTAATCTTTGATAGTTATCTGGTTGCTTATCACTCATCACTTCTATGTGATGAAAATAATTTTCTAAACCTGATTTTTTTAATTTACGCTCTTGATCCAATAAATCACCTTTAGTAGCCATGACCAAACGGTATTTAGAAGAAAGTTTTATTAAAGTTTCTTCAATTCCATCTATTAGTTTAATTGGTTTAGAAAGCATTTCTTTACCTAATTCTATAATTTTAGATACCGTTTCTAATGGTATTCTATTTTTTGAGAGTGCAATAGCAGCTTCTATTAAAGATAAGGTAAAAGGTTTAATTCCATAACCATACATGGGTAAGTTTTTAATTTCAACTTCAAATAAAAGTTGCTTACAATCTTCCTCAGAAATATAATTTTTTAAAAGTTTACAAAATTCATTTTCGGCATCTCTAAAAAAAGGCTCATTTACCCATAAAGTGTCATCTGCATCAAATGCAATCACTTTTATATTTCGATACATAGTGGAACTATCTTATTAATTTTTTGTACTTGATGCGTTTGGGTAATAAATCACCACCAAGACGTTTCTTTTTGTTTTCCTCATATTCACTAAATCCACCTTCAAAAAAATAGACTTGACTATCTCCCTCAAAGGCAAGAATATGAGTACATACTCGATCTAAAAACCATCGATCATGTGAAATAACTACTGCACATCCAGCAAAGCTTTCCAGTCCTTCCTCCAGAGCACGAAGAGTGTTAACATCTAAGTCGTTCGTAGGTTCATCTAATAGCAAGACGTTTCCTTCTTCTCTTAATGTCATTGCTAAATGTAGGCGATTTCTTTCTCCACCTGAGAGCATAGAAACTTTTTTATTCTGTTCACTTCCACCAAAATTGAAACGACTCAAGTAAGCCCTTGAATTTACTTGTTTTCCTCCCATCATTATTAATTCCTGACCATCGCAGAAATTTTGCCATATCGATTTTTCCGTATCGATATTTGCGTGAGCTTGATCTACATAAGCAATCTGAGCAGTTTCGCCAACATTAAATTCTCCGCTGTCAGACTTTTCTTGACCCATAATCATTTTAAAAATAGTCGTCTTTCCAGCACCATTAGGACCTATAATTCCGACAATCCCTGCTTGCGGCAGGTTAAAATTTAAATTTTCATACAACAATTTATCACCAAATGCTTTGGACACTCCTCTTGCTTCAATGACATTCGTTCCTAATCTAGGACCGTTTGGAATATAAATTTCTAATTTTTCATCCAACTGTTTTTGGTCCTGACTCATTAACTTGTCATAATTTTTAAGCCTTGCTTTTTGCTTCGTTTGTCTTCCTTTTGCGCCCTGTCTGACCCAATCCAATTCTCGTTCTAGTGTTTTTTGACGTTTAGATGCCGTTTTACTTTCCTGTTCTAATCTTTTGGACTTTTGATCTAACCAAGACGAATAATTTCCTTTCCAAGGGATTCCTTCTCCCCTATCCAACTCTAAAATCCAACCAGCTACATTATCCAAAAAATACCGATCATGGGTAACAGCAATTACTGTTCCTTTGTATTGAGACAAATGATGTTCTAACCAATGTACACTTTCTGCATCTAAATGATTCGTAGGTTCATCAAGTAGCAAAACGTCGGGTTCTTTTAACAATAACCTACACAAGGCAACTCTTCTTCTTTCTCCTCCAGACAAGACTTTAATTGGAGTGTCTCCCGGAGGAGTTCGAAGAGCATCCATAGCTATTTCTAATTTGGTATCTAACTCCCAAGCATTGGTAGCATCAATTTTATCCTGTAATTCAGCTTGTTTAGTCATGAGTTCTTCCATTTTTTCAGGATTCTCATAAACTTCGGGTAAGCCAAACATATCGTTAATCTTATTATACGCATCAAGAACATCCACTACCTCTTGAGCGCCTTCTTTAACAATCTCTATGACGGTTTTAGAATCGTCTAATTGAGGTTCTTGTTCCAGATAACCAACCGAATAACCATCAGCAAAAACAACATCTCCACGATAGTTGGTATCAACACCTGCTATAATTTTTAAAAGGGTAGATTTACCACTCCCATTTAAGCCTAAAATTCCAATTTTTGCTCCATAAAAAAAACTCAAATAGATGTTTTTGAGAACAGGTGTTTGTGAATTCTGGTAGGCTTTTGTAACTCCAGACATGGAGAAAATTACTTTTTTATCATCTGACATAAATCTACTTTTTACAACAAATTATACTTATACTAAACTCTCCCTTTTAAGGCATTGAAAACCCATGCGTTGGCAAAGAATCCAATTCCAACTGAAGCAAACCCCCACCCTGCAACATCATCATAACGAAATGCACCAAGGCCTATCAATACAAAACCCATTATTATCATAATAAAAGTTGCCCATGCTAAAACTGTATTTTTATTCATACTCATATTTAATCTAATTAATTAACTTTTCTTGATTCAGAAAAATCATTGTTGTTCTAAAACAAATATCGTGTTTTTAAATAAAAAAAGTATGAATATGGAATCTTAATTATTAACTAGTTTGCGGTATAGGTAATATTCAATAGCACCTTTATTTTTTTGTTTGGAAATGTTGTTTTAATTTTTTTATATATCTCCCATTTTATAATTATAAAGCTTTTTCAAATTTAGTAATTTCATGACTAAAAGAATCTCTTAACTCACTGTCCTCAATCCCCGAACTAGAATAGTTTTTTTCAAAAAATGGTAATGAAAACTCGGCAACAATATTTCCTCCCATGAAAGAAAATCTTCCCTTTGCAATTTCTAGCACCGAAGCACCTCCTCTGCCTCCAGGAGAAGTAGCCATCAAGAACATGGGTTTGTTATTCCAAAGCTTTCCGTCAATTCGAGACATCCAATCAAACATGTTTTTAAAAACCGATGTATAAGCCCCATTATGTTCCGCTAATGATAAAACGATACCGTCAGAATTTTTAATTTCATTTAGAAAACTTTGAGCATTATCTGGGATACCATATTCATTCTCGTAATCAATCCCATATAAAGGTAATTCAAAGTCGTTTAAATCTAATATCTTCACTTCTATATCTTTTATTTTAGTTACAGTAAAAACTGCAAGTTTTTTATTTATTGAGTCTTTATTGTTACTTCCTGCAAATGCGATAATTTTTTTCATTTTTTTAAAATTTTTACAGCAGAAATGTACATAAAATATATTAATATTATTTAAATTTAAAGTTTTGTACTTTAGCCCAAAGCAATAAATACATGGATTTAGACTTCAACAAAAACGAAGATCACAATAAATTATTAAACTCCAAATTAAAGCAACGATTTGCAAAAGTTAAGCTTGGGGGTGGTAAAACTAGAATCGAGAAACATCATGCCAAAGGTAAAATGACAGCTCGAGAGCGAATAGATTATTTATTTGATCCTAAATCTAAAAGTATAGAAATTGCAGGGTTTGCTGGATATAAAATGTACGAAGATCATGGTGGTTGTCCTAGTGGTGGTGTTGTTGTTAAGATTGGCTATGTTAGTGGAAAACAATGTATTGTTGTAGCCAACGATGCTACTGTAAAAGCCGGTGCTTGGTTTCCTATAACAGGAAAAAAAAATTTAAGGGCACAAGAAATTTCTATTGAAAATAACTTACCGATTATTTACTTGGTCGATAGTGCTGGAGTATATCTTCCTTTACAAGATGAAATATTTCCTGACAAAGAACATTTTGGCCGTATTTTTAGAAATAATGCTGTCATGAGTAGTATGGGCATCACACAAATTTCTGCTGTTATGGGAAGTTGTGTTGCTGGTGGGGCCTACTTACCCATTATGAGTGATGAAGCTTTAATTGTTGACAAAACTGGAAGTATTTTTTTAGCTGGAAGCTATTTAGTAAAGGCAGCTATTGGCGAAACGATAGATAATGAAACTTTAGGAGGAGCTTCAACCCATTGCGAAATTAGCGGTGTTACCGACTACAAATCCAAAAATGATAAAGATGCTTTAGAAACTATAAAAAATATTTTTTCAAAAATTGGAGATTATGAAAAAGCAGGTTTTAATAGAGAGAAATCATTAAAACCTAAAAATGATCCAAAAGAAATTTTTGGTATTCTACCAAAATCAAGAGCTGATCAATACGATATGCGTGAAATTATTAAACGTATTGTTGATGATTCTTTATTTGAAGAATATAAAAAAGATTATGGAAAAACCATCTTAACAGGTTATGCCAGAATTGATGGATGGGCGGTTGGAATAGTTGCCAATAACCGCGAAATTGTAAAGAGCAAAAAAGGCGAAATGCAGTTTGGTGGCGTAATTTATAGCGATAGCGCGGATAAGGCCTCTCGCTTTATTATGAATTGCAACCAAAAGAAAATTCCATTGGTGTTCTTACAAGATGTTACGGGCTTTATGGTGGGTAGTCGAAGTGAACAGGGGGGAATCATAAAGGATGGAGCTAAACTGGTGAATGCGATGAGTAATAGCACCGTTCCAAAATTTACAGTTATTGTAGGAAATAGTTATGGTGCTGGAAACTACGCTATGTGCGGTAAAGCCTATGACCCCCGTTTGATCGTTGCTTGGCCAACAGCTAAGATCGCAGTAATGGGAGGCGAACAAGCAGCTAAGACCCTTTTACAAATTGAGAAAAGCCGCTTAAAGAAAATGGGTGAAGAAATTACTCCTGAGGCAGAAAAAGAGCTGCTGGACCGAATTATAGCTAAGTACGATAAACAAACTACTCCAGAATATGCTGCTTCTCACCTTTGGGTAGATGCCATTATAAAACCTACAGACACCCGTTTGTGGTTAAGTCAAGGGATAGCAGCTGCAAATAATGCACCTGTGGAAACCTTTAATGTTGGCGTGATACAGACCTAGACATCTTAGTATGTATATTTGCCACAGTGCTGTTTAACTCCATTGAGTTTTGGATTTTTTTACCTGTCGTATGGCTGCTCTATTTTGCCATACCCCATAAATTCCGATGGATATGGTTATTGTGCGCTAGCTACTTTTTTTATGGTTTTTGGAAGGTCGAATTTGCGGCCTTAATGCTAGGAACCACAATTGTGGATTGGTTTTGTGGCTTAAAGGTCGAGGATAATGGGAAAAACAAGGTCCGTTTTTTTTGGCTTTGGTTTAGCATCCTCACGAATATTGGAGCGCTTTTTGTCTTCAAGTATTTCAATTTCTTTTTGGGCGATACGCCTTTGGCCAAAAATTTATACGCAAATTCTTGGACGGCCTGGGCCATTGAGTTAGGGAAATATACCATTCCTGCAGGTATCTCTTTTTATACCTTTCAGAGCTTAAGTTATATCATTGATGTATATAGAGGTGATGAGAAACCTCAAAAAAACCTGGCTAAGTTTATGCTATTCGATAGTTTTTTCCCTCAATTAGTAGCGGGTCCTATTGAGCGATTTGGAAGGCTAAATTATCAATTGTTTCAAAAGCACACCATTACTTGGAAGAATATTAGCAATGGATCCCGAATATTGCTTTACGGTCTGTTTTTAAAAGTATGTGTAGCAGATAATTTGAGTCTAATAGTAGATGATTTTTACTCGAATCCCACGGCTTACGGAAGTTGGGGCGCATGGCAAGGAATTATTGCCTTTGCCTTTCAGGTATTTGCCGATTTTTTTGGGTATTCTTTGTTGGCGCAAGGAGCGGCCTTGGTCTTTGGCATAGACCTCATGGATAACTTTAACAAACCCTATACGGCCAAATCAGTTCCGGAGTTTTGGCATCGCTGGCACATATCTTTGAGTACTTGGTTTAGAGACTATGTGTTTATACCCATTGGTGGAAATAAGCGTGGTCCTTGGATCTTAGCCTTTGCCGTAATGGTTGTTTTTGCTACGAGCGGTTTGTGGCATGGAGCCAATACAACCATGATTATATTTGGAGTCTGCCAAGGAAGCTTATACCTATTTGATCGCTTTATATTCTCAAAAATAAAACTGAGTGGGGTCGTTTGGGACTTTTTTAGAAACTTTAAAACGGTGATGTTTTTTGCCTTGAGTTTGGTTTACTTTAGATCGGCTAACATATCACAAACAGATGATATTTTCAAACTTTTATTCTCCAATACCGAGGGGCAAGAACCCCTAAAATATCCCCTTTATATTCCCATTTTTATGCTGCTATTTCTTCTTTTTGATAATTACATCATTAACCAGCGCATTGATGGATGGTTGGATCGCTTTAAGCTCCCTATCCGATGGACATTTTATGCTGCGGCCATTGCCTGTATATGGCTTTTAGGTGGAGCGACCAATCACCCTTTTGTGTATTTTCAGTTTTAAGGTATGAAGGTATTTAAGAATTTAGGATTGCGTTTGGCCTTTGGAGTAATTTTATTTTTGCTGCTTAATGGCTTGTATTCTGCATATTTTTTTAAATCCGATGTGGAGAAATACGCACCTATCAGGCCTGAAATTATTGAAAATTTCCAAGATGGCGATATCGTTTATATGGGGGAAAGCAGCAATACCAGCTTTAATCCTTGGACGGATACGATGAGCGAAAGTATCGGCGATTTTTTACAGCTTTATTTACCGAATAAAAAGGTGAGTCAAATATCACATGAGAGTTTTCATTTGGGTTTATTTAAGGACATGCTGCACCTTTGGAGACCGGGTAAAAAAGAGCAAACCATTGTCATTACGTTAAACATGCGCACTTTTGGGCCGTCTGCAATATATAGTGGAACGGAGGCTCGAAACCAACAAGAAGCTTTGTTTTATAGCTCTCGATTCCCTTTATTAACTCGTATTTTTCTTTCCCTTCACTTTTATGATAACAGAGGTGATTTGGAAAGAACTCGCCTAAAATTTAAACATTGGAGAACCGCGAAGCCCTCTATACTTGGACGATTGGGTGAGGTTAATAGAGCATTGGAAAATGCCCCTGCCAAACTAAGGCAAATGGCAGATGCGTATGTGAAAGAGCTCATGTTTAGTATTGACGAATCAAACCCCAGACTATTTGACTTGAAGGAAATCATTGATTTTGGCAAACGAAATAAGGTAAACGTGCTTTTTCATATTTTACCGGAAAACAGGGATTATGCGCAAGGGCTTATTGGAGGTGAGTTGCTCAAACAAATGGATGATAACGTAGGCTTTCTGGAAAATTTTCTCCAAAAAAATGAGGCGGCGTATCTAAATAACTATCGCATATCAAATTTTAGAGATTATACGGATCAGTTCTACCCCACAGAACATGTAAATGTACGAATGAGGCATGGCATTGCATATAAAATTTCTAGGTTCTTTGAATCTAAAATACCGGAATATTCCATCCCTTTTAAAGCAAATAATTATCCCAATTGGAATATACAACAACCTATGGCGGATACTTTAGTTGCTAAATTTGGCTTAGGAACACATTAATAAAAGAAAATTAATTTTCTTTAAAAATCCACAACTTTTGGCCTAAAAAATTAACGACCATTCCAACCAGTGTTGCCAATATAACCGCAGCAAATTTATGGAATTTAAAGGAGGTAAGGATTGTGCTATTTCCCAGTTCTATATTCTCAAAAAATATATTTATGTTGGATTCTGGTATGGTATATAAGAAGAACTCATTAGAACCCACATTTAACATGCCGGAGAGGATGTATAAGAACATATACCGAGCAAAACGCCCTTTATCCTTATCTGTTTGACCCCAGGTCCATTTGGTATTTAGGTAATAGTTAAAAAGGGTAGCAGAAATAACACTAAGTGCTTTTGAGATATAAGTTGGTAAGCCAAACCACTCTGACAATAGATAATAAAGGATTAAATCCACCACAAAAGAAAGGCCTCCAACAATGCCAAATTTGGTCAATTGAATATATGTATCTCTTGAAATCATTCTAGACTTTGGCTTAATATTCCTTTTTCAAATTTACATATACTTCCCATATAAATAGGAAAATTTTTAGCGCCATGTCCCGCAGGGAAATTAAAGATGATTGGAAAGTCGTATGGCTTACAAATATCTAAAATAATTTCTTTGGCATCGCGTCCAAACTTTACTTCATTATCCTTCATTTTGCTCATTCCCCCAACGATTAATGCAGTTAAGGGCTTAAATAGCTGCGCTCTATCTAATGTTTGCATTATGCGATCAAAATGATAAAGATATTCATCGATCTCTTCAATAAACAAGACGCTATTTTTTGTATTTAGTTGCTCTGGTGCTCCTAAAGAGGCGGCAATTAATGATAGATTACCTCCTAGTAGTTTCCCCTCGAATGGTTTGGCATTTATACTCTCACATTTGCGTAAGTCTACAGATATTTCTCCATGAAATAAGGCTTTTTCTAATCGCTTAAAATTATGGCTTGTTTGCGTGTTGGTGACAAAGGCGTTTAAAGCCATGGGGCCATGTAAACTAGAAATATTGTGGCTATTTAAAGCCATATGAAGGGTTGTTATATCTGAATAACCAATAAGCCATTTAGAATTGCTCTTAAATAAATTTTCAGGAAAGTGTTTTAACATTCGAATACTCCCGTATCCTCCCCTTGCGCAAAAAATGGCTTTCACTTTTGGGTTTTGCCACATATCTATAAAATCTTTCGCACGATTTTCGTCGGTTCCAGCAAAATGATGATGGGAGTCATAGAGGTGCTGCCCTTCTAGAACAGTTAACCCCCATTCTTGCATTAATGCCTTAAAAGGGGCTATTTCCGCTCTAATTACGGGCTTAGCCGTTGCTACAAGTCCAATGCAATCTCCCCTATTTAATAGTTCTGGCTTCATTTTACGGAGTACAGAAGTTGAATATTTTCATGCCTAGACATATCTTTTTCCATCTGTTGCCTCCACACTTCTATGAATGGGGCTTGATAGGAATACTTGTTTTCTTTTAGAAATGTTTGAAGTGCCTGATGGCTGCTCAATGCTGTGCCTGCCG
>UPTG01002404.1_pt1 | contig 12849 bp, 8 predicted proteins | sample 2160121 | NCBI WGS metagenome assembly UPTG01 (sample SAMN06266255, study PRJEB28933) | marine metagenome | isolation source: Columbia River Estuary | place: USA:Columbia River Estuary, USA | collected 2014-07-27 | reverse complement strand
CTCATCAATCTGTGTCTACTGCTTTGCGACTTACGATTGCTCTTCTTTGCTCTTGTTCGACTCTTCAATGAGTTGAGCGTAAATTTGTATCGATGGTTCAGGAACTTGCTCGCACTTCACTTATATCCATGCATACTATCGATGGCCTGGAGCTATTTCGCCTTACCTTTGGCCCTGCGCACGCGCTGCGAAATGCTTGTTACATGATGAACAACACAATTTTGAAAAAAGACAAAACGAAAATAAAAAATAGTGGACTCAGACGTCATAATTATTGTAGTATCTCTCTTCTTTTCCGCCTTTTTTTCTGGGATGGAGATTGCTTTTATTTCAGCGAATAAAATTCATATTGAGATAGAAAAAAAACAAGAGGGGTTTCTGTCTAAAATCCTGACTAGGTTAACCAAAAGACCTTCGAAATTCATCGCTACCATGTTGATTGGTAATAATGTAGCCTTGGTTATATACGGTTTATTCATGGGAGACTTACTCATGGGACTATTTGAAAAATGGGCACCTTTAACATCTCCAGCATTAAGTTTATTTTTTACAGACTTTAGTTTACTTACACAAACGGTAATTTCTACGCTAGTTATTTTACTCACGGCAGAATTTTTGCCTAAAGTACTGTTTCAGATTTATGCCAATACTTTGATCAAGGCCCTAGCATTTCCAGCCTATGTGTTTTATTTTATTTTTTCACAGGTATCTAATTTTGTGATCTTTATTTCAGATTTGATTTTAAGGGTGATTTTTAAAACTTCTGGAGATTCAGTTCCATTGGCCTTTAGTAAATTGGAAATTGGCGACTATATTACGGAGCAAATGGAGGCAGTTGCGACCGAGGACGAGGTAGATTCGGAAATTCAAATATTTCAAAATGCGTTAGAATTCTCTGCAGTAAAAGCTAGAGATGTAATGGTGCCAAGGACAGATTTGTGCGCAGTGGAAATACATGAAAGTCCAAAGAATTTAGTGAAGATTTTTACAGAGACAGGATTTTCAAAATTGTTGGTGTACAAAGATACCATAGACAATATTATTGGCTACGTTCATTCCTATGAGCTTTTTAAAAAGCCCCAAACGATTAAGAGCATGCTTTTGCCTATTGAGTATGTGCCAGAGACCATGTTAATTAATGATATATTGAATGTACTGACCAAGAAGAGAAAGAGCATAGCCATTGTATTGGATGAGTACGGAGGAACTTCAGGGATGGTTACCGTAGAGGACATTGTAGAGGAATTGTTTGGAGAAATAGAAGACGAGCATGACAGCACAGACTTAATTGAAGAACAATTGTCTGAAAACACCTATAAATTCTCTGCAAGACTAGAAGTGGATTATCTCAATGAAACCTATCATTTAGATCTTGAAGAGCGAGACGAATACGGTACTTTGGGTGGGTTAATTGTTCATGTGACAGGCGAGATTCCTACCTTAAATGAAAGTATTATTATTGGCTTTTATTGTTTTACTATTTTGGAGGTTTCAGGTAATAAAATAGATTTGGTCTCTTTAGAGGTGCTTGAAAAGGAATAAAGCACTTTATAAAAGTTTAAAAATTAGAAGAAGCGAATAAAATTTAAAAAGAAAATGGTATTTTCGCCAACTGATTAAAAGATATTTAGAAAATGGCAGTATTAGAAAAAATAAGACAGAGAACCACGGTGTTAATCCTTATCATTGGATTGGCGTTATTTGCTTTTGTAATTTCAGGAGTATTTACCAATAGCGGAAGCGGATCTCCTATGGGAGGATCAGCCATTGGAAGTGTCAATGGAGAAGAGATTTCTATAGATGACTTTCGTCAAAAGTTAGAAGTTGCTGCCCAAAGGGCGGGAAGCCAAGCAACCACTGTTCAATTGGTGAACCAAGTTTGGAATTCATCCTTGAGAACAAGTTTGCTAAATCAAGAAATTGAAGATTTGGGTATCTCAGTAGAAGGAGATCAGATCATGAATTTTATAAAGAATACACCATCTTATTCAAACCAACCAGAGTTTCAAGATGAGAACGGTATTTTTAGTGAATCTTTGTTCATTGCTGCAGTTGCAGATTGGAAAGCCAATAACCCTTACAGATATTCTCTTTGGTTGCAAGACGAATTAGCCATTATGCAGTCTGCTAAAGAACAAATGTATTTTAACCTAGTTAAGGCAGGCGTTGGAACTACCTTGGAAGAGGGTAAATTTGACTATAAATTAGCGAATGACAAGGTAGACATCTCTTATGTGAGAATGCCTTTCTCTGCTGTGCCAGATACAACCATCACAGTAACTGCTGGAGAGATTGAATCTTACATCAGTAAAAATCCAGCTTTATTCAAGCAGGAGCCAGCAAGAGATATTCGTTTGGTTTACTTTGAGGAGAAAGCATCTAAAGAAGACGAACAGGCCGTAAAAGACGCTGTAGTTGGTTTGCTTTCAGACACAGAGGAGTACAATGAAAACACAGGAACTACTGAGAAAGTAGCTGGTTTTCTAAACACAACAGATTTAGGGGCGTTTTTAGAACGCAACTCTGACACTACTTACGATACTATTTTTAGGGCTAAGAATGAAATTGTGAGCACTTTTAAAGACTCAATTATCAGTTTAAATCCAGGACAAACTTTTGGGCCTTACAAAGAAAATAATGCTTACAATGTATCTAAGCTAGTCGCTAAAAAAAATAATGGTACCGTAAAAGCATCTCATATTTTAATTTCTTTTGTTGGAGCTGAGCGTGTAAGCCCAACTGTAACAAGAACAAAAGAGGAAGCAAGAAAAGAGGCCAACAGATTGCTTATAGAAGCTAAAAAATCAACTACTGTTTTTGCTGAATTGGCCAGAGATAATTCAGATGGACCTACAGCTTCAAGAGGTGGAGATTTAGGCTTTTTCCAAGAAGGACAAATGACACCAAAATTCAATGATTTTGTGTTTTCTAATAGCGTAGACGCTATTGGATTGGTTGAAACAGAATTTGGTTTCCATATTGTTAGGGTAGACGACAAACAGGATATTTTCCAAATTGCTACTTTGAGTAGAGATGTTGCTCCTTCTGAGCAAACAATCAATACCATTTTCACTCAAGCGACCAAGTTTGAAATGGAGGTTACTGAAAACCCTAAAGAATATGTAGGTATTGCCAAAGAAGGTAACTTTGACGTAAGAAGTGTCAATAAGTTATTGGCTATGGATGAAAATCTTCCTGGTCTTGCTGCACAAAGAGGGGTAGTTCAATGGGCCTTTAACGAAGACACAGATTTAGGTGCTATTAAAAGATTTAATGTAAACAATGGTTATGCCATTGTGCAACTTACAGCCAGATACCGTTCAGGAACCATGACTGTTGCAGATGCTTCTGCTACAGCGCTTCCAATCTTGAGAAAGGAAAAGAAAGCCGCTTGGATTCTTAAGAATAAAGGAGGCAATACACTTGAGTCTTTTGCAGCCGCTTCAGGACAATCAGTAGAAACAGCTTCTGCATTAAGCGTGAAGAGCCCGATTATTCCTGGTGCAGGTAGAGAAGCTTATGTGGTAGGTAAGGCCTTTAATTTAACTGAAGGAGCCACCTCATCTTTGCTAGTAGGGGAGACAGGTGTATTCTTGGTACAGCTCAATAAAAAACAAGAAGCCGTTGCGTTAGATAGCTATGCTACTTACGCAGAAGCGCTTAAGGCAGGAACCCAAAACAGTATATTTTTTAGTAGTTATAATGCCTTAAAAGAAACAGCCACTATTGAAGACAACAGGGCAGTTTTCTATTAGTAGAAAGCACACAAATTGATAAAAAAAGCGGCCTTTAGGCCGCTTTTTTTATAGGATTATTGCTGCGAATTAACCTATCATTTCAGTATAATACAAGCTGGTTGGGTATCCTTTCTCTAAAAAATACTCTTTTATTTCAGCGGGCGACAACGTCTCTGAGACTGCCATAATAAAATCGCCTCCCCAACCTCCAAGGCTTTTTACAGCGCCTTTAAAGTCTTTAAACAGCCGCTCCTTGACCGGGGTCTGTTGAATGATATTCCCAATAAAAGACTCGTGAAGCCTGATGTAATTTTCGAGCTGTTTTGCGTTTTTAGCTCTGGCCAATTGAACGCTTAATTCATTGATTTCTTTGAGACTATTTTTCAGGGAGAAGTTTGCTAACTCCTTTTGTTTTAAATAAGCACTTATAGCTTCTCTACTGTCTTGCTTGCTGTTTAAGTGTACAAATACAGATTGTTCTTGTATTGCTTTCCCTAAAGTGATTGGCGCTATTTTTAAGGGTGTTTTTCCAGGATTAATGACAAAAGATATGGGATGTGTTGCACCAGCACATGCAATATCATAGCCTGAACCACCCATGGTTAGGGACAACAATTCATAGGGGTTTACTTCAGCCCAGAGCGCCACATTATGAATGAGTGTAGAAGAACTTCCCAGTCCCCAATCTCTCGGAAATTCTAAGTGGGTACTTACGGAAATACCAGGGCTGTTTTTTAAAAATGTGGGGTTTAGTTTTCTGGCGGTTTGTAGCAATTGAATTAAAAATTCAAGTTCGCTATTGCTGTTCTCTTCTTTGGGTTGGTCTAAAAGATCTAGAGAAAAATTGAAATCTCCCCAAATGCTCTGGTCCTTTGAGTAGGCTTTCCATTGTACACAGCCTGTTTGGGTGGATTCGAATTCAAGGTCTTGACCAAAGCGGCAAGGAATAGCAATAGCCTCTGCACCATCTAGTACCAAATACTCACTGGTGAGCAATAGTTTTCCGTGGCTGTAGAACCTGTTGGCCAATCTATTTCTTCTGCCTGTCTCAGGAATTAGATTCATAGCGATCCATTTTTTCTCAAGGTTTTAAAGCTACTGACTACATGACTGTGTGTTGCAGTTTGGTCTTTATAGTAGGCCACCAATTCTACTTTTTCTGTTTCTGTTGCCCCTAATTGGTTTAAGATATTTAAAAGGTGCATTTTCATATGGCCTTTTTGAATTCCACTGGTCACTAAAGAATGCAAGGCTGCGAAATTTTGAGCGAGTCCAGCTACAGCAACAATTTCCATAAGTTGCTTAGCAGAAGGTTTTTGTAAGACAGCCATAGACCATTTCACTAAAGGGTGTAAATTGGTGAGTCCTCCAACGGTTCCTAGCGCCAAAGGCAGTTCTATCCAAAAGCTAAAAACACCATTTTCTATACTAGCATGGGTAAGGCTTGAATAGCTGCCATCTTTCGCGGCATAGGCGTGAACACCAGCTTCAATAGCCCTAAAATCATTCCCCGTTGCTAATACCACAGCGTCTACGCCATTCATAATGCCTTTGTTGTGTGTGACAGCCCTATGTGGTTCTGCTTTTGCAATAGCAACCGCTTGCACCATTTTCTGAGCAAAAATAACACCGGATGCCCCATCAATGCCTTCTAAATCTGCTACAGGACAAGATACAGTAGCCCTCACGGTGCAGTTGGGTACATAATTAGAAAGAATGCTCATGACTACTTCTATAGATTGTTCTTCTGCAGAAAATCCATGGTATTGATGTGCTTCTCTTTTTAAGCTTGTGGCAAATTGCTCCAAACAAGAGTTAATGAAGTTGGCGCCCATAGCATCTGCTGTTTGGAACACAGCATGTATTTGAAAATAATGGGCCAAATCTGAAGTTTTGTCTCTCAACATCAGGTCGCTAATCCCACCGCCACGCTTTTCCATATTAGCAGTGAGTGGGGCGCAGTCTGCCAATAAAATGGGTTTTATATGGGTGAAAAAAGCCTTTATTTTTTTGGGATCACCTTGAAAGAAAAAATGTACTTGGCCTATTTTTTCAGTGCCCAGTACTTCGGTTTTAAATCCGCCTCGCGTTCCCCAAAACTTCGCTGCTTTACTCGCTGCAGCCACAACGGAACTTTCTTCAATAGCCATTGGAATGGCATAAAGCTTGTTGTTGATTAAAAAATTTGGCGCAATTCCAAGGGGCACATAAAAATTACTGAGGGTGTTTTCAATAAATTCATCATGTAATTTTTGCAAGGCCTTGTCCTCATGCCAATATTGGGTGAGTAGGGATTTTGTTTCAGGATCCCCTTGGGTAAACGTTTGAGATACCCAGTCTATTTTTTCTTCTTTAGAAAGTTTTGAGAATCCTTGAATGGGGGTAGACATAGATTTTTTTTTGTGTTGCTAAGATAGTTAAATCCCATTTTATGACCTATTTGTAGTTTCTTTAAAGATTCTCGTATTAAAATGTTATTTTTAGGAGCTTTTACCAGAAAATACAGGGGCTTGCCTTGTGATGAAACCATTCGTATGAAAAAAATATTTTTACTTTTAGGCATCGGCCTTATGGCCTTGAATGCTGCTTTAGCCCAAGATAAAGAAGTTAGTGTGGCGGCTATTTACGACGGAACCTTTAGAACGGAAGGAATGGATGTGCTCCGGTCTAGAAATAACGGTACACAGTACACTTTACTCAATTACGACAGGGCTTCTAAGGTGCAAACCATAGATTTATACGACTACGAAACCTTAGAAAAAACGGCTACTTTGTTGTCTACAGAAGATTTGGAAGACATTGCTTATATGAGTTCTTACGCCTTTAGTGCAGATGAATCAAAAGTGCTTTTGGCTACAGATTTAAAACCCATTTACAGAAGGTCCGCACTGGGCACTTATTATCTGTATGATTTTGCTACAAAGGCTTTGATTAAAATTGCCGAAGCTCCAGTGCAAGAGCCTAGTTTGTCTCCAGACGGTACCCTTGTAGCCTATGGATACCAAAACAACCTTTATGTTTTTGACCTCAAGACCCAGCAAACCAAACAGCTCACTTTTGACGGTGAAAAGAACCGTATTATCAATGGTATAACGGATTGGGTTTACGAGGAAGAATTTGGTTTTGTTCGCGCTTTTGAGTGGAGCCCTGAAGGAACACATTTGGCTTTTTTAAGATTTGACGAAACAGCGGTGCCTGAGTATTCTATGCCTATTTATGGAGCAGACTTATACCCTACATTGCAAACATTTAAATACCCTAAGGCGGGAGAAAACAACGCAATAGTGAGCTTACACCTCTATGAGCTAGAGGGCGCAAAAACATCTAAAATCCCCGTAGAGGCTTATTATATTCCACGTATTATATGGAAAAACAACCCAGACGAGTTGGCTTTCCAAACCTTTAACAGGCACCAAAATGAACTTATTTTATACCAGTACAACAAAGTTTCAGAGGCGCTCACTGTGCTGCATAAAGAAGTAGATGCTGCCTATGTAGATGTGAATGACAACCTGACCTTTCTCTTAGACGACAGTTTTATTTGGACCTCTGAGAAAGGCGGTTACAACCACCTTTACTTACACGATAAAAACGGTAAAGAAAAAAGACAACTTACCTCAGGTGATTGGGAGGTAACGGCATATTATGGTTACGATCAAAAGCGTAAAAAAATATTTTTTCAGTCTACCGCAATGGGTTCTATCAATAGAGATGTCTATTCGGTGGGAATTAACGGTAAAAATCTCAGACGATTGACGGAGCAAGATGGTGTAAATAGGGCCAGTTTTTCTGCAGACTTCACCTATTTTATCAATGCGCACTCCAATGCCAACACCCCCCCTTCTTATACCTTAAATACTACGTTGTCTAACAAAAAGCTGCGAGATGCCAATCAAACAAAGTCTTTAATGCTTAAGACTATTGTGGACAATTCGAGTCTTTTAGACAAGTTAGATAGCTATAATATAAGCCCAAAAGAGTTTTCTACTATTTCAGTAAATGGAAATGACCTGAATATGTGGATGATTAAGCCGGCAGATTTTGATCCAGCTAAAAAGTATCCGCTTTTAATGTTTCAATACAGTGGGCCTGGATCACAGTCGGTATCCAATACCTGGATGAGTGGTAATGATTACTGGTACCAATTATTGCAGTCTAAGGGGTATATTATTGCCTGCGTAGACGGGAGAGGTACAGGATTTAAGGGCAGAGATTTTAAAAAATCTACTTACTTACAATTGGTGCGATACGAGAGTGATGACCAGATTGCCGCAGCAGAAAAATTGTCTTCCCTTCCTTATATAGATGAAAATCGTACCGGAATTTGGGGTTGGAGCTTTGGAGGAGACATGGCCATGCATTGTATTTTAAAAGGGAATGATGTTTTTGAAACGGCCATTTCTGTTGCGCCTGTAACCTCATGGAGGTTTTACGACACTATTTATACGGAGCGTTTCATGAGAACGCCTCAGGAAAATCCGGAAGGATACGATTTAAATTCTCCCCTTAATTACGCGGAGCAATTAAAAGGCAAGTTGTTATTAGTTCACGGCTCTGCAGACGACAATGTGCATTTTCAAAACACCATGAGAATGGTGGAGGCTTTGGTTCAGGCCAATAAGCAATTTGACTGGGCTTTATATCCTGACAAAAACCACGGTATTTACGGTGGCAAAACTAGGGAGCAACTCTATACTAAAATGACCCATTTTATTTTAAACAACCTTTAATACACAAACAACTTATATGACTACACCTACCCAAACACCTAAAGATATTTTAGGACACCCTCAGGGACTTTTTTATCTATTTTTTGCCGAGTTATGGGAGCGTTTTAGTTTCTACGGAATGCGCGCTTTATTGACCCTTTATATGGTGAATAAAATATTTGAAGCCCTAAGCACAAGGGATGTAGCTGCTGCGGCTGTATATGCTTCTTACGGTTCACTGGTGTATGCTTCTACCGTGATTGGTGGTAAGATTTCAGACACTACACTGGGTCTTAGAAGGTCCATTTTTCTTGGCGGTATTCTCATGTCTCTGGGACATTTTGTGTTGGCTGTAGACAATACCTATGCCTTTTATTTGGCCTTGGGTCTTATTGTAGTAGGGAATGGTTTTTTTAAGCCCAATATTTCCACTTTTGTGGGCTCCCTCTATAAGGACGGCGATGTGAGAAAAGACTCTGGATTCACCATTTTTTATATGGGAATTAATATTGGTGGCTGGGTCGCTCCGCTTCTTTGTGGCTGGTTGGCGGCTACTTACGGTTGGCATTACGGTTTTGGATTGGCAGGATTTGGTATGTTATTAGGACTGGTATTCTTTTGGAACGGGATTAAAAGACAGGTTTTTGGATCAGAGGGATTGCCCCCTTCTCAAGAAGCCATTGACAAACCTTTACTAGGGGTTTCTCAAGGAAAAATGATCCCTATTCTCGCTTTTCTAACGGCGCCATTGATTGCATTTTTATTGTCTTCATACGGTCCATTTATGAACGGAGAAACCTTCTTAGGAGACCAGAACTTAGTTAATATTATTTTTAAAGCCATTGGCGCAGTGATTCTCTTTTATTTAGCTAAAGTTTTAATAGACGCCACCATAGAAGAGCGCAAAAAATTAATTGTGGCTATTTTGATTACTTTTTTTATGACTATTTTTTGGGGTTTTCACGAACTTTCAGGAAGTGTTATTACTTTGTTTGCTGCCAGAAATGTGAATTTAAGCCTGATGGATGCGGCCCAGACCAATTCCTTAAACTCCATGTTTATTATTATTCTGGCCATTCCAATTTCACTCATGTGGGCTTATTTGGCTAAAACAAAAAGAAACCCAAGAACGCCTTATAAATTTGGTTTAGGCTTGCTTTTTGCAGGTTTGAGTTTTTATATTTTATCTATTAGTGGGCTTCAAGCAGATGAAAACGGCATGGTCCCTTTTAGCTATTTATTGGTGATGTATTTTATGTTGTCTATTGGAGAGTTGTTTATGTCTCCTGTGGGTCTTTCAAAAATCACAGATCTTTCGCCCAAAAGAATTGTGGCATTTATGATGGGAATCTGGTTCTTGTCTTCTGCCTATGCCTTTCAAGTGGTAGGATTTATTAGCAAGGAATTTGCGGTAGAGAGTTATTATTCCAATGTGGGCGGTTTTGAAACACTGACGGTCTATACCGACGGATTTGAATTAATTGCCATGTATTCAATTGGAGCAGGGGTGCTGGTTTTAATCGCATCGCCCTTTATTAAGAGACTGATGGGTAACGTACACTAAGATTTATTAAGGCCTATTTGTGGCCCAGGTAATTTTAAGGTGCTGGGTCTTTTTTGAAACTATAAAAACCTTGGGTGTCTATCTTCCAGATAAGGCGCCCATTTTTTTGCGCCCATTTTTCCCAAGCATTCATCTCTTTGGTAGGGTAAAACCCGCTTGTAATGAGTTGGGTATTTTTGAGCTGCTCTGGTTTAAAATGCGAGGGGTATGCTCTGGCGCTAGAGTCAATAATAATATGACTGATAGGGCCTTTAATGTGGTTCGTTGTTTTTGGAAATACAATTTTAAATTCCTCCAATTGATAATTGTTTGCCCATTCTTTATGGATTATTTCATGAATACCGTAATTGTTTTTAAAGCTGTTTAAGGTGTTTTTGTCTAAGGGTTTTTCACTAAAGTAATGGATGGTTTTAGGTGTTATAGAAAGCAATGACAGCTGTCCATAGGATTTTATGATGTAGTGCTCATTGGTCTTATGGTCATATATTTTTTGGCCCATTACAATGCTTTGAAAAATCATTACAGCGCAAAAAAAGTACTGTATGCTTTTGGGCTTGTGGTATTTTTGGTGCTGCCATATTAGAAGCCCTGCCATTAAAAGCAGCATTGCCCAAAGGTAACTACTCGGGAAGTAAATGCTTTTGAGTATCCACTGTTCTTGAGCGCCAATCCATTCCACCGTATTGTTTAAGATTGAAAAACCCTTGTTCAAGAGCCATACCAATAGGTCTGGTGGCTTAGCAAATGCCCACCAGATTCCAGTAAATATCCCTAAGCCAAGAAGTATGCCTATCCAGGGAATAATTAAAAGATTGGTTACTAGAAATAGTAAGGGAAATTGGTGGAATGAAAATAAGGAGGGCCCTAATACTCCCAATTGCGCCAAAAGGCTGATGCCCAAAAGCTGCCAGATTTTTTTGACGTACTTGTTTTTGGGAACCCCCAACGATTCCACAAGGGGCATTCCTAGAAGGATGCTAGCGACTGCAGCTTAGCTCATCACAAAGCCTAAGGAAAAAAGCACCAATGGGTTCCACAGGACCATGAAAAAAAATGAAATGGCTAGGTAGTGCAACGAAAACATGGGCCTATTAAAAATCCAGCCAACAGATAAAAAACCAAACATAGCAACAGCCCTAACTACAGATGGGGAACTTCCAGAAAACACCGCATAGATCCACAAGCAAAATATAAGTAGTACGCTAGAGAGTACTTTTCCTCTAGGGAGCCTTTGAAGTGGGGCTAATATAAATAACAGCATAGCTGCAATCATTCCTATGTGTAAGCCAGATATGGCCAAAATATGTGCAGCTCCTGCATTTTGGTATGCAGTTCGTAAGCCCGGGTCTAGTGTTTTTTTCTCCCCAAACACCAAGGCGCTATATACTTGAATTGCCGCTGAATCCATGGCAGTTGTTTTTATTTTTTCTAATATGTCACGCTTTATATTCTCCATTGCAGCGAGGTATTTATAACCGCTTTTCGGGCCTGAATTGTCTATTTTTTTCCAATGGCTTATGTAAAGGGTGAAATGAATATCTTGTGTCCTGAGGTAGTTTTTATAACTAAACCCCCTTGGTAATTGTGTGGCACTTGGGATGTTTAAATAGCCCTTAGCAAGACCAACCTGTCCTATTTTCAAGGCTTCTTTTAAAGTGTCTTTGGCATGAGAAAGCAATGCTTTGACTGTTTGTATAGGATTGGATTTAAGGTGATTGTTCGCTAAAACTGTACAGTCCTTAATTTTTATTGGACTGATCTCGGCCACATACCTGTACTGCTTCCCCTGGCTTTTTAGTGGTGCTTCAATGACGAATTGATAATATTGTGGTTTATTTCCATTAATCTCCAACGTGAATGGGTTAATGGTCTCTAGCGTATTTTTTTGTTTCCCTTCATGATGGAGTGTTTTAAAAAGTCGCTGACTTGGATGCATTTCCATGCGCAAGCTTCCCATTAAAAAAGTGGCCAAAAAGCAAAACAGCCAGAAAACATAGGGCCTTGTTTTGGTGAAATAGGCCAATAAAAAGGTGCAAATAGATAGGCTTATTAACAGCGGACTGCCTGTGTAAAAAGAAAAAAAATTCCAATAAATAGCTATGATCCCTAGGCTATATCCTAAGATGAGCAATAAAAGATGAGAAGTGTGCTTAAAAAACATAGTTCCTTGTGGTCACTAGGTTTTTTTGGTAAAAAAAGGGGGGAGTAGCTAATAAAACACTAAAAATAGGATAAAAGTTATCGCTATTGACAGATGCTTTAGGGTATAATATACAATTTATTTACTGGACTTGAGCGAATGAACTATGGCTGTGGCTGTTCTTTCTGCTGCACCACCTGCACCGAGTTTTTGTTTTAAAATTTGATAGTTTTCTAGTTGATCTTCACGCTCCGCACCCACTAGAATATTATTTAGGTGTGCGTTTAAATTTTTTACATTTAAATTATTTTGGATCAGTTCTGGTACCGCCTCTTTCAGGGCCCGCACCGCGCGTTGTACAAGGCCATCCGGATTGAAAGCCTCGTCTGCACGCAGGCTTTTTTGATCAGAGCCCACCACCGGGAACAGGGCGATCGCGGGTATCCCCATTTGCCTGATTTCTCGGGCCTGGGCGACCAGTAAATCGATGCTCAGACGCTCTATTCCGGGCATCGAACTGATGGCCTCACGCTGACCGCTGCCCTCGAGTATGAAAACCGGGAATATAAAATCGGCCGGGCTGAGCAGGCTCTCGCGGACGAGCTGACGAGAGAACTCGTTTGCGCGCAGTCGCCGCATACGTGTCCGGGGGAACTCGCCGCGTTGTGTCGTGAAAGCCATTGGCTACTCCTCAATCAT
>UPTG01002400.1_pt1 | contig 12870 bp, 12 predicted proteins | sample 2160121 | NCBI WGS metagenome assembly UPTG01 (sample SAMN06266255, study PRJEB28933) | marine metagenome | isolation source: Columbia River Estuary | place: USA:Columbia River Estuary, USA | collected 2014-07-27 | reverse complement strand
GCAGTAGGTAAAGAAATATTTTGAATTAATTGAAGAGTGTTATTTTCAATAAAACTACCCCATCCAGCATTATTTTTTGGGTCTACAGGATATTTTTTTGATAAAGTTCCAGCAAAACTCCAACCAGAATCATTCCACAAATGAGAATTAGATTTAATTTTGTTTACCACTCCAGTTGCCAAGTCCAATCCACCCATTTGAGCAAGACCACCGATAAAAAATAATGGTTTGGTTAGATTCAATGAGGGGTAATCAAATTGAATTGCATCAAAACAATTAGGATTAAAATTAACATTTGTTGTCAAGGATTTTTGAAGATCGACCAGCAGGTCATCTAATTCAATACTATAAGATTCCATACCAAGTATCCCACCGCAATAGGCAATTCGTCCGTCACCAGAACCAACATCAATTATTTCAGAATATCCATTTTGTTTTGCAAATAAAGATATTAGATATCCAGACATTATCCATGTTGGAGAGAAAGGAGCATGACTTGAATCATGTTGGATACTATTCAACCAGTATTTGTTAATATCACCCTCGTACACAATACAAGAAATATCATCAATTATTTTTTCAAAGGAATTGTAATAAATTGGATTTTTAGTTGCAAATTCATGAAGTAAATTTAATTCAGATTCGTTAATTGGAAATGATTCAGATTTAGAAATTGGGATTAGTTCTTGAATTTGACTCGTGCCATCATAATCAGATACAAATTGCTTTTTTAAATTTACTAAGTTTTTTGCAAGTGTTTCAATCATTAGATAAACCTGAATCATACTGATTTACAAATTCTTTAGTACTCATTATTTCACGTAATTTTTCATATAATTTAGCCTCATTTTCAATAGTTTCTTTAGATTTTTGTTCAGAATTAAGAGATTGTAAATTTCTAGTAATATTAGAAATAGAGTTTCCAATATTTTTCATAATTTTAGGATGAATTGTAAGATTAAATATTTCAGAAATAAATTTTTCAGCATTTAAAATTTTAGCACAAGAAGAATCATCAAGGTTTTGATCAAATTGTGGTTTGATTACAGAAATCATAGAAGAGATATTTGTAATTTGATAATAAACTTCAACAATTTGATTTGCAGGTAATTGGTTTGTAGGATTAATTTCATTAACTAATTTTTCTAATTTAACAAATTCAGAAGTAAATAATTCTAATAAATTATCAGAAGACATTATGAAAAAATTATCTTAAATTTTTAAAAATGTTGGTATTTGAAAAATTATTCTTCTTTTTCTGCTTTGTTTACATAGATGTAAGTCATCAAAGCACCACCAATTATACCACCGATAATTGGACCAACCCAATAAATCCATTGAACTTCCCATAAACCAGCATCACCGGAAATTAATGCAGGAGAAAAGGATCTTGCAGGATTCATAGATGCACCAGTTAATGGTACGCCGACTAAGTGTAATAAGAAAACCATACCACCGATTGCTGCACCGTAAACACTCTTTGGTGCTTTTTTGTGAACAGCAGTCATAAAAATTACAACTACTAAGAAGAATGTGAAAATTGCCTCTAAAACAACAGCAGAAATTAAACTACCATTAATGATTTCACTTGGACCACCATGAGCACCCCATAGTACTTGTTTTCCAATTTCTGGGAATATTACTGCTAGTGTTGCAGTTGCAATTACTGCACCAATTATTTGAAATAGAATATATCCAATTCCGTCTTTGATTCCAATTTTTTTAGTAATCATCATAGGAATAGTTACTGCAGGATTAATGTGAGCCCCTGAAACATGACCAAATGCATATACCATTAATGCAATTGCACCACCGTGACCCAATGAAATGAAAATTACTGCTTCAGTGGATAACCCTTCACCAAAGTATGCTGCAGCCAAAATTACAGATAATGGACCAAAGAATACAAGTCCAAATGTTGCGATTGCTTCAGCAAGCCATGCGCGAGTGTTAACCATCATGCAATTCCCCAGAGATTTCAATATAAACAATTGGATTATGATTCGATCATAGAAGAGAGAGTAGTACTATGGTGAAAATAAGGAGTTTTTATAAATACTATTTTTTTGAATTTAACAACATGGTTGAAGAAGGAGATTCAGTTCCAAAATTTACAATAAATGATTCTAATGGAAATAAAGTGAAATCAACAGATTTCAAAGGGGGAAAACATGTCATTTACTTTTATCCAAAAGACTTCACACCAGGATGCTCAACACAAGCAGATGAATTTTCGTCAGAATACAATAAATTTAAGAAAAATGAAATTGAAATTATCGGAATCAGTCCAGATAATGTGGAATCACATAAAAAATTCTGTAATAAAATGGGAATCAAATATGTATTATTATCAGATACAGAAAAAGAAGTCTCAAAAGCATTTGGTGTTTGGGGAATGAAAAAATTCATGGGACGAGAATACATGGGAGTAACTAGAAGTTCATTTTTAGTTAATGAAAAAGGAAAAATTTTCAAAATATATCCAAAGGTAAAGCCTGCAGGACATGCAAAACAAGTACTAGAAGATTTTAAAAAATAAAAATAAAGAAAAGGTTAGAAACCTTTTGGTAATGTGCCTCTAGAAGATTTTGCTGGTTCTGGCTCAGTCTTTGCTTCAAATCCTTTTGGCAATGCACCGCCCTTTTTATTTGCAGATACTTTTGCTGCGGCTTCTGCTGCTGCGGCTTCTGCTGCTGCGGCTTCTTCAGCTGCCTCTTTAGCCTCTAGATCAGCTTTTGCTTTTTCATCTGCTGCAATCTTTTTGGCTTTATCATCAGCCTTTGCTGCTTGTTTAGCTAATTGCTTTTCACGAATAGAGGGATCTCTGTACTCTTTTACAAGCTGCTTAACGCGATCCGAAATCTGCGCGCCTTGAGAAATCCAATGTGACAGTCTGTCTTCTTCGAGTTGAAGCCTGACTTCTTGTCCGCGAGCGACAGGATTAAAATATCCAATACGCTCAATGTAACCACTATCTCTTCTCTTTCTAGAGTCTGTCGCTACAATCGAATAAAAAGGGTTTTTCTTGGCTCCACCTCGGGCTAGTCTTATCTTAACCATGGGTTTTTTGCTCCTTTTAGATTGTTAAATTATTAAGGCGAGAAATTATATCAGTTTTAGATGTTGCGTGCTAATTTAATCGCATCCCCAATATAGTTCATTGGCGTTAACTTGTTCAGTTCTTTTTTTGCCTCTGAGGGGATGTCCAAAGAGGCAATAAAATCACTGAGAATTTTGGCGTCAATTTTCTTTCCCCTTGTCAGAGCCTTAAGTTTCTCATAGGGATTTGACACGCCATACCTGCGCATTACAGTTTGAATTGGTTCAGCGAGAACTTCCCATGAATTATTCAGATCTTCGATCAGTTTTTCTTCATTTACTTCAAGTTTTTTTATGCCTTTGCAAATTGAAGCATACGAAATTAAACAATGTGCACTACTAACGCCTAAATTTCTTAAAACAGTAGAATCTGTCAAGTCACGCTGCCATCTTGATATAGGAAGTTTTGTTGCAAAATGCTCTCCAATGGCAATGGCTAATCCAAGATTGCCCTCAGCATTTTCAAAATCAATGGGGTTGACCTTATGCGGCATAGTTGAAGAACCTATTTCCCCTTTAACTGTTTTTTGAGTGAAATAACCTAATGAAATGTAGCCCCAAACATCACGGCAAAAGTCAATTAAGATGGTGTTAAATCTATTTAATGCATGAAAATACTCAGCAATATAATCATGTGATTCAATCTGTGAACTATAAGGAGCGTAATTCACTCCGAGACTCTCAATAAAGCTCTTAGAAACTTTTTCCCAATCAACTTCAGGATACGCACTGAGATGAGCATTGAAATTTCCAACTGCCCCATTAAACTTACCCATTATTTGAACATCTTTCAGCTGCTTTATTTGTCTCTGCAATCGATAAGAGAAGTTTGCCATCTCTTTTCCAAGAGTTGTGGGAGATGCTGTTTGACCATGCGTTCTTGAAAGCATTGGAATTTCAGCATTTTCCCTTGCTAAGCCAGTCATTAGATTCAAAGTTTCTGTCATTTCAGCCAAAAGAACCTCTCTTCCATTTTCAAGCATAAGCGCATGTGATAAATTATTAATATCCTCTGAGGTGCATGCAAAATGAATAAACTCATTCACTTTATGAAGTTCAGGAGTTGAAGATACTTTCTCTTTCAAGAAATACTCAATCGCTTTAACATCATGATTGGTTGTCTTTTCAATTTCTTTTATTGCTCTTGCATCATCAATAGAAAAATTATCGGCAATAGCTAATAATTTTTTGTTGGCTTCAGAGCTAAACAAGGGAACTTCAGATATTTCTGAATTGTTTGACATTGCCTCTAACCATCGCACTTCAACTAAAAGCCTATACTTTATAAGCCCAAATTCACTAAATATAGTTTTGAGTTGAGCGGTCTTATCGCTGTAACGCCCATCGATTGGTGAAATAGAGGTAAGTTTATCAAATGTCATAATACGAACTAATGCTTCAAAAAATTTAAGCCTTCATATTAAAAAGGATAAAATTATACTCTTTTATTTAATCACCTAATAACCAGTATTACTATGATAAAAGCTTACTTAAAGCACTGTGAAGAGAGAAAGTCGGACAATCTTCCACCACTAGCACTCGATGCAAAACAAACTAAGTCTGTCGTAGAGAGCCTAATATCAGGGCTTGATGATGACTTCTATTTGAATTTACTCACTCATAGAGTCCCGCCGGGTGTTGATGAAGCTGCTTATGTAAAAGCTGGTTTTTTAACTAGTATTGCTAAAGGAGAACAGTCTTGCAATGCGATCTCAAGAAAACATGCTACTTTTTTGCTAGGAACAATGCTTGGTGGATATAGCATCGAATCCTTAATTAATCTTCTGGATGATGATGAAACTGCTGAGGAAGCCTGTAAAGCACTATCTCATACAATACTTATCTATGAGGCCCACCAAAGCATTATGGAAAAGTCAGCAAACAACGCACATGCGAAGAAGATAGTTGATTCTTGGGCTTCAGCTGACTGGTTTACCTCCAAAGAGCCTCTTCCTGAGAGCATTAAAGTGACAGTATTTCGTGTCGATGGTGAAACCAATACTGATGACCTTTCACCGGCAACTGAAGCCTGGTCTCGTCCTGATATCCCTCTTCATGCAAAAGCAATGCTTGTCAAAAAAATGGATAAGCCCCTTGAAAAAATTGAAGAATTAAAGCAAAAGGGCAATCCTCTTGCCTATGTTGGAGATGTAGTGGGTACTGGCTCTTCAAGAAAATCAGCAATTAACTCAGTTTTATGGCATATGGGTGAACCTATTGACTACATTCCTAATAAAAATAGTGGTGGCATAGTCCTTGGTGGCAAAATTGCTCCAATATTTTTTAATACAGCTGAGGATTCAGGGGCACTTCCAATTCAATGCGACGTTTCAGAACTCAAAATGGGTGATGAGATTACAATCTATCCATATGAAGGCACTATTAAAGATGCATCTGGAGAAGTTATTTCAAAATTTAATCTTGCGCCTAGTACGATGCCAGATGAGGTTCGTGCTGGTGGCAGAATTCCACTTATTATTGGAAGAGGTTTAACAGATAAAACAAGAGCTGAACTTGGCTTAGAGGTGAGTGATGTGTTTCTTCGTCCAGTGGACCCAAAGAATAGTTCATTAGGCTTTACCTTAGCTCAAAAAATTGTTGGTAAAGCTTGTGGTGTTAAAGGTATAAGGCCCGGAACCTATTGTGAGCCTCGCATGAGTACAGTTGGATCTCAAGACACAACAGGAGCAATGACTCGAGATGAGCTCAAAGAATTAGCTTGTTTAGGATTTTCTGCTGATCTAGTTATGCAGAGTTTTTGTCACACAGCTGCTTATCCTAAGCCCATTGATCTTGAGTTGCAGCACACACTCCCAGACTTCATGCATTCACGAGGTGGCGTGTCACTCAAACCAGGCGATGGCATTATTCATTCTTGGTTAAATCGCATGCTTTTGCCAGACTCTGTTGGAACTGGTGGCGACTCTCATACGCGTTTCCCAATAGGAATTAGTTTTCCAGCTGGCTCTGGCCTTGTTGCCTTTGGTGCCTCAATTGGAGTGCTACCATTAGACATGCCTGAATCAGTTTTAGTCAGGTTTAAGGGTGAGATGCAACCTGGAATCACTCTAAGGGACCTTGTCAATGCAATCCCATATGTTGCCATTCAAAAGGGATTACTCACTGTTGATAAATCTAACAAGAAGAATATTTTTTCTGGACGCGTTCTTGAAATTGAGGGACTTGGAGATCTAAAGGTTGAGCAAGCATTTGAGCTTGCAGATGCAACAGCAGAGAGGTCGGCAAATGGATGTACTGTAAAGCTTAATAAAGAACCCATTGCAGAATATTTAAATTCAAATATTACACTTCTCGGCTCGATGATTGATTCTGGCTATGATGATAAAAAAACAATAGCAAAAAGAATACAGGATATGAAAAAGTGGCTTGATAATCCAGAGCTTCTTGAGGCTGATAAAGATTGCGAGTATTCAGAGGTCATTGAAATAAATCTTAATGACATTAAGGAGCCAATATTAGCCTGTCCAAATGATCCAGATGATGTAAGACTTCTATCATCAGTTGCCAAAACATCAATAGATGAAGTTTTCATTGGCTCTTGTATGACCAATATTGGACATTTCAGGGCGGCGGCACAGCTACTCAAAGATAAGTCAGAGCTTAATACAGTTTTATGGGTGGTGCCTCCAACAAGAATGGATGAAAAACAGTTAAGGGCTGAGGGAATATATGAAACCTTTGAACGACTTACAGACAGGACTGAGGTCCCAGGCTGCTCACTTTGTATGGGAAACCAAGCAAGGGTTGAAGAAGGAGCATCTGTCGTTTCAACCTCGACCAGAAACTTTCCAAATCGATTAGGAGATAACAGCAATGTATTTTTAGCATCAGCAGAGGTTGCTGCAATCTCTGCTAAGCTGGGGTATATTCCTACTTCTGAAGAGTATTTATCCTTAATGAAAGACATTGAGCCTTTATCAGGTGAAATATATCAGTATCTCAATTTTGACCAAATCGCAGATTATCAAGAATCTTCTTCCAATGTTCCACTTGAGATGATCCTGCAAAGTTAAACTTTAGGTAATAAAAAAGCCGCTCTAAAGCGGCTTTTTTTATGAATATTATTAAGGATTACTTAATCTTTGCTTCCTTATACATTACGTGTTTTCTTACAACAGGATCAAATTTTTTAACTTCAACCTTTTCTGGGTGAATTCTTTTATTTTTAGTTGTAGTGTAATAGTGACCTGTTTCAGCTGAAGAAACCAGTTTAATTTTTTCTCTCATAACTTACTCCTTATACCTTTTCGCCGCGTCCGCGGATTTCTGCTAAAACAACATCAATGCCCTTTTTATCAATAACGCGAAGACCTCTTGCAGATAACTTCAACTTAACAAAACGGTTTTCAGCCTCAACCCAAAAACGGTGAGTATGAAGGTTAGGGTAAAAACGACGACGCGTTCTGTTATTCGCGTGAGAAACGTTATTTCCGCTTATAGGTCTCTTACCAGTTACTTGGCATACTTTAGACATAACGACCACCTAATCAAATTTCTAAAAAGGGAGAATTATACGCAAAAAATTGCAGTTTTTTTAAATAAATTTTATTTACTTTATTCATAAAAACGGTATCATACCAATCTTTCGGAGGGATGGCAGAGCGGTTGAATGCACTGGTCTTGAAAACCAGCAAGGGCTAATACCCTTCCAGGGTTCGAATCCCTGTCCCTCCACCATATCATTTCTAAATAAATCTCAAAGATTGCACAAATAATCTATAATCATTTTATGGTTGCAAAGTCGCAACTGTCCTTCTAGCAATGCAGCTTCCAAGGAGCCAATGTCGGATATTATTTCCAAGATGTCTACGGAAGATATTTTTTAAGTTTGAGAGAAAGTTTTGAAATTAGTTACTGCAATATTAAGACCTGAAAATTTAGATAAGGTTAGAGAAGCGCTTTGTGATGTTGACATACCTGGTATGACGGTCACTGAAGTGAAGGGTTTTGGCAAGCAAAAAGGTCATACAGAACTTTATCGTGGCACTGAGTTTACAGTAGAGTTTGTTCACAAAGTTAAACTTGAAATTGCTATTTCAAACAAAAATCTAGATCTGGTCATTAATACAATTAGTGATATCGCTCGTTCCGGGAAAAAAGGTGATGGCAAAATTTTTGTCACCGACATCGAAAAAGTAGTTCGTATTCGCACTGGCGAAACGGACCACGACGCACTCTAGGAGAGCTCAATGAAAAAATTTATTCTATTGGCTTTATTGCCAATGACCGCCTTTGCGGACGTCATTAATGGCGCTGATACTGCATGGATTATGACTTCAACAGCGCTAGTATTATTCATGACACTTCCAGGCTTAGCACTATTCTATGGAGGCCTAGTTCGATCAAATAATATCCTATCAATTCTTATGCAATGTTTTGCAATTGCAGGGATTGTAAGTATTCTTTGGTTTATAGCTGGATATAGTCTTGCATTCTCAGGTGATCATCCATTTATAGGTGATTTATCCAACTTCATGCTAGCAAAAATAAGTATTGATAGCGTGAGTGGTTCAATTCCTGAATCGCTCTTTGCAATGTTTCAGATGACATTTGCAATTATTACGCCCGCCCTTATCGTGGGTGGCTATGCAGAAAGAATGAAATTTTCTGCAGTACTATTATTTAGTAGCATTTGGCTATTAATCGTTTATGCTCCAATTACTCACTGGGTATGGGGTGGTGGATGGCTTGGTGATACCCTTGATTATGCTGGCGGAACAGTTGTCCATATTACAGCAGGTGTTGCAGCTTTAGTGGCAGCCATTGTGCTTGGACCTAGGCAAGAATTCCTTAAAAGACCAATACCACCGCACAATATGACAATGACAATTACCGGTGCTGCGATGCTTTGGGTAGGATGGTTTGGCTTTAATGGTGGCTCTGCACTCTCTGCCGGGGGTGATGCAGCAATGGCAATTCTAGCAACTCATATCTCAGCAGCTGCAGGAGCAATGACTTGGATGTTTTATGAATGGATCAAGTTTGGTAAGCCAACCGCTCTAGGTTCAGTAACAGGAATGGTAGCAGGCCTTGGTACAATTACACCAGCATCTGGATTTGTTGGTCCTGCTGGTGCACTTGTCATTGGAATTATTGCTGGCTATGTTTGTTTCAATGCAGTTATTATTATTAAACAAAAATTTAAGATTGACGACTCTTTAGATGTATTTCCAGTGCATGGAGTTGGAGGCATATGTGGAACTATTTTAGTTGGTTTTTTTGCATCTAAAGAACTTGGAATTTTTTCAGGACAAGGCGGCTGGAGTCATGAAGCTATTATTATCAGTGATCAATTGCAGATTCAATTTACGGCAGTAGTTGCAACTGCTGCCTACACTGCCATAGCGACATTCATAATTCTAAAATTAGTTGATCTAGTAACTGGGCTAAGGGTAGATTCACAAACCGAAACTCAAGGTCTTGACCTTGAGAGTCATGGTGAAAAGGGATACGACCTATAAACCAAGATTCTTAAAACAAGCATTTAAAAGCCGGTTTTAACCGGCTTTTTTATGATGAAAAAAACATAAAGTCATACTAAAAAAACTTATAATAAAATTTCTTTGAAAATTAAATACCTTCATGCCTTTTAAATCAATTATTAAAATCAAATTTAATCATTTTTTAACTCTATTTCTTATGACAGTATTAATGCTATCATTCAATTCAAAAGCTGTTGCAGATGAAAATGTTCTTGCTTATCCATTTACTGCAGATAGCGGCAAGTACTGGCAATATGTCAGTGATCGCGTCATGGGTGGCGTCTCTGATGGCAAGGTAAATATTGAACAAGATGGTGAAATGTATTACGCAAGACTCACTGGAAATGTAAGTACAGCAAACAATGGTGGCTTTATTCAATTGCGTGCGAGTGTTTCATTTGCAAACTCTGAAAAGGATGGGAAGAACCTTAAAGGCGTTCGACTTAACGTAAGGGGAAATAGTGAAACTTACTATATTCATATCCGAACCAATGAGAGCTGGTCTCCATCAGACTATTATGCTACAACTTTTAAAGCTGATGAAAACTGGCAAATGATTGATCTACCTTTCAATAAATTCGAACGAAGATGGTCAAAGAACTCAACTCTAGATCCAAAAAAAATTAGGAGTTTTGGTATTGTAGCTTATGGCAAAAATTATCTCTCTGATTTGTCAGTATCGACTATAGAGTTTTACTATTAGTTTATTTTTGCAAAACACCCTTAATCCATTTTCGAAACTTTTGCTCTTCAATAGATAAAGCATTTTTATTTTTATACACTAGGTGATAACCAAAACCCTGAAGCTCAATATCTGAAATATAAAATAATTTTCCAGATTTTATCTCTTCATCAACTAACTCATCCCATAGTGCAATGCCTTGCCCATCAATAACTGCCTGAAGCCTTGTAAAAGCATCGGTAATTTTGAGGCTACTTTTTGATGGTTTATATTCAAGATTAGCAGTCTTATGCCAAGCCTTCATCCCGCCATGTCCTCCATAAAATCCATCACTCAGTAAAGGGGTTTTTTTCATGGCCTCCTCCAAAGAAAGGGATTTAGTTTGATCATAGATTTTCCTGTTACCTAGAATGTATGAAGATGAACTCATTAATAATTCATACTCAAAATCACTCCAACCATCACCCCATAATATAGCTATTGAAAAGTTAGCCTTACTAAACTCATCAATTGAATTGATAGACTCAATTTTTAGACTTAAATCAGGACAGATCTCAAAAAAATTTGTCAGTCTGGCTGATAGCCATCTTGAAGCAAATGAAGATACAATCCCCACTTTAACAGTTCCTGAATTCTCACCACGCAATAGGTTAATTTCCCTCTCTATTTGATTCAGTGACGACTCAGCAACGTACCATAATCTTCGACCTTTGGTTGTCAATACTAGCCTGGAATTAACTCGCTCAAAGAGTAAAAAGCCAAGCTCGTCTTCAAGTTTAGTAATCTGATAACTGATGGCACTTTTGGATAAACTTAATGCTTCTGCAGCCAGAGTAATACTCTCAAGTTGGGCAACTTTTTCAAATACTCTAAAGGAGTCAAAAGATCTGAATTTCATTTCTAAAGTTTAACTGATTCTATAGTGTTATTGTTTAGTATATTCGAACAATATGTTTTATTTTTTAACAACTTTTTAGCAAAAAAAAGGTTAAAAATATAAGAAAAATCAGGAGCAAGTATGAAAACAAGGACAAAGGTTGTAGTCATAGGTGGAGGGATTGCTGGCTGCTCTACTTTGTTCCATCTCACACAAGAAGGGTGGCTGGATGTTGTTCTTCTGGAGCGCAATGATCTTACTAGTGGAACGACTTGGCACTCTGCAGCACAAGTAACTAATTTTGGAATGAATCAAACCATGGTTGGATTAAAAACTCATTCAATAAATTTATACAAAGAACTAGCTAATGATCCAGATCATCCTATCAATTACAATCATGCTGATGGAGGAATAAGGCTAGCCAATACTAAAGAGCAAATGCAGGGATATCATCACTTTGCTTCAATGGCTCGTGGTATGGATGTTGATTTCGAAGTAATTGATGCAGAGGAATGTCAACGGCGTCATCCATTAATTTCAACAGATAATTTAATAGGGGGATTGTGGGACCCGCTCGATGGCGATATAGATCCATATCAATTGTGTCATTCCATGGCACGAAAAGCTCGTCAAGCTGGAGCTGAGGTCTATACAAATACACCAGTAACTGCTCTAGAGCAATATCAAGATGGAACATGGAAAGTCATTACCGATAGCGGCGAAATTGACTGTGATGTCATCGTAAATGCTTGCGGATACAGGGTCAATGAAGTTGGGAAAATGATGGGTGTTCATCATCCTGTAGCCTCAATGGAGCATCAGTATTTTCTGACAGAAGATATTCCAGAAATTATTGAAGCAGGTCATCGAATGCCTCTTTTAAGATGCCCTATATCTGATTATTATTGTCGACAAGATAAGAATGGCCTTCTGATTGGATTTTACGAACAAAATTGTAAAACATGGGGAATGGATGGGGTTGATCCAAACTTTGTAAATGCCCTTTGTCCAGATGATTTGGAAAGAGTGACGGATGTCTTAGATGGCGCATTTGATAGAATGCCAGCCTTAATGAATGCTGGAATAAAAAGCATCATTCATGGCCCAATTACTTACACAATTGATGGTGCACCACTAGTTGGAAAAATCCCTGGAAAAGAAAATGCCTTCTGCATCATTGGCTTAAGGGCAGGTCTTGGTGAAGGTGGTGGACATGGCTGGCTACTCGCTCAGCAGATTGTTCATGGTGAAGCATGTTACGACACTTGGTGTCTTGATCCACGCAGATTTACTTCACACACCAATGTTGAAATGACTTCATTAAAAGCTATTGAAGACTATCAAAACGAATTTCGTTTCCATTTTCCACATGAACACCGTCCAGCAGCTCGTCATGCGAAAACCACTCCTCTTACCCCAATAATGGCAAATCAAAATGCTGAATTTACAGTCATTAATGGATGGGAGCGAGTCGAATATATTAAGCCATCAGAAGACTTCCGACCTTCTCTATCGTTTCATTTTGATGCAACATTTGAGATTGTCGCAAATGAAGTAACAAACGTCCAAAACAATGTAGGGCTAACTGAAGTGAATGGTTTTAATCGATTTGAAATAATTGGCTCAGATGCCAATAGTTTTGTTGATCGGATGTTTTGTGGCAATGTTACTCATAAGTCAGGTCGAGTTGGCTTAGGTTATCTTCTCAA
>UPTG01002391.1_pt1 | contig 12891 bp, 10 predicted proteins | sample 2160121 | NCBI WGS metagenome assembly UPTG01 (sample SAMN06266255, study PRJEB28933) | marine metagenome | isolation source: Columbia River Estuary | place: USA:Columbia River Estuary, USA | collected 2014-07-27 | reverse complement strand
TTTTCATTACCAAATGATCATCCAGAAAATGCATTTAGAGTTATTGCAGGGGATTTTGTAACTACAGAAGATGGTACAGGAATTGTTCATACAGCCCCTACATTTGGAGCAGATGATGCGATGGTAGCTAAGTTAGCTCAGCCGGAAGTTCCTCCGATGTTGGTGAAGGATGAAAATAGTAAGTTAGTCCCTTTGGTAAATTTACAAGGGAAATTTAGACCGGAGATGGGAGAGTACGCCGGCAAGTACGTGAAAAATGAATATTATCCGGAAGGAGAAGCGCCTGAAAAATCGATAGATGTTGAGATTGCGATTCAATTAAAAACAGAAAACAAGGCTTTCAAAGTAGAAAAATATACCCACAGTTATCCAAATTGTTGGCGAACCGATAAGCCTATTTTATATTACCCATTAGATTCTTGGTTTATTAAAGTTACTGATTTTAAGGATCGCATGTTTGAGTTAAACTTAGGGGTCAATTGGAAGCCAAAAGCTACTGGAGAAGGGCGATTTGGTAATTGGTTGGCCAATGCCAACGATTGGAATTTGTCCAGATCGCGATACTGGGGGATTCCTTTGCCTATTTGGCGTACTGAAGATGGAAAGGAAGAGATGGCTATTGGGTCTATTGAAGAATTAAAAAATGAAATGAAAAAAGCAGTAGCTGCTGGTTTCATGCAAAAAGATATTTTTGATGATTTTGTAGCAGGAGATTTTTCTGAAAAAAATTATGCAAAAGTAGATTTACATAAAAATATTGTAGACGAAATTACATTGGTTTCAAAAAATGGAACCCCTATGAAACGGGAAGCTGATTTAATTGACGTTTGGTTTGATAGTGGAAGTATGCCCTATGCTCAATGGCATTATCCATTTGAAAATAAAGATAAAGTTGATAGTATCTGGCGAAAAGCTGATTTTATTGCTGAGGGAGTTGATCAGACTCGAGGCTGGTTTTATACGTTGCATGCTATAGCAACAATGATATTTGACGATGTTGCCTATAAAAATGTTGTTTCAAATGGTTTGGTATTGGATAAAAATGGGCAAAAAATGTCTAAGCGTCTAGGAAATGCCACCGACCCATTTGAAACTATCGATAAGTTTGGTCCCGATGCCACACGTTGGTATATGATTAGTAACGCCAATCCATGGGATAATTTAAAATTTGACATCGCAGGTATTTCAGAAGTGCGAAATAAATTTTTTGGAACCTTATACAATACCTATAGTTTTTTTAGTCTGTATGCTAATTTGGATAATTTCAGTTATGCAGAAGACGATATTGCTTTAGAAAAAAGACCTGAAATTGACCGTTGGATTTTATCTGAATTACATACCTTAATTGATAAAGTAGATCAATACTATGGCGAGTATGAGCCTACGAAAGCTACAAGAGCCATCTCAGACTTTGTGCAAGAAAATTTAAGTAATTGGTTTGTGCGTTTAAGTAGAAGACGTTTTTGGAAAGGAAGCTATGGTGAAGATAAAATATCTGCATATCAAACCCTATATACTTGTTTGCTAATCATATCAAAATTAAGCGCACCTGTCGCGCCTTTTTTTATGGATCGATTATACAGGGATTTAATAGGAGGAACTATAAAAAAAGGGAAACTATCGGTTCATTTAAGTAACTTTCCACAAGCTATTTCTACTTATATTGATAAGGCATTGGAACATAAAATGCAAAAAGCACAAACCATTTCATCGTTGGTATTGTCATTGCGACAAAAAGAGAAAATCAAAGTACGTCAGCCATTACAGAAAATCATGATACCCATTTTAAATAACGGTCAACGAGAAGAAATTTTAGCTGTTTCAGATCTCATTAAGTCGGAGGTAAATGTCAAGGAGATTGAATTAATAGATGAAGGTTCTGGTATTTTAGTAAAACAAATAAAACCAGATTTTAAAAAGCTGGGCCCTCGTTTTGGGAAAGACATGAAATCCATTGCGCAAATAATTAATAATTTTGGGCAGGAAGAAATAGCTATTCTTGAAAAAGAAGGAGAAATTAGTGTTTTAATTAACGAAAAAAATACTACATTGTGCAAAGATGATGTCGTTATAAGTTCTCAAGATATCGAAGGCTGGCTGGTGGCAAATAGTGATGGAGTTACAGTGGCGTTAGATGTAACTATTGGCCCAGAATTAAAAAGTGAAGGAATTGCAAGAGAATTGGTAAATCGAATCCAAAATATTCGTAAAGACTCTGGTTTTGAAGTCATGGATCGAGTTGAAATTACCATTCAAGACGATGAAAAATTAAAAATAGCGGTCAACCAAAATTTAGAATACATTAAACGTGAAACATTAACAAACGAATTAAATTTTAAACAAAAATTAGAGGAAGGAACTGAAATAATTTTTGATGATATAATTAGTAAGTTGGTTATTAAAAAAGTATAGAATGAAGCAAGAAGTAAACACAAGATACAATGATGCTGATTTGGAAGAATTCAAGCAGTTAATATTAGAAAAAATAGAGCATGCAACGACTCAATTGCATTTAATTGAAAGTGCTTTTAGAAACGATAGTGATAATGGAACTGATGATACATCTCCAACATTTAAAGCTTTTGATGAGGGGAGTCATGTAATGAGTAAAGAGGCGAATTCTCAGTTAGCAATACGTCAAGAGAAGTTTATTCGAGACTTAAAAAATGCACTAATTAGAATTGAAAACAAAACGTATGGTGTATGCCGAGTAACCAAGAAATTAATCAATAAGGAACGACTTAAGTTAGTCCCGCACGCTACACTTAGCATAGAAGCTAAAAACATGCAATAAAAAATAATCAATTACATTTTAATTCCAAATTCTTTAGTTTTAAAACAAAAAGAGTTTGGTTTTTTTTTAGAGTTTTTATTTGAAAAAAATTATTATAATACTACTACTGTGCAATAAATCTTTTTCTCAAAAAATAATTGAAAAAGAGATAGCGGCAAACCACTATAAGAGTATTGAAATCAGTTCAGACAAAATCCATCATATTAATTTAATCTCAACAGACCTTAATACGATATCTATAATTACAAGAATCGAAGGTCAAGACCATGAAAGTGTTGTTTTAAGCCTGTTAGAAAATAATAATATATTATTTATTAAACCAGATACCACCCCTTTTTTTAAGTCTATAAATGATAAATTAGCAGCTCACAAAGTGCAATCCATAGAAATCGAATTGAAGCTCCCAAAACGATTAGGCATAACTATTAATTCTAAAATTGCTTCTTTGACATCTACAGGAAGCTTTAACTTTGTCGTTACCTCTATGGAACAAGGAAATTGTACCTTAATAAACTTTGAGGGGAATGCAAATTTAAGTTCAAAATCAGGATTTATTAATGTTTCTTCTAAAGCAAACATTAAAGGAGATGCTCGCTCAAAATCAGGTTTTATAATTAACGAACTTTCAGATAATTTAAGAAGTAATTATAAAATAATTGCAGAAACAAAAGATGGGGATATCTCTTTAATTCAAATTCATTAAATAATATTATTTTTACCAACAAGAAAAATACAATGTCTTTAAAAAAATCCGTAGTTATAATTATTTTGATCTTGTTAGTAGATCAGATTTCCAAAGTATATATAAAAACTCATTTTAAATTAGGAGAGAGTATCACTGTTTTAGAATGGTTTAGAATTGCTTTTGTAGAAAACGAAGGAATGGCTTGGGGTGCAAAAATACCTGGGCAATATGGAAAACTAGCTCTTACGTTATTTAGATTGGTTGCAATTGTTGGTATTGGTTATTGGTTGTGGGACTCTATCATAAAGAAATCTTCTAAAATTTTAATTATATCGATCACCTTAATTTTTGCTGGAGCATTAGGTAATATCATCGATTCTGTTTTTTATGGCATCATCTTTAACGATAGTTATGGACAATTAGCCTCTATGTTTCCTGAAGGTGGAGGTTATGCGCCTGTTTTTTATGGTAAAGTTGTAGACATGCTTTATTTTCCAATTTGGGAAGGTTTTTTGCCAGAATGGATTCCTTTTTCTGGCGGGAAATATTTCACCTTTTTTGATCCTGTTTTCAATGTAGCAGACATGGCTATAAGTACTGGATTTGGATTGCTTATCGTATTTAATAGAAAAGCATTTCCAAAGCAAAAATCAGTTGAGTCAGAATAATACAAACGTCTATATTAAATTTCTTAATACCGTAAAAAGTAATAGAAAAAATAATATTAGCATCAGTCGCTTGGTTGTTATCAAAAGATCTGGCAAATCAATACGAAATGGTTTTAATGCTGTTTTTAAAAAAATAAATAGCAATAATGGTGTAAAAAAATAAATTGTTAAATTAAGTTTTGCTGCTTTTATAAAATTACCATGTAATAATTCATGAAAAGCCCTTTGAGAACCGCAACCTGGGCAATCGATTCCACTAATGTTTTTTGTGACACAAAGAATAAAAACAGTTTCACTTTGTGCGGGATCATTTTGATAGAAATAATAAATTCCTACTCCAAGTATAAAAAAACCAATTATGGATAATAGTTTATAAATCAAAAAATGCCGCTGTTGTTAAATATTATAAATTTCTAAAATATCTTGATAAGTAGCTATACCTCCCAAAAAATACAAATAGACTATGTTTAAAATTAGTAATCCAATCGCAATATAAGCAAGAGTTTTTGAATTTTTAGCTGAAGATAAAGCGCCAGCAAAATCTCCCTTTTCGAATTTTGATTGTACTTGACTAGAAAAGACAATAGCTACAATACCAAGAACAAAGCCAATACAACAAGGAGAACATAGCCCTAAAACAGTTGCCACTATAGCGAGTGTCATTTGATTGTCTGGTACAGAATTTTCTGAATAGTTAGTTTCAAACATGATAAATTATTTTTTAAAAGTATAAATATTATGTGGTGTGACGCAAAAATTTAAGGGGATATCTGTTGCTTCAGGAGTGATAACTTCTTCAGGAGTAAAAAAAGATAACCCTATTAAAATTGTTTTAGCTTCACACTTTGTTAGAAAACGATCATAATATCCTTTTCCATAACCCACTCTATTTCCAATTTGATCATAAGCCAACAAGGGTATAAAAATCACGTCTAATTGTGAGGGTATAATTTCTATTCCAGATACTGGTTCTGGCACCCCGTATTTAGATGCCTTTAAAGAAGTATTGTCTTGTAATAATATATGAGACATTTCACCAGTTTCACGCAATACTTTTGGAACCACAATACTCTTATCTTTTCCTTGCAACACATGGAGTAAAAACTCGGTATTTACCTCTAATTTGTTTACTATTGGTAAAAAAATATGATAGTTGGAAAATTCCCAGATAGGTAGACTTAAACAATTATTTGCAATATTAATACTAAACTCATCCCTCTGTTTTTCTGTAATATGAGCTCTTTTAGATTTGTATTTTAATCTTAGTGCTTGTTTATTCATCTATGTTCTCCATTTCCTCTCCTTGCGCCTGATCATCCTTAGTCGACATATGAAAAATAGCGTCACCTTGATGAACAATCGGTGCCTGATTGACATTAATAACATATCCTTTGTTTGGGGCGATCACGTTAAATTTCATTTTTCCATACGGATCTGTAATGGTAGCTAAAATAGCTCCTTTTTTGACCAATTCATTGCACTTTATTTTTAAGTGAAACAAACCACTTTTTTGCGCTCTAATCCATCTTGATTTTTCTATTACCACGGTATCTCTACTGGGATTGGTCACGTTAAATTTAGAATCTAACATGTCAAGGTAATATAAAAACCGTTTAGTCCCTCTCACACCGTAATTTACAATCTGAGTGTTACTCTCTAAGGATTTACCTCCCTCAAATAATATGATTGGAATCCCTTTTTTACTACAAGTAGACCGATAGGTTTTTTTTAAATTTTTTGAATAAACTGAAAAAGGGACATTAAAAATCTTTGCTAGTTTTAATAAATTCTCATCCCCTGGATTTATTCGAACCTGAGGTGCGTTAAAACGACTGGCTCCACCTGTATGAAAATCGACACAGTAATCGGCATGAGGTAAAATTTTATTTGTAAAAAAATAAGCGACTCTACTTGCTAAAGAACCTCTCCGATTACCTGGGAAAGATCTATTTAAATCTCTACCGTCAGGAAATGCTCGATCCGTATTTAAAAATCCAAAAACATTTAAAATTGGAATACTTATGATGGTACCTCTTTTGGGTTTATTGATTTTTCGTGAAATTAATTGCCTTACAATTTCTACTCCATTTATTTCATCTCCATGAATTGCGGCGGTAATTAATACGGTAGGTCCTGGGTGGGTAGATCTCTCAATAATGATTGGAATTTCTATACTGGTAGAGGTATACAACTTTGCAATATTAAAATCAATAATTCTACTTTCGCCCAGTTCTATTTTTTCTCCTAGGATTTCTAGAGTTTTTACAAATTCACTCATTACCGTTTATTTCTTTCAATATAACTGATTATTTTTTCTGAAATATTTACCTCAGTTGTTTTTTCAATTCCTTCTAAACCTGGGGATGAATTTATTTCTAAAACTAAAGGGCCTCTTGAGGATTGTAGTATATCGATTCCACAGACTCCTAATTTCATGGCCTTAGCAGCTCTAAGTGCAATATTTTCTTCTTCGTAAGAAAGATTTATTTTTGCAGAGGATCCTCCTCTATGTAAATTAGATCTAAAATCCCCCTCTTTACTTTGTCGTTTCATAGCAGAAACCACTTTACCATCAACAACAATTACTCTTAGGTCTGTCCCCTTTGATTCTTCTATATATTCTTGCAGTAAAAACTTAACCCCAGCAGTTTTAAGTGTTTCAATAGTTGATAGCGCACTCAAATAGGTGTCAGCAAGAATTACACCATTACCATGTGTTCCCTCTAATATTTTTATAATGACCGGTTCATTTTTAAAATTTGAAAGTAAATATTCTAAATTTGAAGAGGATCCCAAAATAGTTTTAGGAATTGGGACGTTGAATGTTGAAAGTAATTGTGAGCAGGTCCATTTGTCTCGTGTTTGTAAAATAGCCTCTGCAGATACCACAGAAAAAACATTCATTGCATTAAAATGACGAACTAATGTAGCTCCATAATAAGTATTTGAAGCTCCAATTCTAGGTATTATTGCGTCTAAATCATCAACAATTTCATCATGAAAACGAACTACAGATTTTCCATTTTCTATAGATAGTGAGCAATGCGACGGGTCTAATACCTCCATCACATGTTTTCTTTTTGTACCAGCCTTTAATAGACTTTGAGTAGAATATAGAGTTTCTCCTTTTGATAAAATTGCAATGTTCATTCGTGATATAGTTGTTGCTAATTTAGTAATTTATCTATAAGTACTTATTTTTTCGTTCAATAAACATCAATTATCTTTGAACGATGACAGTTTTGCCAATAAAAATACAGTTAAAGACTATACCCAATAAGCCAGGAGTCTATCAGTACTTCGATAAAGAGGGGAAATTATTGTATGTTGGGAAGGCAAAAAATTTAAAAAAAAGAGTTTCTTCTTATTTTACAAAACAACATGATATTGGGAAAACACGCGTCTTAGTAAAAAAGATTGTAAGTATAAAACATATAGTCGTAGAGACTGAAACCGATGCTTTACTGTTAGAGAATAATCTAATTAAAAAGTACCAGCCTCGATATAACATCATGCTTAAAGACGATAAAACCTATCCATGGATTTGTATAAAAAAAGAACGATTCCCTAGGGTGTTTTCGACTAGAAAAATGATAAAAGACGGCTCTGAATATTTTGGTCCTTATACCAATGTAAAAACTGTATATACCTTATTAGAGTTGATAAATGGTTTATTTCCTCTAAGAAATTGTAATTACGATTTAGCAGATAAAAATATTAAATCGGGAAAATATAAAGTTTGCTTGGAATATCATCTTGACAATTGTTTGGGGACCTGTGAAGGAAAACAAACTGAAGAAAATTACAATAAAAATATTGTGGCCATTAGAAATATATTGAAAGGCAACTTTAAAGATTCATTAGTAGCATTTAAAAATCAAATGGAGGATTTTGCTACCAACTTATATTTTGAAGATGCTCAAAAAATAAAAGAGAAAATTGCGACTTTGATGAATTATCAATCTAAATCGATGATTGTAAATTCAAAAATTAATAATGTTGACGTTTTTTCAATTGTAACCGATGAGGCCTATGGATATGTTAACTATCTACAACTATCTTATGGTTCAATTATTCGATCACATACACTGGAAATAAAAAAGAAACTTGAAGAAACTGATGAGCAAATTTTACAAATATCAGTAATTGAATTAAGGCAGCGTTTTCAGTCACAATGTAAAGAAATCTATGTCCCTTTTAAGATTAGTGTTGGAGAAAACTTAAAAATCTATGTGCCAAAACTCGGAGATAAAAAACGAATAATAGATTTGTCACTTAGAAATGCCAAATATTATCGGATGGAGCGATTTAAGCAGACAAAAATTACAGATCCAAATCGTCATGAAAATAGGATTATGTCTCAAATGAAAAAAGATTTACGCTTATCCGAAGAGCCTCGTCACATAGAATGTTTTGATAATAGTAATATCCAAGGGACCAATCCTGTTGCTGCTTGTGTAGTATTTAAAAATGGGAAGCCAAGTAAAAAAGATTATAGAAAATTCAATATTAAAACTGTTGAGGGACCCGATGATTTTGCTTCTATGGAAGAAGTGGTGTATCGAAGATATAAACGCTTACTAGACGAAAAGCAACCACTACCTCAATTAATTATTATTGATGGAGGAAAGGGTCAATTGTCTTCTTCCTTAAAAAGTCTTGATAAACTAGAGCTAAGAGGAAAAATTGCAATCATAGGTATTGCGAAAAGATTAGAGGAATTATTTTATCCTGAAGATCCGATTCCTTTATACCTTGATAAAAAATCGGAAACCTTAAAAATCATACAACAATTAAGAAATGAAGCGCATAGATTTGGGATTACTTTTCATAGAAATAAAAGGAGTAAAGAAGCGTTAAACACAACATTGTTAAACATCGAAGGAATTGGAGAGAAAACAATAATTGAGTTATTAAAAATTTTTAAAAGTCTAAAAAGATTACAAACAGCAAGTTTTGACGACCTCTCTAAGGCGGTTGGCCCAAGTAAAGCTCAAAAAATAATCAACCATTTTAAATAAATTGTAACAATTTAGAGTTTATCTTTACTTATTAAGATATCATAACTAGTCTCAGTGAAATTTTTATTATTAGTATCAATCATATTAGCATCTGGAATTGTTTTTTCTCAAGAAGATTTTTCTAAAGGAGATGTTAAGGTTGGATTGGTATTAAGTGGCGGTGGAGCTAAAGGGATGGCTCATATAGGTGCTTTAAAAATCATTGAAGAAACGGGTGTTCGTATAGACTATATTGGAGGCACAAGTACCGGAGCAATTATCGGAGGGTTATACGCCACAGGATATTCAGCAATTCAAATAGACTCAATATTTAGAGCAGTAAATTTCTCTCAATTGATTCAAGATGAAATTCCTAGAAGTGCAAAAACTTTTTTTGAAAAAAATGAATCTGAAAGGTATGCGATGAATCTCCCTTTTCAGAATTTTAAAATTTCGCTACCCACCTCGATATCTAAAGGTCAAAATATGTATAACTTATTTTCGAAACTTACTTCTCATGTAAATGACATCGATAATTTTAATGACTTACCAATTCCTTTTCTCTGTATTGCGACGAATATTGAATCAGGGAAAGAAACCATATTAAATAAGGGTTATTTGCCAGCAGCTGTTGCTGCGAGTAGTGCCTTGCCAACACTATTTAATCCTGTAAAAATTGGAGATTCAATTTATGTAGATGGAGGTGTTACTAATAATTATCCTATTGAAAAAGTAAGATCGATGGGAGCTGATATTGTTATTGGAATTGATGTACAGGATACTTTAAAAACAAGAAATAACCTAAAAAATGCTATAGAAATATTAGGGCAAGTTGGTAATTATAGTGCAATAGAGGAGATGATAGATAAAAGAAATGATACGGATATTTATATTCGCCCAAACATTACAGATTTTTCAGTAGTCTCTTTTAATGAAAAATTAGAAATTATGGATGCTGGAACTAAAGAGGCATTATCAGTTAAGAACCAATTAATTGAACTTGCTTCCAAACAAAAACCGATTTTAAGAAAAAAAGAGACTATTAATTTCAGCGATTCTTTATTAATTAGCGGTATCCAAATAGAGGGTAATTACCACTATACTCGTTCCTATATTTTAGGAAAATTAAAATTAAGAATTCCATCGAAAACCTCATATAGAGCCTTTAGCGAGGGAGTTAATAACCTGTCAGCGACTAATAATTTTCAAAAAATTAATTATCGTTTTGTTAATGATAAAAAAGGAAGGCTTATCATTAAATTTGATGTGGTAGAGAGTGAAAATAAATCTTCCTTTCGATTGAGCGCTCACTACGATGATTTATATAAGACAGCTGTACTGTTAAACTATACCCATAAAAGACTATTGTCTAATAATGACATCACCTCTTTTGATTTTATCATAGGAGACAATCTTAGGTATAACTTTGATTATTTTATTGATAAAGGTTATTATTGGAGTACAGGCTTAAATTCTAATTACAATACGTTTGAAGAAAACGTAAATTTAGATTTTATTAGAGCAATTGATATGACTGATTCTGATATCAATAGTTTAAATTTTCAATATGCAGAACTAACGAATCAAATATACGTTCAATCCTTCTTAAAAAGAACCTTTTTAATTGGTGCTGGAATTGAACATAAATGGAAAAAATATTTATCAAAAACAATTGGTATCGACCAAAACAATCAACCTAGAACGATTTTTGACGACACCAATTATTTTGGAACTTTTGGATATGTTATTTATGATTCGTTCGACCATAAAATTTTTCCAACAAAGGGTTTTTATTTTAAGGGTAATTTTAATTTTTATTTTTATGCAAATGGAATTAACGAAAATTTTAATGAATTCTCAATAGGTAGAGCTAGGATAGGCTACGCTAAGACCATCATAAAAAACCTTTCTTTATTAGTTGAGTCAGAGGCTGGGGTTAATATTGGAGGTGACGCAACAAAATCCTTTGATTTCTTTGTCGGAGGTTATGGTTATAAGGAGAGTAGTAATTTAGTGTCTTTGTATGGGTATAAAGATTTGAATCTTCGAGGAGATACATTTTTAAAGGCAACCATAACTTTTGATTATAATTTTTACAAAAAACTTCACCTAATCACTTCCGCAAATATTGCAAATGTTGGAGATAATTTATTTGAGGACAATAAATGGGTTGATGCAATTGATTATTCAGGATATGCTTTAGGTTTTGGAGCGGATACTTTTTTAGGTCCAGTTGAAATTAAATATTCATATTCCCCAGAAATAGAGAAAAGCGTTTGGTATGTGAGTGTAGGCTACCGGTTTTGATAGGATATTCACATATATGTAGGTTTTACTTTTTTTCATCTAAAAACAATACTTTTTTACGATATTTGTATTATGACTACTCGTTGTTGGAAATACATAAATACAAATTTAACAATTAAAAATTATATGTTTTGCTCTAGACTATCTTTATACTTTTAAAAGTGATAACATACAATACAATAAAATGGAATAAATTTATAAAGGAATTAAGTAACCTTATTTTCTTTTGGTTTTTTGGAGTAGTATTTTTTACTTTATTTAGGTGTGTATTTATTTTTTTGTTTCGACAACAAATTAAAGAAACTACAAGTTTCAATGAGATACTAAAAGGCCTTTATGCGGGATTCAAGTTTGATTGTACAGCTGTTTCTTATTTTTTAATAATTCCATTTTTTTTACTTTTAATATTACCACCTTTTAATGTTTTCAAAGTTTTAAAGAAAATTAGGTTAACAATGCAATATTTGTTTATTATTTTTTCTTCATTAATTAGTTTAATAACTTTAAATTATTTTAAAGAATATAATGATCAATTTAATAACTTCTTGTTTTTAGCACTTTACGATGACCAAAAAGCTGTTTTTAAAACAATACTTGAGGAATTTAATCCATTACTCAACCTTTTTACTTTTGCTTTAATTGTAATTTTAAGTGTTTTTATTTTTGATTATTTTGAAAATAAAAACTACATCAGGCATCAATTGTCAAAAATAAAATTTAAAAGACATTCTACAGTAATTATATTAGTATCAATTTTTATGTTCATTGGAAGTATTCGTGGTTCATTTGGTAATGTTCCTGCGATAAGAAAATGGTCAAGTGTTTCTAAAGATCAATTTATAAACAAAACCATAATAAACCCTTACAGGTCATTTAAATATGCATTAGAGGATTTTAGATATCTAAATCGAATAGAAGGAGAAAACCCTTTTTTATCTCAGGAAAAATTCAAACAATCTTACAATTATAAACAGGTAACAGAAGCGCTATTAAAAAAAACTAATGGGCCAACAATTAAAAAACCTAAACAGGTATTTATGGTAATAATGGAAAGTTACGATTCCTGGCCTTTGATGGACAAATATCTATCGTTCAATTTATCACAAAATCTTAATCGCTTAGCAAATAACGGAACTCATTACAATAATTTTTTACCAGCATCGTCTTCAACTTTTAATTCCTATGGAGCCATCGTCACTAACGTCCCATATTGCGGGGTTAATCTAAGTGCAATTGGTGCTATCAATGAACCTTTCCAAACATCTTTATTCAGGCAATTTAAAAAATTGGGATATGAAATAAATTTTTTTTACGGTGGATTTCTTTCTTGGCAAAAAATTGGCGAATTTTCGATATATAATGGTGTAGAAAACCTCTATTCTGGCGTAGATGTTAATAAAGATTTAGCTACGGGAAATTGTGGTATTCCAGATGACA
>UPTG01002389.1_pt1 | contig 12906 bp, 10 predicted proteins | sample 2160121 | NCBI WGS metagenome assembly UPTG01 (sample SAMN06266255, study PRJEB28933) | marine metagenome | isolation source: Columbia River Estuary | place: USA:Columbia River Estuary, USA | collected 2014-07-27 | reverse complement strand
CTGAGGTAATATGACGCAATGGTTTAAGGCTAAGCTACCTTACAAAAAAAAGTGATACTACACCCCTAGATCCATCAATATCAATCACTAAGGACTATTCTGCCTCTTTATCCGCAACGTGCTGACGAAAGATCGCCAGCTCTTTTTTGACTACTGGAAGTAAAAAATACAAGCCCACCATATTGGGGATGACCATCGCAAATATCATAGCATCAGAAATTCTAATGACATTACCGAGCGATGCCACAGAGCCGACAACAACGAATCCACAGAATAGCAGCTTGTAGATTAAGATCGCGGCTTTGTGAGGCCCCCCACAGAGGTAAATCACGGCCTGCTCACCATAATAAGACCACGAAATCATGGTCGAGAAGGCAAACAAAAGCACGGCAACAGCCAAAAGTTTCGGGAACCATGCAAATTTTTCGCCGAAGGCCATTGATGTCTTCGCGATACCTTCCACCTTATTGATGTCAGCCACATTGATCCATAGACTCTCGTCGCTGCCCTCCTGCCAGACTTTACTATATGTTTGACCAGATTCCTCGTCCTGCGAGCTGCCTAAAAGTCGCAACTCGTCACCTTTGTCAACCTGCTGAACTACCGCAGCACCAGCTAGAGGCATACTGTAAAGCTCTGCTGAATCAGATTTAACGACGCCATCTACTTTCCAAACACCTGTGACAATCAACACAATCGCAGTCATTGTGCATACCACCACCGTATCGGTGAATGGTTCAAGCAATGCGACAATACCTTCACTCGCAGGCTTATCTGTTTTGACTGCAGAGTGAGCAATAGGGGCTGAGCCTACCCCTGCTTCGTTGGAGAATGCAGCCCGTTTAATTCCCTGTATGAGGACTCCAATTAGCCCCCCACCGACAGCCATCGGCGAAAAGGCGCCTTCAACAATCTGACGAAACGCGTCACCCACCATGTCTAGATGTGTGCCTATTATGGCAAATGCTGCCACTAAATACATGCCACACATGAAAGGAACAAGAAATGACGTTACTCGAGCAATCGCAACAATACCGCCAATGATCACCATCCCTACCAAGACCGCCATGATAATGCCAAATACTAGCTTACTATCCTGGAATACGCCAAAGGAGTTACTTACTTGGGAAGCTGCCTGATTTACTTGAAACATGTTGCCCGCTCCAATAGCGCCGCCAACACACATGATCGCGAAAAAGATGGCCAATACCTTACCAAGGCCGCCAAGGCCTTTTTCTTTAAGTCCCTGACTCAAATAATACATGGCACCACCGTGCACCCTACCCTTATCGTCAATGCGACGATACTTCACTCCCAAGGTGCACTCGCAAAACTTGGTAGTCATGCCGCACAGGCCCATAAGAATCATCCAGAATGTCGCACCGGGCCCTCCTAAACCAACAGCCACAGCAACCCCTGCAATATTACCCAAACCTACAGTTGCCGACAATGCCGCGGTTAAAGCTTGGAAATGTGTGATTTGACCTGGTGCATCTGGACGAGTGTATTTTCCGCGAGCCGTTCGAAAAGCCAAGCCAATGGAACGCAGGTTGAGAAACTTAAAGTAGATGGTAAGAAAAATAGCCGTACCTCCGAGCACCACCAAGACAATCGGCAATCCTTGACCTGCCACTTTGACAGAGAAGAAAACAATGCTCTCCATAAAATCTGCAGAGCGCTCCAGAGCCTTATCAATATTGTGAGCGGGGCCTGAATTATCAGCCGCCCAAAGTGAACCGATTAAAAACGGCACTAATAAGAGAAAACGAATAAAAACAGAGGCACTTCTGGGATACGAATTACTCATCATTCGGCCAATTTGCCAGTTTGCCACGTGGGCACAAGGAAAAATTATTTCACTTAATCAAACTGGCAATCAAAAACCTCAGCTCTCTCGCGGGAATAGCAAAAGACGCGACCCTGCTCGCACGCGCTATGTTCATGCCAACGCAAACTCCATCTAGATTTAGTAAAGGCCCACCCACCGAGACCTTGGTAAGCGGCGTATCATGATGAATCACTCGTGGAAATTCAGAACGGCGCGATGAAAGCTGATCTTCACCACCGCTCATCTGATCATTACGAGTCATCCTAGCCACCCTTTCAGAAAGACTTACATCTAGCTTTATTCGCTTCGTTCCACGCATGAGCTCAATCGTCACATGATCTCCGGGCTGCTTTTCTTCTAAAACACCAAGAAGATCTTTTCTCTCCTCTAGCACAACTCCATCTGCTGAGACTACACGATCCCCAGCTTTGAGCCCCGCTTTATCAGCCCCCTTACCTTCGCTCACATCCGCTATTATCCACTTTTGCTCCTCAGCTTTTTTAAATTCAACCCCCATGACTACATGACTTTTAGCCTCTTTAATCTCGCGTGATTTAGCACTGACAATACCTACACGAAGACGCCTATTACTGCGTGTGGTCGAACCATTCGAAATCACCCAGTAACCCTGTTTAACATCATCATCTCGCGACAACTCAACCGGAACCAAAGGCTCGTGAGGCTTCACTTTAAGCAAAGCAACGTCCCATTCATCATCTACCGCCAATCGCTCAACCTCGTTATAAAGCGTGCTGCCAATGCGTAGACTCAGAAATGCAGCACCTTCAATTTCACTTGCCTTGGTCAGAATATAACCATCCTCTCCAACAACCACACCGTAGAGAGATTTAACCCTCGATTTTTCATCTGTGTAGATCACAGCACTACTGGCCTGCAGAACCTCTCGTTGCTGCTCGAAGGCAAGCCAAACTCGCTTACCATTAATGCGCTGCTCGGCAGGCAAGCCACCCTGAGCCGACACTGTCTGGCAAGACAACACCACCAATCCAAGCGCAATAAAGGTCAGGACAAAGAATCGAGGAACAATCATTTTAAACTAAGGTTTTTATTATTTATGGTTCTTCTACAAGCTACTTCTTACCTAGTTTCACTTCTATTTCGAGCTCCTCGTCACCTCTTTTGACCAGAAGCTCGACCATATCTCCGCTCGCCTTCTCTTTCAGTAGGTCTTTAAGATCCTCTTTGCCTGCCAACTTTTGACCTTCAAACTCTAATACAATATCGCCCACTAAAAGCCCAGCTTCTGAGGCAGGACTACCCTCAAGAACTTCATCAACCAATAATCCATTTTCTACAGTAGAGGAGGCCATCCCCAAGAATCCTGAGCCCTTGACCCTACGTTTTGCGTATGGACCATTACCCAAAAACTCACTCGCATTCAAGGCCACCCAATGCTTTAGATACTCGCGCATAGGCACATGCATATTCTGCTCTACACTAGCTTGCACTCGGCTGTGTATTCCTATTAATTTCCCACTCATATCGAAGAGCGGACCACCAGAATCACCGCCAATCACTTTGCAGTCGCTGTGTAAGGTGGAATCGTTTCCCATCGTGATTCTCCCAAGTCTTACAACCGGACCACGATCAAGGTCAAAGCCTCCAGAATGGCCTATGGCATATACCCAATGCCCCAACTTATAGTCGTTGTCTTCATTGATTTCGACGTAGGCGAAATCCCCTCCGCCATCAATACTCATCATTGCAGCATCCGTCTCAGAATGTAACCCCAACGAGGTTGCTTTGTGTTCACTACCATCATTGAGAATCACGGTCATCTTTCCCTTAACAGCGGCCGTTACATGTGCCGCAGTGAGAATCAAACCTTCCCGCGAGACGATGACTCCACTGCCAAAACCTTCCCCAATGCGAATACTCACGGTGGCTGCACTACAATCTTCCAAATTGTTGGCTAGTGCATTCTGAATCGCCTCCAGATCGGCCTTTGTCTGCGGAACCTCTTGCTCGTTAAAGTATAAATTAGCCGCACCAAAACAAGAATTGCTAATAAAACAGCTAATCACAAAAACCACGAAGTGTGATACAGGAGGCTGCAATCTCGATAACAAAGAATCAAACCAAAGCATAGTAGACTTATAGTCCATGGATGCAAGCAACTCAAGGTGGTTTTACAATCTAACAAAACCCTCAAAAAGAACAGTCCGACTAGCTAAACCACCAGGAAACCCCCTAACCTGTATGATCCAATACCAATCGGACTGTCTGTTCCTTTGAGGGAACGAGAGGACAATTACCACCAGATTGAACTTCGTAAAGTAATTTATGATCCAAAAAGCTTCTAAATGAAACTTTTCAGTTTTTGTTCTAATTAACCCTATAAAATGAAGTGCTAGATTCGCCTCAAATAGTCGGGTATCTGGTTCCGCTGCTTCGATGGCGAGCCCAGTTTTTTATGAAATATAAGTACTGCACCAACACCCGCAGCATAACTTGCCCCCAACCTCTCGGGCGTTTCAATGACTGGCAAATAATAGCATTTTGACTTTTTCCATATACACCAACCAAAAACACAAGCCGCTACCATACACGCAAGAGCTACAAGGCCTAAAATAATCCAATGCAGTTGCCCCTTAACCATTTCAACTACACCACCACTAAGGGCAATGACTTTAACTTCGCCGACATCATCACCCGACTGCCAGGCTTTACCCGCGAGCACCCTACTCTCTTCTGCAGCTATACTAGCCATTACTTTTGCCAAGTCTGTCTCCAGCCAGAACAAACCAATAGAAAGCTGCACAATGAATGACTCAAGCTGCATCACAGGATCAGATTTTTCCATGGCTTTGATTCTAGCCTCTTCAAGGACACCTCGCCGGTCAGATGGTGAAACCTCAACAGAACCACCACCAGTAAAGGCTAATTGATTTCTATTAGGGTTTCCTAGAAAACAATAAATAACAGCAGTGAGAGGCTCATCAGCATATAACTTCTCACAAATTTTTTCGATCGTATGGGTACTTGGTAAATTTTGATCTGCATCAAAGAGATACATCTTTACTTTCAAGTTCGAGTTTTCAGCATGATAATCGAGAAATTCCTTCCGATCTACATACTCCTGCTTCGTAAGCAACTTTTGAGGGTCAACCAGATGATCTTCTGACCTTGTAAAGTAGCGCCTTAAAAACTCATCAGGAACAACCTTAGGATCATAAGCTAACTCAAGCTCTTCTGGCAGTATGGGTAAAACCTCCCCAGCCAAAATCGACTTAAGCGAGGCCATCACTTCCTTATCTTCAACTAGGATGTCGACCCCTGCAATAATCTCCCCCCTGCGCAAGCGAGCGTAATCCTCGTCTTTCCATTGAGGTAGCGACTCAGCTATCACTGAGGCACTTGCCATTAGTAACAATACAAGCGGGCGAATTAGATGCAGCCTCACTATTAAGTGTCCTCCTCTCTATACTTAGATACATGGCGACTACTCACGATTGAGCTAATCTTTGGACTAGAATTAGGTCGGATTCTTTTTAGATCTTTTGACGAGCCTGTAAGCTGACTCGAAGTCGCGTCAAACAATTCAGGATGACGGTCAGCTTGCTTCGACTTTTTCTTCAACACCCGCGACAACTGGCGTGCAACAACTAAGGCCGCCTTTAAATGATTCCCTTGTAATAAATGAGGGTGGGCCTTTGCTAAAATATTAAAAGTATCCTCTTCAGACAAGTAGGGATCAAGCAGGTAGCCGAAGGTAATCGATGCAACCTTTGTATTTAGATCTATCAACAACAATATACCACCGTCGTTGGGGCGACTTATTTCCAAGTCCTCATAGGCCGCATGATTAAGTAACCACATGCCGAATTGCCGTATGTTTGTCCTGTCCTCCAGCGCGCCATAATAGATACTGAAAAACAACTGCGGAAAACTAAACTGAAACTCATCAAGCACATGCTCCAATTTGTGCTTCTCTTTGAGACGCAAGGCACCAGCCACGTCAGTCAGGCGCCTCAAGCTGACCTCATCAGCGCCGTAAAGATCGTCGAGATCAGAAAGCGCAAAACCACAATGAGGACACTGCGCCGCACTGCGGTGAATTTTTTGAACGCATCGTGGGCACCTCATCTCTACGTTGCTGTCAAAAAAATCACACTAACCTATTCCCACTCAATGCTTGCAGGAGGCTTTGTTGATATATCATACAGGACACGATTAATTCCATCAACTTCGTTGAGGATACGGTTACTCGTCTCGCGCAACAAGGCAGGTGGAAGCTCTACCCAATCGGCAGTCATCGCATCCTCACTCACCACGGCTCTTAGACTTATAGCCCATTCATAACTACGTTCGTCACCTTTCACGCCAACTGTTTTGACAGGAATAAGACCTGCATATGCCTGCCATACTTTATCATACCATCCATGATCTTTGAGGCGGCTAATAAATATCTCATCGCACTCTCTGATGATCTTCAATTTCTTCTCGGTAATATCGCCGGGGCACCTTACTGCCAAACCGGGCCCCGGGAATGGGTGGCGGTTAAGAATATCTTGAGGGATACCAAGCGACGTCCCTAGTTCACGAACTTCGTCTTTGAATAACTCAGCAAGCGGCTCGAGTACTTTGCCCTGCTTTTGTAACTCAAGGATACGAGGCACTCGGTTATGGTGTGTTTTGATTTTAGATGCTTTTGATTTCGCATTGGATGCTGATTCGATGACGTCTGGGTAAAGCGTGCCTTGAGCAAGCATCTCTGCATTACCAACCGTATCCCAAAATACATCAATAAACAGATTGCCGATAATCTTACGTTTCTCTTCAGGGTCGGAAACATCTGCTAATTGACCAAGAAAGAGCTCTGAGCATTCTGCCGTTTCAATATCTACTCCCATGCGATGAAAATTGTTTCGCACTTCATCGCCTTCGTCCATTCGCATCAATCCATGATCAACAAAAATGGCTCGCATATTCACTCCAGCTTCATGCAGGAGCACAGCAAGCACAGTGCTATCAACACCACCACTGACTCCACACACGACTTGCTTGTCGCCAACGCGCTCACGAATCTCATCGATCAACTCACGCTTGAAGTCCTCAATTCTAAAGTCCTCTAGTTCACCGGCCTGCAATAAGAAATTATGTAAAATACGAAGCCCCTCGTGACTGTGGGTTACCTCTGGGTGAAACTGAATACCATAGTAACGATCACCCCATTTCAATGAAACTGGAGTCCCGTCTTTATTGGCTGCAAGCACCTGACACTGATCCGGCAAATTACTCACCGTATCTGAATGACTCATCCACACCTGAGACTCATGAGAGATACCCTCATAAAGGCCTTCACTTGCGGTAGGCTTTAATTCTGCAGGGCCATACTCGCGGCGGTTACTAGCTTTCACAGAACCTCCAAATTTAATATTGAGCAGCTGCATCCCGTAACAGACACCTAATACAGGAACACCGAATGCATCGAGTGCTTCAAAATCGATGTCTGGCGCATCTTCATCACTCGTACTCTTAGGACCTCCTGACAAGATAATCGCACCAGGTTCACCTATCGAAGATATTTCCTCTGGCTCATAAAGCTTCGCGAAAAAACCTAATTCGCGAACCCGCCTCACAATGAGTTGAGTATACTGTGAACCAAAATCAAAAACGGCTACGTGATTTTTTTCTATCATATAATATGGATGTAAATAATTGAGATCATTTTTCTAGTCAGCGCGTAAAATACGTGACCAGATCAGGCCTTTATGAAGATGGCTGGTAGTTGACCGGCTCTTCCGTAATCGTGATGTCATGCACGTGACTTTCCTTAAGACCTCCAGAAGTAATCTGCGTGAACTGCGCTCGATCCCGAAGCTCCTCGAGATTTGATGCACCAACATAGCCCATACCGGACTTAAGACCACCCATAAGCTGGAATACCACCTCAGATAGAGGCCCTTTATACGGAACCCTGCCTTCAACGCCCTCAGCCACCAACTTACCTGAGCTATTTTGGCCATAGCGATCACCTGAGCCTTTGCGCATCGCGCCAACTGAACCCATGCCTCGGTATGACTTAAATCTACGACCTTGGTAATGAACCGTCGCTCCAGGACTCTCACGTGTTCCAGCAAGAATAGAACCTAGCATGACCAAATCAGCTCCTGCAGCTAGTGCCTTAGCGATATCTCCAGAATATCGAATACCCCCGTCTGCAATAACTGGGATACCTTTATCCCTACAATAAGATGATACATTTTGAATCGCAGTGAACTGTGGCATTCCGACTCCAGAGATAACGCGAGTCGTGCAAATAGAGCCCGGACCCACACCGACCTTAAGCGCAGAAGCTCCAGCCTCTACTAAATCTTTTGCGCCCTCTGCTGTCACCACATTACCTGCAATCACCGGCACATTGCCAAGCTCGCGTAATTTACCAATCACCTCAATCACTCGGCTCGTATGACCGGTAGCAGCGTCAATAAATAAGGCGTCTGCACCAGCATCAATCAATGCCTGGCCTCGCTCTATGCAATCTGGCCCCACACCAACAGCTGCGCCGCAACGTAACTGACCGTTGGGGTCTTTAGCCGCATTGGTAAAGGTGATACGTTTTTCTATATCAGCACCGGTGATTAAGCCGGTGAGCAAACCATGATCATTGATCAATGGCAGCTTCTCGATCCTGTTCTCATACAAAATAGCCCGAGCCTCTCGAAGCTCTGTATTTTCATGCGAAGTAACCAAACGCTCAAGCGGTGTCATCACCTCGGAAATGGTAGCCGCATCGTCAGCCATATGACGAACATCACGTCCCGTTACCATGCCTTCAAGCTTACCCTCTGCATCGACAACGGGAAATCCAGAAAAGCCCTGCTCCTCCATAATCATACGCAATTGGCCGACCGTTTGATTCTTTGACACTGTATACGGCTTATGAATAACAGCACTCTCAGAGCGCTTTACCTTGAGAACCATAGCAGCTTGCTCCTCAATACCGTTGTTGCGATGTATCACACCAATGCCGCCCTCTTGAGCGAGAGCAATGGCTAACTCCGTTTCTGAAACCGTGTCCATCGCTGCAGAAACGACCGGTATATTGAGGCATATATCAGATGCCAAGCTGGTTTTTAAATCTGCGTCACCAGGTAAAATACCACTATAGCGTGGGGTGAGCAATACATCATCAAAAGATAGTCCGAGTGAGATCTGCGCCATGAGTGAATAAATAGATGCTGATGCGCAATGACAAGCGCAAATCCTCATTGAACAAAAAAAAGTCCGCCCAATGTCATAACCAGCAACATGAACTGGTTTGATATTTATTCACCTTGTAGCTCGGCCTCTACTCTCGACCATACCGATCGCGAAATTGTCTGAGAAGGTCCTCTATCCTGTCATGATCTTCTTGAGTGACTGCGTGCGGGCGCTCCCCAGCCTCAATAGCACTTGGCATCGTAGCCGCAAGAGCCGCGATATCGTCCCAGTCACTTGAATTCTCAGAACCAGCCTCATCAGCCTCATCAGCCTCATCAGCCTCATCAGCCTCATCAGCCTCATCAGCCTCATCAGCCTCATCAGCCTCATATATGGTAAATGGCGATGTAATTGGCGTATCATCACTCTTAGACTCATTGTCCTCAGGATGATCAACACGACTGAATGGTGATGCCTGATCAAGCTGATCATCATCAGTAAAATCAGTTGATAAATCAGTATTTAAGTCCGCTTTCTCTTCTTGCGGTATTTCTTCTTCCATTGCGAACAATGGCCTAAATGGCTTATTAAGTGCCGGAGCTGGATCGGCTGCCCGAGTAAATACTGCATCAGCCAAATCTATTTGGGTAGTGTCACCAGACGGGGTATCAATCTTTTCTTCTTCGGCTACGATAGGATCAATTACCTCAACCTCAGATAAAACTGTATCATCGATCTGTTGAGCCGTCGAAATATCGGTCTTCTCCTCGCCCTCACTCAACTCCACTATCTCTGCAGTGGCCTCTTCTGCAACAACTTCTGCAGGAACTAAATCCCACGATTCATTCGGTATTTCTGCGTAAGTTTCTTCATTCTGAAATTCTTCAACCACCTTTATGGGGTCCGCCACATCAGCTTCAAGGTCAGCTTGACCTTTTGCATCGGTATGGAGACCGCTCCACGCTGCCGACCCCGCGCGCACAACACCACGTGGATATACAATTCCAAAACCAAAATCGATGGCATCGGTTATCGATTCCGCACGATCGCCAGCACGATCACGCAACATTTCTAAAGCCTGTTTTTTACTAATCGGCTTTAAGTCAACAACCACATCCTCCAAGCGATCCTTTAGTCCGCATGGCAAACTAGGCAGGAAAGCAGTTTGCCAAACATCTCCGTTTACACTGATAACAACACCTAGTTTTTTACAAGACTGATGCAGCGTATTTAAAAATGTGACGACTTCCAATCCGGACTCTGGGCTGTTTGATAAGCCCTCAAGTTCATCCAAAACAACAACAGGCGAAGTCACCAAACCCAGCAGATTAAACAAAGTAGCCAGCTTTTCATGTCTATCTGCTTTTGCATGCACATCGCTTTGATCATGTTGGCGATTAAAAACAGTCTCAAAAAGCGAGCCGGTTCTACTTCCTTGCTCCAAAGGTGCTGAGCTATATCGGAAGAGTAGTTCAACCCACCATGCCACTGCACGATATCTCCCCTGTATTTGTTCAGCCAGCTCAGACGAAAGTCGAGGTCCAAGCTGGGAAAAATTAGATGAAGCCCACTGTGCTGTTAGCGCCTCCGAGTTGTGAAAGTCGAAGGTCTCGTCAGGATGATGCTTGATCGACTCGATCGCGCTTTCCCTATCTTGACTGGGCACTTCGCCAGACAGAACGAGTGGTTCGAGCCCTTTGGCCAATATGCGCCGCGCAATCATATCCAAATAGGTCAAGCCGCCTGCATTTGGTAGCAACCTGGACAATTTGCGCAGCACGGCATCGAGAACAAACTCGTCATCCAACAATCGACCACTGCTGGCCTCCAGTGCTATAAATTCATGAGAATCTAGAAGTCGTCGTTGAAGACGAATCAACAAATGAGTCTTACCAAAGCCAGCTCTCGGTGATCGCAATAAGACAATGCGTCCAGAGTGTTCACCCTCAGCAGATAAAAGCTTAGTAAGCTGATCGAATTCTTTCTCGTGAATACTACGCGTTGAAACCTCAGAAGTCTGCCCGAGAAGATCAAAGGCATTATCAAAAGGGTTGATTGGAGGGGGTGTTGATGAACTAGCCATAACGACAAACGCTTCTTTTTTATAAAATCCGCTGATTAGCCAATCAAAGCAATAATAAATTTCAGCATGGCCCAATCTTCCCTATCACGTGAAAAATCTGTATTTTCCTGTCTCGACAAAATAATTGGCTCACTTAGCTTCGTTTACTTTATGTAGCACCTTTCTATTTAACCTTTTTAAGCGAAAACACTACCACCGCACGGCAATCAAGAGACATTGAAATGCTCAAAAAAAACACGACTTTAAAACAATTATTATTATGGACATACCAACTACATCGCAAGCTGCTGACAACCAAGCGCCGAGCGATAGCATAGCTGCAGACACTAACAATGCCCCAAGCGAGCTCAACACAGCCCTACCCGCGGATGATGTTTTAGCCGTCGACCAGTTACAGCAAGTTTACCAAGATTTCAAAAAAGAGATCGGGAAGGTCATCATTGGACAAGAAGATGTCATTGAGCGACTTGCCATATGTCTTTTTTCCCGAGGTCACGCATTACTGATGGGCGTGCCAGGACTCGCCAAGACATTGTTAGTTTCATCTGTTGCTGAAACTATGGACCTTAGTTTCAACAGAATACAATTCACGCCTGATTTGATGCCTGCTGACATCACAGGAACAGACATCATTCAAGAAACCGATGCTGGCCACCGAGAGTTTGAATTCATCAAAGGACCCGTATTTGCGAACCTTGTATTAGCTGACGAGATCAACCGAGCCCCAGCAAAAACTCAATCTGCAATGCTCGAAGCCATGCAAGAAAACATGGTTACCGTCCTTGGCAAAACCTACCCATTAGACAAACCATTCTTCGTACTCGCCACTCAAAACCCGATCGAGCAAGAAGGCACCTACCCTCTTCCTGAAGCCCAGCTTGATCGCTTCATGTTCCTCATCGAAGTCGAATACCCTAGCCATGAGGAGGAGCTTCGCATTGCTCGAGAAACCACAGGAACATCCAAACCCAAACTCAATCATATCCTCAGTGGAGAGCGCGTTCAAGAATACCAAGAACTTGTTCGTCGTATTCCAGTGCCTGATCACATCTATGATTATGCCGTCGAAATTGTCCGCAAAACACGGCCCGGTTCTCCAGCTGCTCCTGAATGGATTAATGATTACGTTGGCTGGGGCGCGGGTCCACGCGCTGTTCAATATCTCATACTCGGAGCTAAAGCTCGCGCAGCACTCAACGGATCCTACATGGCCCGACTAGAAGACATTGAAGCTGTCGCAAGCCCCGTGCTCAATCACCGCGTCTTGACTAATTTTGCTGCAGAATCACAAGGCATGACATCTTCCAAGGTAGTAAATAAGCTCATCGACGAGATGAGAGAGTCCTAAGCGCTCATGTTACAATCATACAGTGTCGACTCTTCATTAAGACAATAGATGAAATACGACTTTCTCGATCCTGACGTTCTGGCTCGCCTTGGCGCCATGCCACTTGAGGCTCGTCAAGCCATGACGGGAAACGTCGCTGGCAGACACCGCTCACCTCACCGCGGTTCCTCAGTCGAATTTGCAGAATATCGCAAATATGTGCAAGGTGACGACACCAGAAGGCTTGATTGGAAAGCCTACGCTAGATCAGATCGTTATTATATTAAGGAGTTCGAAGCGGACACAAACCTACGTGCTTATTTCGTATTAGACGCCAGTGCATTACCAGATAAATCGACCGCTGTTTCTGATGCGTAGCGGGAAACTTCAGCAGTTGAACGAAGATCACTCCATGGCGCCCCAGATTGACTTCATGGTCAAATCGGGACTTCTCGACCCTGTAGCTGGGAAAAATCACCCGGATCGGAACTGCCTGACCTC
>UPTG01002386.1_pt1 | contig 12911 bp, 6 predicted proteins | sample 2160121 | NCBI WGS metagenome assembly UPTG01 (sample SAMN06266255, study PRJEB28933) | marine metagenome | isolation source: Columbia River Estuary | place: USA:Columbia River Estuary, USA | collected 2014-07-27 | reverse complement strand
AAAGTAAGCTGGCCATTCGAAATAATGGTTCCACTGGTTGGAGAAACAACACCAGTAACATTTAACCCATTGCCGCCTGATAGAGTTACAGTATTTGCACCCAAGTCAATTTCAAGTTCTTCCAAAGTTTGGTCACTAGATAAATTAAGAGTGTAGTTTCCTGAAACAAGTGTGTTGTCAAGAACAACTTTGTTTGTTGAAGAAGGGACAAGATCAGTGTTCCAATTGTTAGCATCTGTCCATTCTGTTGTTCCGGCTCCGCCATCCCAAAAGATACTGCAGGGCGCTATTGCTGTCATTATATTTTGAGAACATACTGAAGTTGTTGTGCTTCTCGACATTACGTCATTACCACCAGCTAAATCGTTTGCAGAGAGCGTTCTATTTTGTGTTCCATTTGAAACTGAATAGTGCATGATAGCTCCGGGTGAAATAACATGTCCTAATTGATGTGCATGACCTAATTCATGTACAGAGACGGATTGAAAGTCATACTGAGTAAACCCGGGTGCAGCTGTGCTATAATTCCAGTTTGTTCCATCGTCAAAAACAATGTCTAACTCTGAAACATACCAGTCAATTCCACCAGAGCCATCAGAGCAACCACTAAAATAACTTGTACATCTTCCAAGCACCCCAGCAGGTAATTCAGCACTATTATCAAACCGTATGATATTGATACCATCAATCGCAGCAACATCAGTAGTAGTAACGGCACCTATGGTCCAGTTTATTTTTGTTCCGGCACAAGATGTCCAAGAAGTAAATGCTCTTATAAAAGAGGCTTTGGCAGCAGCATCGCTATCAAAATCAGTAAACATTTGCCATGTATAACCACCAAAGCCACTTCTATCAACATGTTGAGTTGGGTAAGCAACAAAAGTGCCTGTGGCATCTGAAATTGCATTTAGCTGAGCGTAAGAAACGGTTAACGAAGATGCGCTATTTGCTGAAGAAGGATCTGTATTAATAACTTGAATTGGACCAGTGCCTGCATCTGTAGGGACTTCAACTGTAATTTCAGTGCTGCTCCAAGAAATGATCTGAGTTGGCAAAACGCCTATGAAAGTTGCACCTCCATCATCTGCATTTGAAAATCTAACTTGACCAGATGAAGCACCAAAGTTAGTTCCAGTAATGGTAACTTGTGTTTTTGTTCCAGCTGTAACGGTAGTTGGTGTAAAGCTCGTAATAGTTGGTGTTGCCTCTGGCATAGGGCTAACTTCCTGCTCTACAGAAAAAGGTGATACTTCGGTAATACTTTCACTTGTAATTGCAGTAATGGAAGAGTAAAGTAATTGTTCAATGTTATTAAACTGATCGAAAGCACTAGAAGCTTTGTTCTTAAGAAGATCGTATTTCACAAACCCTTGAACACTGGCATAGGGTTTATATAATGGGATGTTAGGATTCTTTTTAGTTGAAATTAAATTTTCATGTAGCATGAAAATGCCCACTTCATCCTTATTTAATTCTAGGCTCGGGTGAACCACTTCTTTTTGAAGCCCAACTGTGCCACCCGGTGTGATTATTTCTATAAATTCAGTGTTCACAGTTCCTTTAAAAACTTTAAAGACTTTTACTTTACTAGCTGTGTAGATGTTAGAATGATTGTCATCCCAAAAGGAACGTTTAGAAGTTACTTGTCCTTCTACTATGAGTGGAGAATTTGAAACTCTTGTGTTTAGCGTAACAGGTACTAATTCTTGAGAGTGTCCTAAAAATGGAACCGTAATAAATGACAGTATGTAAAGCGAGAATAATAATTTGTTCATATCAAATTAGTGTAAAATAATCAACGCTAAATATAGGGTTTGCGCTTTACAAGCATGTTTTCTTTCGAAAATGACGGGTGTAAAAGTGATTGATACCACATTGTTAGTCTTCAAAACTTACACCTTTTGCGTTTTTAGACGCTAAAAATTTGAAGTGTTTTTTTACATCAATTAGTTTTGGCTGAAATTCACTCTAGTTAGATTCGTTAAAATCAAAGACTGATTTAGTTTAAAAGGACCTTTCATTATAATATTAACGATTATGCTATTTTCGTTAATTCCATAATAGATTGTATACATGGCCCAGCTTTTTAAACGATTTACTTTTATTTTATCATTTCTTCTATTTGCAAGTAATGCACTTACTGCGCAAATTACGCTGGTAGACAGTACATCAACCGATCGCCCTACTGCAATTCCGGTTGTGAGTATTAACGCGAGAATTGAACTCACTGGAGAGAAAATAAAAAATATTGAAAAGCGTACTCGTCTTACTAACTCAATTGTAAATATTGATACTGCAGTACCTCATTTTGAGGAGGATATAGACCTTCAAGTCATAGCCTACGAAAACTTTAAAAAGTCTCATCCAAACAAGCAGAAGGTTATAAACCTTGTAAACAAGTGGGGGAGTTACAATGCGTATTTAGAGTCATTGCAAGCTACCATCAACGACCATACTGAAAAGAATTCTTTATGGTTGAAAGAATTAGATTTTCAGAAAAAACAGTGGATTCTCACTTATGAAAATGCCATTGTAAAAGAGGCTCCGGCTGAAGTTCTTTTTAAAATAAAGGATACGCAAAAGTCAATAGATGTGCTGTATGATTACATCAGCAAACAAAATAATTACCTGCTACGACTGGAGATAGACATCCTTATTCTGAAAGAAAAAATTAATTCTGTCATTCAAGATTTAAATAGGTGGAAACAGTCTGAGGAGTTTTCAATTCTTTACAGAAGACATTATCCATTGTGGAACGCGTCAAAAGAGCCTTCTCATTCAGAAACCTCTTCTTTTGATGCTTGGGTTTCTTTTAAAGAAAACCTTAATGGTGTTTACACGTACTTATTGAGCCCGGAGAATTTTGTATTAACCTTACTTGTCATTTTAGCATTTTTAGCCTTTTGGTTATGGAGGATAAAAAAAATATCAAGCTCTAGCTCTTCCGTAGAATCCGAAAATTCTCAAGCCACATCAAAAAAGATTATCGCAGAAAGGCCAATTGCTGCATTTTTATTTTCATCAACAATTGTAAGCGTTTTATACTTTTCAAATACACCTAACCTGCTGTCAGAGTTTTTGCTTTTTCTTTGTTTAGTGAGCTCTATACCTATTGTGAGGCCTATTTTACATAAAAAGTTTAAGTCAGTATTGTATTTCGTCATTGTGCTTTACCTGATGAATGTACTGAAGTCATACGTTTGGTATTCTCCCTTGTTTTATAGGGCTTATTTATATCTAGAATTACTTTTTGTATTCTTTGTAATTATTGGCTACACCAGGCCTCTCTGGCAAACAGCAAGACTCCAACTACAGAGGTTTTCACTTGTTTTAATAAAAGGCGTTCCGCTGTATTATACAGTTATATTGGTGGGCATTGCGTCTGACACACTTGGGTATACTAATTTCACAGATTTTTGTTTGAAACTCATCATTCAAGGTGCAACTCTTGTGATTATTTTGTTTGGTATGATTACCATTTTAGAAGGCCTTACCTCAGGAACATTGCAGATTTATTATTCTAGAAATAAAGTTGGAGACAATCAGAATAAATACCTTGTTGAAAAGAAAATTGTAGGGGCAGCAAGTGTTTTTGCATACTTGTTTTCTGTGATTTACTTTCTCTATATCATAGACGTCTATGATATAGTAATGGAGTGGCTGATGCTTGAATTAAATGAGCCTATAGACGCAGGTTTAATAACATTTACATGGGGAAGTATCTTGACCTTTTTTGGTGTTCTAGTCGGCTCCTATATCATTACTTCCATCATTGCTAAATTTATTGAAGGTGGTGCTTTGGATTTTCTAAGGCTTCCAAAAGGTATACCTGCCATTATTTCTGTTGTAGTGCGCTATTTTATCATAGCGTTTGCCATTATACTTGCGCTCTCATATTTAGGTGTAGACTTCAGCAGTTTTAATATTATGGCGGGTGCGCTCGGTCTGGGTATTGGTTTTGGTTTGCAGAATATCATCTCTAATTTTATATCAGGACTGATCTTGATTTTTGAAAGACCGATACAAACAGATGATGTCGTTGAGGTAGGTTCACTGCTTGGAAAAGTCCGTAAAATTGGAGTCCGGTCTTCTAATATTAGAACGTTTAACGGAGCAGAAGTGGTAGTGCCAAACAGTAATTTGATTTCTAATGAAGTCATCAATTGGACCCTCTCAGATAGTGTAAAACGCATGGAGATAAAAGTTGGTACAGCTTACGGTTCTTCGATGCGCGATGTTGTTGAGCTTATGCGAAAAGCAGCTGTAAAGCACGAGAACACGTTGAGAGATCCAGAACCGATTGCACTTTTTGAAGATTTTGGAGACAGCTCTTTAAATTTTAAGTTGTTATACTGGGTACCGGTTGAATTTGGTATTCTATCTAAAAGTGAAATCTCCATTGAAATCTACGAAAGGTTGGCTGAACAAAATATTACGATCCCTTTCCCACAGCGCGATGTAAATTTCAGAAAAGAAGATCTACAGCTTTTAAAAGGAGAAACTCCAGAAGAAAAGCCAAAAGCTAAGGCAAAACCGAAGTCTCCTAAAAAGGATAAAGAAGAATAGTACACTTATTCGGCATACATAGCCATTATAGCAAAACTTGCCAACCAATGCCCACCTTCGTAGTCGTCACCAATCAAGTTGGGATAAGAGTAATTGAAATGCGTTTTGGCCAGAGCGTTTAAATGAGAGAATTCCGGGTATTGATTTGCTAGTCCGAATAGACACCACGCTCTGCTAAAATTCACTCCGTCTAAATGCACAAGGTGTCCATCTGTTCTGTCGCCAACAATCCCAGTTTCCATAGTGAAGGATTTTTCTTTTAACTCAGGCATAAAAGAATCTAGCCAATTCATAAAGTCTTCCTCGGAAAGAATTCTTCGCATTAAGTCTATTTCTTCCAAACATGGGGAGAGAAAATCATAGCCACTCGGCTCCCACGTCAAAGGACAACCGGAGTCTTTTGTATAAAAGTCTTTTGCGCGACTCTCAATCAAGTTTTTTAGATCGATGCTGCTTGTTGTTGAGGCATAATCGTAAGCAAACGATAAGCCAAAGGCCGTGTTAGAATGTGTTCCCACACGAATGGGGTATTGCAGTTTTGGTAAGTATTCTAAATATTTGGTAACAATAACATCTGTTAACGGCTGTAAATTTTGTTCTAGAACTTTAGCATTTGGATGCTCCCACGTATGGAGCTCTTCGGCCAATTTTAAAAGCCATGCCCAGCCGTATGTGCGCTCAAAAGAACCTTCTGTTTTACGTGCAAAGTATTCCAATTCAGTAGCTATGTTTTCACTAGTGATGTTTTTCTGTAAAATGCCCATGGCGCTATCTGCCAATTCCATTTCTGGAAATTCCTTTAATAGCTTGACCATAGACCAATGACCATGAACGGAAGAATGCCAATCGAAGCAGCCATAAAAGGCAGGGTGTAGTATTGTTGGCGATAAGAGATCTTCATCTCCAGCTAAAGTCTGAGACAGCTTATTGGGATATTCTTGTTCTGTGCATTTTAAAGGAAGAGAGATTAAAAGTTCTGCAGATACTAGATTTAATTTTGGTTGAAGCGACTCAATTTGAGTGTTTGGTGGAGGAGTGACTTCTCGGCTTTCGGTTATTGAAGTTTCGGTACAACCAAATAACAAAAGGGCGACAATAGAAATGTTGTAACGCATAGTTTCAGAATTATCTAATTTATTTCTAAAAATTGAAAGTAGTGAACTTATTAAATAGGTCGCTTTTAAGAACCTATTGTCTCGCCCACTTTTACAGCTGTTTCAAACCCGTTTTTTGTATTCTCTAAAAGGTCTGGACTGAATTTTATTTTTCCTTTTTCAAACATTAGAACTAGAGTAGATCCTCCAAATGCGAAATAGCCCTTTTCTTGGCCTTTTTGCACTAGACTACCTGGGGTGTAGGTTTGGTAGATACTTCCGACCATAGTCGCGCCAACATCTGCAATTAGTATATTGCCGTATTCTTTTGTTTCGAGTGTACACAACTCTCTTTTGTTTTGACAAAATATTTCTAAACTTTTTCGAAGTGCCAAGGGCGAGACAGAATACAAGTGTCCTTTAACACGTTTTGAAGCTAGAGCCTTCCCCGTTGCTGGAAAATGGTATCTGTGGTAATCTGTAGGTGCGAGGCGCACAATAAAAAGGGCGCCATCTTCATAGTGTTTCGCTTCCGCTTCATCTTGAATGAAGCTAAGGGGTGTAAAATCTGATCCTTTGACGAAAAAGGTGTCTACCTCATTTACGTTTTGAAAAGCCAGGGCCTTACCGTCTGCAGGAGATACTATACCTTCTTGAATTGGACGCGCGACTGGATCTATTCTTCTGTAAAAGAAATCGTTAAATGTGCTGTAGGCTTCGCTGTTTTTCCTTTTGTAAACAGACATATCCAAGTCATGAAGATCTATAAAGCGTTGTATTCTTTTTTGCGATCTTTTGCTGTCCATATACTTTCCTGCAGTAACAGAAACAGCTTTGCGCTTAACTAAGCTATGTAATGTTAACTTACCTAATGGGTTGGCATATAGCCATCTTAACAAACCTTCGCTTGGTATTTTTTCTTCCACCAATTTTTTGGTGGCTCTGTCTTTATAGGTAATCGTATCCATTGTTGGATGCGAAAGTAGGAAAGCAAGAAAGGCTGCAAAGAAAAAAGTGCTTAAAAAAAAGGAAAATCCGATCTCCAACAAAAAGCATAGGAGTTTTTTGGGGCAATGGAGATGGATAACCTTCGATTAACTATTGATTTGGATAAGGCTTTTTACGTTTAATTCAATTGGTTTTTTGATGCAATATCCTTTGTTAATGTTGCACCTAATATTTATTGAGAACTGTGGAGCGGTGTACGGAATTTTACAAGAGAAAACAGAGTTGTGGGATTTTTTGCAATTAATACAAAATGTAATACAGCCCCTGCTATACAAGTTTTGCTAAACAAAAAAGCCCGGCTATTATGCCGGGCTTTAAACTTTTATGAAAGATTACTTCCGAATAACTATGCGTTTCGTTGCGATTTCATTATCGCTTTTCAAGCGCACGAGATAAACACCTTCTGCAACAGAAGAGAGGTCGAGTTGGTAATCGTTGCCCAACGCGGCATCCTGCCATTCTTCTCGTAACAAGGTCTTACCCGAAATGTCTAGAACTTCAACGCTGATTAGTTTTTCAGTTTTAAAGTTGGCTTTTAAGAAAACAAGATCTGATGCAGGATTTGGAGCGATAAGAATGTCTTCAGAAAAGCTACTACTTTCTGCAACCCCAATATGATTGTCAGCTCGGATATTAATATTATTGATATACAAAGAGTTACCATAGCCACATTCTGCTATGAAATGAAGGACAATTGTTGTGTTGAGGTAGGGAGTTAAGTCTACGGTATCAACTCGCCATTCTGAAGCAGAACTAGGTGAGAATTGTGTGGTTTGATCTGGAGCTGTCGCTAAGTCAGCGCCAGTTTTGTGATAACCTGTAGTGTCGAATGTGCTTCCACAGTCTGTGCTTATTTCTATTCTCAAACCATCAGTGTATGAAGGGTTATATTGTGCATGCGAAACATCAAACGTTAAATATGGATCGATTAGACCAGTTAAGTCAATTGCTGGTGTTTGGAAAATATCTTCTTCTCCTGCTGCATTATAATTGAAGTTGTTAATCCAAAGCGCATTTGTCGGTGCGCTGTTAGAGCCAGCAACTGGTGTAGATTTTTCCCAAGTCTCATCATTGTCAGGATTAATAATAGACCAACCTACGGAAGGTACAGCTCCTGAGAAATCTTCAACTATCGGCAATGGCAATCCACTTGTGATTGAAATAGAATTGGCTTTTGTAATACTATCAACTCCAAAAACATTTGAAACAACGAGTTTAACGCTGTAGTTACCCAATGCCGTAAACTCAACCTCAGGGTTTTGAGAGTTTGCATTTGTTCCGTTTGCAAACGTGTATGTTGCTGGCGTAATAGACCATGCCCATGCTGTTGGTGCTGGTTGACTTAAATCCGTAAAAGAAATTGTTTTTTGAACACACGCCTCATCTGTACTGCTGGAGAAATTTGGTGTAGGAGCGATATTCACTTCATCAATTGAGAAATCATCAAGTGCAATGTCACTGCTCCAACTTGAACCTGTTATTCCTCTAAAACGTACATTCACAGTCTTTCCAGTGAAGTTAGCCAAGCTTATTTTCAATTCTAACCAATTGCTGCCTTGGTCTCCAACAATTGCCGGAACAACATCAAGATGCCAAGCGCCATCGGCTAGAACATCCACATGTAATTCGCCTAAAGCATTTCCAAGCATATAATACCAAATACTTGCTTCTGGTAATACTGCGTTTGTCAAGTCAAAACAAGGTGAGAGTAAATAGCCTTCTCTGTTAGAACATGTGCCAGAGGCTTCTATATAAAGATAATTACCCGTTCCAGACGTATGGTCACCTGAAGGACCTGTTCCCTGAGATGGCGTTCCTCCAGAATTCGTTCTGAAATCAACATCATCATCCACTAAATTTTGAGAGTTATACCAGCCATTTGATAAACTACAAATAGTTGCTTCGCAATTGTTAGCTGTTCCGCATTGCGAAAATGAGCTAAAGTTTTCACTGAATGGAAGCGGTTGTGTAGAGGTACTAATCACATTCAACAGATTCGAAAGCGTGTCGTTGAAATTGTTTTGATCTGTTGGCAATTCGCTGTAAACACGCAGTAAATGCGTACCTGATCCTGAAAGAGCAAAGCTTGTCCCAAACGTAAATTGTAAGCTACCACCTTGTGAAATGGTGTCCGTTACGGTATCTCTTACAATTGCATTTGTTCCTACTTGATACGCTAAAGGAATGTTGTATAAATCTTGAAATCCTCCATTACTGAGATCTATTGTTACCATAAGACTAGACAACGGTTGACATGATGGCATGTTAGACGCTGGCGAAATAATTTGATCTAAAGCTACATCCATCGAGTAGGTGCAATTGATTGTTCCTGGCAGTTTTTCATAGGCAATAGCGCGTTCACCAACACAGCCGTTCGGGCCGAGTGCTTTTACGCTAAACCAATACGTATTGTTTGGAAGCAAACCTGTAAACTTATACTGGGTTGTGGTAGATGTTCCAACAGAATCCATGTATTTCTGGCCGAGCATACTTACTTCGTAGCTCGTTGCGCCTGGTACGGCATTCCAAGCGAACATTACGCTATCTGGGCATGCCCAAGGAATATTTAGTCCAGCAGGAGTGCCGATTATTGAAAAGTTTGCAATGCTTTGTCCTGATTTTGTTCCGCGTGTTACTCTTACTAAAGCCTCACCCGTTACCGAGTTCGGAACGGTCCAAACATATTGACGAACATTAGCACCTATAGATGCGTTCACAGTTGTCCAATTTGTTCCATTGTCAATAGAGTAATCCATTGTAAATGTACCTGTGCCCTGCGGTGCATCCCAGCGGACAATTTGTTGATCTGCAGGAGCGAAATGTTCACCGCCAATTGGGTGAGTTACGATAACATCATCAGTAATTAGACTGTAAACCACATAATATTTTTGTGGCCCTGTTGGGATGGTGTTTCCGTTGATGATGAGTTTATACTCACCGTTTACAGGATTCGTCAAGGTTACCTGTTCTGCATTGTTTAACGTATCCGTTGTGCGAACAGCGTTGCTGTTTAAGGCTGTGGCATTTGGCGTAGGGTTTAAAACCCATGGCTGCCAAGAATTGGTGCCTTTTACCACTGTAAAATCTAAATCGTTAACCAAAGCTCTAGAAGTATTGATGCTAGATTCTTTATCTGTCCAATACAGCATAACTCGCATTTCTGCAATGTTTGAACCAACTGTAAGTGAAATTGTATCTACAGCCCCCTGAGAAATAGAGTCAACATAAAAAGTTGTGTTTTCTATAACATCCAATGCGCGCATGGCATTTATTCTTCCATAACCATTTTTATAATCTGGACCAGGGTTGCCTAAATCTTCAGCGGTGTTCATTAAAATGGACTTCATCAACCCACCGTCAGGTTCAACTTGACTATTGGTTTTTTTATAAGCCTGATAAAGTGCCGCCAACGTTCCTGATACACCAGGGCAAGCCATTGATGTGCCAGATATAGAATTGTAGCCATTCGGTTCCCATGTGCTGTAAACATTCGAGCCAACGGCTCCAATATCTGGCTTAATACGGCCGTCATGTGCCGGGCCGCGGCTAGATGAATTTGCAAGGTTGTCATCCCAGGTCATGTTGGCTGTGGCGATAACATTTTTGCCTTGTTTGTGGCCACCAGTAATGTTACCCCAACCAGGACCTGCGCCATAGCCAGAGTTAGCGGTTCCAGCGTTTCCAGCAGAAAACACATGCATCAACGAACGATTCTGGCGAATGTCTTTGTCCATTTCGCGACATAGAAAAGTGTAGCCAGCGTTACTTCCATTACTGTACGAAGATTGAGTAATACGCACACCCATGTTGCTATACATCGTGTCTATGCCATTCAAGTAAATACTACCTCCAGAAGAATAACTGAAATAAGCAATCTCAGCACCTGGAGCCATTCCTTTTCCGGCAGGGTTTAAGTTTCCTGCACCAAAAACAGTTCCTGCAACATGATCACCATGATTTCCGTTACTTGGGCCAGCAAATGATGTTAAACGTCCTTTGTAATCTATGTGATTGTCAATGTCGCCATCATCGCCATGTGCCAGTAAAACACCACTACCATCATAGTTATTGCCACCCATGTAATTGCCTTGTAACACATTTGTTCTGTGGCTGGTACGTGCTCTAAAATTTTCCGGTTTAGATTTTTCATCTGCCTCTTGAATGTAATGGAATATGCTGCTGCGCGTGAGGGCTGTTAATTCAGATTCGGCAAGAGTAACATTAACAAATCCTTCAGCCACGAATATAAATTCTGCATTGTACTTTTCTAATTCTGCAGCAACTTGAGCTAAAGGAATGTTCGGATAAAACCCTAAAACAAAGCGCGCATTTCCGTCTCCATTTTTAGCCCAGAACGGAATACCTGTGGCGTGCAATACCTTGGTCAACTTCATTTCGGGTTTAACTAAGGCAATGCTGCGGATGCCGTATTTAGAAATCTGATTTTCTTTGATGTCTTTTGGAATACTCACCATGAATGCATTCTTCGGGATATAATCAAAAAATACGATACCGAGCTTTTTCATTTCATTTTGTTCCGCTTGACTTGGAACGCTATAAAATTGCATGATGCGGTAGTACTGATTATTAATGGAAGGACCAGAAAGGTTCTTCATTAGTTGTCCTTCTTCAAGCTGGTAGTTGCCAGACTTTAAAAGTAAAGTGTAATCTGAATTGGCATGGCTAGAAAAAGTTAGGCCAAATAATGCAATCGTGAAAATTCGCAGTAATCTTAAACGCATGGGTGAATAAATTTTAAGCGGCAGAAGATAAGAGATAAAGGTTTACAACGCTACCTGAATGAGCGAGAGAAAATGATAGTTAACCATTCCATCCTGTTGGTGGTGGCGGTAGTTTTGTTTTATCAATTCGGCTTTGCCTTTCTAAATCTAAAGTATATCAAGTTTTATAAGAAAAAAATAGAACCACGCACTCATAAAGGCCCTTTGCGTAAATGAAACTAACTTCAAAAATTTCGCCAGTATTGTTGCAATAGACTGTTTTATAGATGTTGTATTCTTCAGTCACAACTAAGGACGTTCCTCGTTTTGTAGCGTCTTTTATCTTGAGTAGTTCATATTGAATGAGCTTTATATCTGATAAAGCAGTGCTGTCTAAGTTTTCAAAATATACTCGGGTGTTTTTTAAAGCTCCAATTTCAAGACTGTCTAGAATGTTCTGAGTGGTTTGATTCTTATTCCACTTAGAAACTTGAGGGAAGGCATCGAGATCTTGCGCAAGGGTCAGTTGGCTCAGAACTGTCAGTGTGAATATCAACAGCGGTTTCATTAGGTTTAGTTTATTTAAAAACAAGTATAGGAGCAATTATTTTAGGTTGATGGGATTATATGCGTTTTTAAAAAAAATAGTTGCTAAATACGCAGGCCTTGGTCACTTTCATTACCGTACATTGCCAATCTTATGTTCTTAGCTTCCAGAAATTTAAATCGAATTTCAGGAGTTTTGAGATTCTATTTGGAGAATCCATATATAAGTCTATTTTAGAAAAATATAAAGATTAAACTTTTTTCAATGCAATTGATTACCAGAAAGCATGACTTAGTCGACAACATCATCACCTTTGAAGGGTATTTAAATGGCGATGACGAAGCGCAGAAGCAGTTTGCAAAAGATTTGATGCTAGAAAGCAAAACGATTGGTGTATACAAAGTGGACGGTGAAAACCAGTTTGCTCCAAGCTCATTTTTATGTTACTTCGGTAACACTATAGATGCTCATTTCACCAATGAAGAAGAAAACACACGTGATTCGAGTAAAACTATGACCAAAGTATTGGGCAAGTCTTTTTCGCATGACATGATAAAAGAGCGCTATAAAACGTATGCAAAAACCGTTGGTCTTGATGTTGATTCAAGCAAATGTGATTTTTGGCGTGTAAAAGATGACCGCGGTAAGAATCTTGAGATTAAGCTGTAAAAGCTTTAGATCACAACCCAATGGCAACTAACAGCGAAAAAAAATCGCGCAGGCAATTTTTACGTAACACGGCATTGGCAAGTTTGGCGCTTGGTGTATTGCCCGCTGTTGGGAAAGCCACGGGAAGTGAAGTGCCAACAAGCACCGTTACTTGCGATCCAACAACGCTAGATTATTATGGACAAGGGCCTTTTTATACGGCCAATGCACCTGCGATTAGCAACAGTCAGCTCGCCTCTCCAACGGAAGTTGGGACCCGACTTATTATTAGCGGAATTATTCAAACCTTAGATTGTACTGCAGTCA
>UPTG01002382.1_pt1 | contig 12926 bp, 10 predicted proteins | sample 2160121 | NCBI WGS metagenome assembly UPTG01 (sample SAMN06266255, study PRJEB28933) | marine metagenome | isolation source: Columbia River Estuary | place: USA:Columbia River Estuary, USA | collected 2014-07-27 | reverse complement strand
TCAACTTGTTGATAGTGCTAGTGGTATCCATCCTCGCTTCTCTAAGCATTACATTCGCAGAGTACGTAGCGACAACAAAGACCCGCTTGCAATCTTCATGGGACAGTCAGGATTCCCCGTAGAGCAGGATGTTATGTCACCCTCATCAGCAGTCTTTAGCTTCCCTGTGAAGGCTCCAGAGTCCTCTGTGACGGTTAAACAGGTGGGTGCTATGCAACAGCTAGAACTTTGGAAAGCATATCAGAACCACTGGTGCGAACATAAACCAAGCATCACTGTTTATTACACTGATAACGAGTTCCTGCAAGTAGCACAGTGGATATGGGAGAACTTTGACTTGTGTAGTGGGATTAGTTTGTTGCCATATAGTGACCATGTATATCAACAAGCTCCTTATGAGGACATCGACGCTGAGAAGTATGATGAGTTAGTAGCAGCAATGCCAGTGGGTGTGGATTGGGATGACCTAGAGAAGTACGAGGAAGAAGATAACACGACAGGAAGTCAAGAGTTAGCATGTGTAGGTGGGGCATGTGAGATAGTTTAAGAAAGTCCTGATATGAGTAGTCAAAGTACTCAAATAAACTTCAATGTAAACTTAGGGGCCGCAATGGCCCCTTTTTTTATTGCAGTACTTTCCGTCTGAACTCCTTTCTAGCCGCAGCTTCTTCTCTTTCTTTCTTTTTCTGTAGCGTGACCTCTGCACCTCCCAACATAAAGGTGTAAATGTCTTGACCAAAAACAGGCAGCTTAGTTACTAGCTTCTTTACTGCGTCATAGTCCTGTTCCGTGTCGTCAGCTATTTCTTTAGCAGCTTTACCAGCCATGTCTGTCAAGCCAATACTTGCAGGCATTAACTGAGTAGCTATGAACTGTCCCCAATCTCCGTTTTCCAAGTGACGTTCCTTTTGATACTTACTTAAGAATACAATATCCATTAAAGCTTGTGTCCAAGCATCTGAAGCTGTATCAGCAAATGTAGAAGCGTCTGTAAAGTCGACAGTCATGCCTTCTGTATCAAAGCCTGCTTTAACATAATTCCTTAAGTCCTGTACAGTGGCGTTGGCTGTTCCCATTATTAAAGCGTAGCGAGTAGCGTTTACTAAGGCTTCTTGTTTATTGCCTTTCCTATATTGCTCTACAATATCCTTCCTGACTAACCCTAATTGCTTGAGCATGTAAGATTTCATGGCGTAAAAGACACGACCATTTGGTGAATTCAAATAAGCTGCTGGCATTTCCGACAAAGCGATGGGCTGTACTTCAGACAACTCATTCCAAAGCATTAGCTTTACATTGTCATCCATCTCTCCCTTCTGTAAAGACTGCATCAAGTTTACCGTGTCGTCACCAAAGACCTCATCCCATTTCTTTATAAAAGCGTCAGGGTTTTTCTGCGCTAATTTTTGATACTTGTTATAAGAAGCATTAATGAAGATACGCTTACCTGATCTGTCAATTTTAGTGAACAACGATCCTCTCATGGTTGCATCAAGAGCCTTACTAAAACCGTCTACAGACCCAAACTCCATAGAGGTTCTATTTAACAGCCCCATTTCTTCAGGTTTTATACGAGAACCTTTGAGTCCTGTTGCTATTTCTTTAATAGTATTTCCCAAGCCGTTGACATATACAGAACTACCTACGTCAGCTAACTGTATCGCTGCCGACCTGAAATTAGCAAGCGTGGCCATGTACTGAATGTCTCTTGCCTTTGCTAAAGTACCATTCATGGCTGTCTCACCGCCTTCAAAACGAGCAGTAAGTAAAGCCCTTAAGTTATCTTCCTGTACGTGGTTAAGTTCTCCTTTTCTTCTCATCTGTGCTAACAGTTCACCAATACTTGCAGTCAAGTCTACAGTGTCTGTACCTTCCGCTTTCTTTAAAGAGTCTTGCTGATTAAAAAACTGACGTTTAGCTATTTCTTTTTCCATACGTTGCGTGTATATAGTCAAAGCTGTAGGAGCATCATGGTAAAACTCTCGTAGCTTAGGGGTTACTTCTTGAATAGTACGAGAAGCCTCTGTTCTTTTAGAAGGAAGTCCTGTTTTACTCCCTGCTATAATGCGGTTGTAAACCGCTGAGACTACATTGTCATCTAGGTCATCTACTTCTACACCTTTCTTTTTAGCAATCTTTGCCAAGGCTTTTTCAGCTATTGACACACCAGCAGTGCCTACTGCTTCTTGGATACCTTCCAAGTCTTTGATCACACGAGGAAAGAAATTGACTCTTCGTCCTATCTTCATGCCGGAAGCTAATGCTCTCTTGTGTATGTCATCAAGAAGAGTTACAATTGTGCCTTCCTTCCCCTCTTTACTTTTTCTAAACTGCTTACTTAACTGAGGAAAATTCTCGTCAGATATTTTAAGTGCTGTCTTAAACTGACCGTTATTGAGTGCGTCTTGAAAGTCAAGATACTTAGCTTTAATCTCAGGGTCTTTTTCTTTCTTAAGTAAACGTGTAGTATACTGTAAAAAAGGTTGGGTCTTAGTCTGTGTATCTGCCGTATTTACAGCAGACCTAAACTCATACTCCCGCATTAAGTTACCAATCTTCTGACTATTGAGTCTAATAACTTGCTGTAAAGGAGCCATCATTTGATCCCAAGCCTTACCTACAATAGTAGTGGAAGCCAGCGGATTGTTACGCGCAGCAACTACTTTAGCAGCGTCATCTAACGTAGGTATTACAGGCGCACCTATCGTAGAATTACCATATACAACTAAAGCATCTTTGTTTTTTAAACCCATCTCTTTTAAAACAGCGGGCATTATTTCTGCTTCAGGAACATTAGCGACAACTTTGTCAGCTATCTTATCGTTCATCTTAGCGACAACAGAGTTAGCTGCTTTAGTAGACCCTGCTTTAGAAGAGAGTGCTTTTGTTTTGTTTGTTACATAATTGACTGTGTTTTTAGCTTGGTTAACAGCAGCTGTTGTACTTCTTATAGGCGCAGCTACAATAGGAGTTAAAAGCCCGCCAGCTACTGTGTATAGACCTAATGTTTTTAAGTCATAGTCTCCTGAAGTTATCTGTCGCGTTAACTCAGAAGAAGCAGAAATACCTGCGCCAGTACCTACCATAGTTTTAAGTGCGCGGCCAACAGGTAGTGCAGTAGTCGGTGTTACGAGTTCAGCAGTTAGGTTACCTATGGTGTTTGAAGTAGCGTCTACTCCTATTTCTGTCTGAACAGCTAAAGTATTAGCATGTCTTTCTTGAGCTTTAGACACTCTACGCTTTTCTATTTCTTGTATTCTTTCTTGAAAAGACATACTATCTACAAAAGCATCCCCATATCTTTCACGAGGAGACTGTAACCTAGCTCCTTCCATAGTAGCATACGCTACAGCACTAGGTGCGTCTATCGGGCCTAGATCATTACCCTCTGCATCTACCCATACAGATGTAGGAGCAAAGGCTTCGGTTGCTCTACTCAAACGCCCTAGATCAGCAGACCCTTGATCCCAAGCAGCAGCCATTTCGTCTACACGAGTAATCCTATTACCTTCTGAATCTTCTCTGTAATCAGGAGTATCCGTCACGCCTATCCAATCCCCTATCCTACGTAAAGGTTCAAGCATTAAGAAAGGAGAGAACTCCAAAGGACGTTGACTGCCTTCCTCTGTAATATAAGGGGTTGCCTCTAGGGGCTTTGCACTAGCTAAATCAAAACCAACAGGTTTTGCGGAGGCTAAATCAAAAGTCATTTTAAAGTACCTTAATTTACGAGGATATAGTTTTTACCGTCAGGACTGACGTATGCTCTGTTACCGTGTTTATCTATTTTAAGTGTGTAATCCGCAGGAACTGTTGCACCTTTCGCTACTCCAGCAGCAGTTTCTTCAGGGTCTAAACCTCCTGTGCTTTCAGGCGGTTTTTTAAGACGGTACTTATTGTTGCCAAAAAAGTAGTTTCTTTCTGCTTCCGGCGTTTCCTCAATCCTTTTAACAAACAACTCATCAATAGCCTGTGCCTCAGCTTCTGGCTCGCTAAGCTTTTCAACTACTATCAGTTCGTTTTTACGTGCTGCTACTTCTTGACTTAAAACTAACTGTTCAAACGGCGATAAGCTGTTCCAAGCAGAGTTGTCAAAACCTGATCGTTTCCCAGCAGTAGTCAGCTTAGTAGACGCGCTCTCTTCATCTCTTTTAGTATTTTTAGGGACTGTCTTGTCTTGCGGTCTAACATATTTTGTAGCGTCTGTAGGTAAAGCACTATATTGTTTTGTACCATCCTCGTTAACGTCTGAAACATACATTAACTGTTGAGGATTATCACCTATTTTAGTTTCAGCAGCCCACACTGTTGTACCGTCTGGTAAGACATACTTTGTAGAAGACTCGCGTGTTACATTTGGGTCGGGCTTAAGGGTCTTAGCTAAAGACGTGAACTCTGTAATAGACATTTCCTCTAGGTCTGCTGCCCTAACTTCTGCCCAGATAGGATTATCTTCAGGGATACCTAGTGCTTTTAAAACTTTTTCTTGTGTTTTAATTGTAACAGGAAGTTTAGCAGCGGCTTCTGCTTGTTCAGCTTTTAATTTACGGTCAGCAGCTTGTAAACTAAAAAGTAACTGTTGTCCAGCAGCAGGAGATAGTGTCTTATCAAGAACTCGTTGACCGTTCTCAAGGTCTCCTAATTTAATCAAAGCATCGGATATAGCAGTCCTTGTTTTTCCCTCAAGTTCTAACTCACGTATACCCGCCGCAGTCTTAGCTGCGCCAGTCAAGTCACCAGTAGCTTGTTGTATACCTGCCAGTTTACGTAAGTCCTCTGGCTTGCTTAAGTCTAATTGAGCCATAGCCATCTGTAGTTGCTCTGCTGGAGTCCTAGTATCTCCACCCATTAAGCCTCGCATACCACGCTGTAAACCTTCGGCACGTTGTGCGCCAAAAGCTAACCTTTGCTGCTCTGAGTTAATACCCATTCCCATAGGATCGGGACGGCTGCTAGGCATGCCCGTAAGGAGTCCTGCAATATCTGTTCTAGCCATTATCTTATCTCCTTAAAATTAAAATTTACCTGCTAACCATTCAAGACCACCAGTAAGTAAACCCTCCATGCCTTCTAAAGCAGCACCATCAGGATTAAGTATTCTATTAAGTATTTGCTCTTGAGCTGTAGCTTGTTGACCAAACAAAGAACCTAAGATTGCTTCCCCTTGCTGTAGCTGTAGACGATTAGCTAAGTCTTCCGCTTGTAGTCTTGCTTCCAAGCCACCCAGACCCATCTGTGTAGCCAGTTCAGTACCAGTCCTACGACCAACATCAGCAAAACCAGCAGGTACTTGACTAGCAGACAGCATAGACAACGCTTGCTGCTGTGGTAAGTAACCAGCTGCCATCATTTGCTGAAGATTAGCTATGTCAGCCCCTTGTAGCTGTGAAGGCAACTGAGATGCTTGTGTACCTAATCCGAACAAACCTGTGCCTAGACCCAAGCGCCCTTGCTGTAGAGCCTGCTGCTGTCCTGCGGCACTGATGTCTGATTGTTGTAGTTGTAGAAGATTAGCTAAGTCTTGCTGCTCGAACCCACGACCTGCTTGTGCGCCTTGCAGACCTAAGCCTGCGAGTGTAGTGCCTCGTCCTATTCCTGCTGTTTCTAAGTCTGAAGAAAGTCCAGCTAAATTAGAGGCTAGTCCTGTTAATCCCGTAGCTGTAGCCATTTCTTGTTGTTGTTCTGCCAATGCCTGCTGTCGAGCAGATAGACCAGCACGAGCCATAGCTTCCTGACGGGCAGTCTCTTGTGCCAGCAGCTCAGGAGATGCACCACCATAAGCAGCAGAGGACAGTCCTAAGCGACCTTGAGCAAGTAAACGCTCTTCTGTAGCCAGACGCTGACGCTGTTCCTCTGGTGTCTGTGTGGCTCTAATAGCTTCGTAAATATCAGCTTGTCGAGCTTCAGGAGATGCTAACAAACCTTGACCAGCAGCTCCCGCAAGTCCTGCGTATTGAGAACGTAAAGCTTCAATGTCAGCAGGTTGACCAGCTCTTCCTAGCTGTGCTTGAGCACCTCCAAGACCTGCTTGAGTAATGCCCTCCAAGCCTGTAGGCTGACCCATTTGACCCAGTGTCTGACCAAACAGTCCACCTACTGCGCCACGTTGAGCTGCAATAGAAGGATCAATAGCACCTACTTGCCCTAGCTGTTGCTGTGCTTGACTATAAGCTGCACCACCTATCTGACCAGCTCTGGGGTCATACCCACCACCTATAGAGCCTGCTGCTGCTCCTGTAAGTCCCTGTAGCTGCGCCTGTAAAGCCTGTTGTTCTGGAGATAGGTTTATACCAAACCCACCTTCAGGAGTAGTAGCTATGTTAGCTAGGCCACTTGTAACAGTGTAGGGTCTAAACTCTGTGCCTGCCCGTGCTTCTTGAGCTAAAGCTTGAGCACCTGCTTGAGTCTCGCGGCCTAGCTGTTGTGCTCCCTTAATGTTTTCTTGGCCTAAGTAATACTGACCACCTGTACGTAGTGCTTGACTAAAAGCATCACTACCTAAAAAGTCAAAGGCACTGTTTAAAATGCCGCTTGATGCTTGATCACTTGTTATTCCACCACCCATAGCACCCATTAGTAAGACCCTCCAGTAATTGTGTCAGCCGTTAGTGTGCCTGTTACGTTTACGGTAGCGGCTGTTACAGTACCAGTAAATGTAGGATCAGCTGAGTTAGCCTTAGTAGCACTGGCTGTCGCTATGTTGTTAAACTCAGTGTCAATCTCTGTTCCTCTCACAATCTTCGCAGCATTGCCTGAAGGGAGAGAATCCTTTGTAGCAAAGTTAGTTGTCTTAGTGTAATTAGACATTTAGATAAGTCTCCCTAGTAGAGCATGTATGTCGATTTTTTGAATTGAGAAAGCAGCACCGTTGACTTCTGCTTCTATGCCAATGGTTACTACCTCACCACTGCCGCTGGTGTTAACCTTTGGTGTGTTGATGAGGATAGAAGAGGTGTACTCGCCTGTGGTGTTGTACTCAGATATACCATACTCAGCAATGTTGCTAGAAGCAAATGTAAAAGCTTGCTTAGTGTAGTTAGCTGTGTAGTCATAACCCCAGTTAAGAGTAGTAGGTGTGTTCTGACCACCAATGATAGTCAAGTTAAACTTCTTCAGGAACTTCAGGTTAGATGTGTTACCAAAGTCCATAGGGTTACTGAAGTATCGCATCTCGTACTTGTTCGTACCATCCATATAGTCCTTGTACTCAACAATGCCTGAAGAGATGCCTATGTATATCTCACCATCTTCCAGTACAGCAAAGGACAGAGGGTACATACCTGACCACGTAGTAGCCCTGTGTGAGCCATCCTCTAACGCTCTACGCATGTCAAAGCAGTACACAGTGTTGCTGTCAGGAAGTGTTAACAGGTAGAAGGCTTCTTCAGAGCTGTACAGTGACTTGATGGGGTTAGTCTGTAAAGAAATCAAAGACAACAAGTCTGTGCGTACATTCTTGCTGATGTCACGCATAGGCATAGACTTCTCTTGTATAGTCCTGCCAAAGCTACGTACACCTGTCTCAGACAAGAAGATGATGTCAGTGCCTGTGTGCTGTACTGAGTCACGAGCTATGCAGCCAACGCCTTCTATGGTGTCTGTAAGCGTCATAGTAGCCGGTGAAGAGGCTCCTGAGTACACCAGTATAGACTTCTTGCCAAAGATGATTAGGAAGCCATTGTGGGCCGCTAGAGCCGTTATCTCGTCAAAGCCTGTAGGCCATACAGTAGTTACATTTAGCGAGCCTGACGTACCACCTGTCCAATGATGTCCGTTAAGTGTATCAGACCAGTAGACAGTATGCTTGTTACCTGTAACATCCGCTACCCAGAGTCTACCATAGGCTGCTAAAACTTCGTTGCCATACGGAGGAGTACCAGTGCTGTGGCTGTGAGCTGACATCTCTTCCAACACAAAAGAACCTGACTCGTCTGTAGCTAGTAAAGGCTCATTACCTCTTTGGAACAAGTAAACATGATTATTTAGTGTTACTGTCTTCCAGTTGTTAGCTGTAGGCGTGTACCCAGTAGGCGTAGCGTCTGTTAACGTGGTAGTTCCTGTAAAGATTTTATTGTTACCTGCTGATATGACATACTTATCGCCAGAGTTATCAATAAACTCGTACATGGTTTCTATACCACGGCTACTGCCTAGTACAGAAGAGCCGTTAGTAGAAACCTCTTCCCAGCCCTTACGCGCACCAATACGACCTAGCTGATCAATAACACAGTTGTCTGCAACAGCAGCAAACGAGGGATCAACACCAATGGGTGAGTCCTGTGTATTAAGACCAGCAAAGCCCGGAGCAGATATTGTAATGTTTTGTAGTTGTTGAGCCATTAAGAATACCAGATAGTTTCTTCAGGATGTTGTGACGCATCAATAGCAATAGCGTCAGACAATGTTCTGTCAGCAAGCCCAAACAACTCTGCTGCACTTGTACCACCAGTCTCTCCACGCTCTCTAGCACCTAGTGCTGTAGCAATCTGCACAACAGGTGATGAAGGCACTGCCAGAGTCTCTGTATCTTCTGTAAAGTCTGCTGTACGTAGTACCACGTTAAACCTTAATTGATACACACCGTCAGGCTTGGGGTAGATGTCCACAGCGTTATCACCAGCAGCGTTAACACCGTTGAAACTGTAGAACTGTGGAGACCCTAGAGGAGGTGTCTCAATCAAGAAAGCGTTGTCCATCCAGCGAGAAGGGCGGTACTGCATGAAGAAGTCTGAGGTGTCGTTGATAACGTCTAACAGCTTCATCCTGTTCTGTGAGCCAGTCAACACATAGTTAAAGGTTGTAACGTCTGTGGTTACAGTCAGTGTAGTACGCAGAGCTGTCCAGTCATAAGCATCTTCTACGGTGCGTTTAGCATCGTTAACAAACTCTCCAATAAGTTTAGAGTAGCTGTTCTGAGAAACTGATGTTACTTCATCTTCTCTAAGTCTACGCAATACGCTGTTGACTAATTGTAAGTATGTCATTATTGTCTATACCTTTGTAGTAAAGTGCTATTAGTCAGCATGCCCGGAGGTCTAGTGCGTAACTGTGGTGCTTGTTGTATTGAAGAAACAGGAACAAAAGTAAAAGGCTTAAGAAGTTCTTGTGTATCTCCTATTTGTGTTGATAACTGTAGCATGTCACCGAAGAGAGAGTCTGTAGTGCGTGTACCGCTACCAGCTCCTATACCTGTTCCTAGGCCGCTGCCTGATCCTCCTCCAGAACCTGAACCACTACCGCTTCCAGTACCGCTGCCTGTGCCTGCTCCGTCACCAGAACCTTCTCCAGTTCCTGTCCCAGTCCCAGAGCCTTCTCCTGTGCCGCTGCCTTCTCCGGTTCCTTCTCCTTCTCCTGCACCTGCGCCTGCCTCTGCTTCTCCAGAACCTGCGCCACCGCCTGTAGTGCCGCCACCAGCGCCTCCTCCTTCATCAGTACCTACACCAGCACCTCCAGCGCCTGTAGTGCCACCAGTAGCCGCAGTATCAGAAGGAATGCCTGTAGAAAGATCAGTAGATGGGTCTTGTCCTGTTCCTACAGCAGGATCAGTAGAGCCAGCAGCCGTACCTACTTCTACTGTAGTATCTGTAGGAAGACCTGTAGAGGGATCAGGAGTGTCCACTGCTAATCTTAAAGCGTCTAAGATTGCTTTAATAATGTCAGAAGGTTCTCCTCCTTGGCCACTTCCCCTGTTATGCTCATAGTCATACAGCTCAGTTTCAGAGATAACACCGTCTTTATTAGCATCTACAGTATCAAAAGAACCGCCTACCCAGCCATCAGGATAACGAGCCTCAAAAGTTTCTTCATCTAACGTAGCTTCTTCGTAAGGAACTTCTATGTACTCAGGAGGATAATCAGCATATACTTCTTCTCTAGGGACACCAGCTCTAACTTCTTCTAGGTGGTTGCCACCCATCCTTTCGTATTCTTGCTCTAAACGCTCCCTAAGAACAGGGTCTGTCTCGTTTAGAATCATGTCATAGATTTGTCTCTGTAATAAAACATCCCTAGATTCTGGATCAAAATCAGGATTAGGAACGCTCATTGTGTCTGTCAGATCAGGGTCGTATCCTTCTTCCTGAGCAATACCACCAGAACCTGAAGTGCCTGGTATACCTGAGCCTTCTTCTGGTATTCCAGTGCCTGAAGAACCTGCGCCAGTTTCACCACCGCCAGTATCAGCACCGCCGCCGCCTCCACCGCCACCGCCAGTAGAATCTGAAGGTTGTTGTACGGGCTGTTGTTCAGGTTGTTCTACTTCAGGTTGCTCTATGTCTACTTCTGGATCATCAGCAGTAATATCTACTTCTTCAAACTCAGCATCGACTCCTTCCCCTACTCTAGTAGTCTCTAAGCCACTGCCAGTAACATCTACTACTTCTCCTTCCTCATCAGTAACAGTAACTTCAGTCTGTCTTTTAGCTTCAGCTTCAGCGGCTAATCTGTCTGCTTCAGCTTGCTCTGCTGCTATGCGCTCTGCTTCAGCTTTATCTGCTAGTTCTTGTTGACGTACTCGTTCTGCTTCAGCTTCTTTAGCAAGTCTCTCTTGCTCTAACGCTGTTGCTGCGTCTTCTTCTTCTTTAGCTCTTGCTTCTGCTGCTACACGTTCTTTCTCAGCCCTGTCAGCAGCTTCTTGTGCTGTTCTACGAGCTTCCTCAGCAACTCTAGCAGCCTCTGCCTGTTCTTTAGCAACTCTAGCTTCTTCAGCAACTCTAGCAGCCTCTGCCTGTTCTTCAGCAACTCTAGCAGCCTCTGCCCTACGTTGAGCCTCTGCTTCCGCTGCTGCTTGTCTTTCTGCCTCAGCTTGTGCTGCTCTCTCAGCAGCTATTCTAGCTTCTTCAGCAACTCTAGCCGCTTCAGCTTGCTCGTCAGCTATTTGCTGTTGACGTTGACGTTCTGCCTCAGCCTCTTTAGCAAGTCTTTCTTGCTCTAAAGCTGCTGCTGCGTCTGCTTCCGCTTGTGCTGCTCTTTCTGCTGCTATGCGGTCTTCTTCAGCTTGATCTGCTGCGGCCTGTGCTGCTGCTCTAGCGGCCTCTGCTGCTGCTTGTTCTTCTTCTCTACGCTTAGCCTCTGCTGCTGCTCTAGCGGATTCCTCTGCTGCTCTTTTAGCTTCAGCTTCTGCTGCTGCTCTAGCAGATGCTTCTGCTTGTCTTTTAGCTTCCGCATCTCTTTCAGCTTGCTCTGCTGCTTCTATAGCTGCTCTGACTGCTGCTGAATCATCGTCTTCTAAAACATCATCAACTATGCCATAACCACCAACCGTAAGAGATATTATATCACCTGCTTCCGCCATCTCTGATAATGTTCTGGAAGAAGGAGCAATAGGGGAACCGCTTGATGATGTAAAACCGCCTGAAACTTCGTTGTATAATTGAACTGAACCTGCTGCTAAGTTTAACCAGTCTTGTGTAGTTAAAGTTTCTCCCGCTAATGCGTTTGCTGCTGACAACACCGCTTCTGAAGCTCCACCAGTGTAGATAGCAAGAGCCGTTCTAACAATAGGAGGAAACGCTCCTGAGATGCTTGTATCTTTAGGAACAGCTACTGTAGAGTAAGTACCTACAGGGCCATAAGACTGGTAAACAACATCACTACCTTCTTTAGCTATTCCAGCAATAGAACCAAAAGTGCCTGTGTTTAAGTATAGCTTCTGACCGTTTACTTCTTTAAACAGCGGTATGTCGTTATCTTCAACAAAGTCAACAATGTTTGTATCTACAGATTCTGTGTAGTAGTCTCTAACATTACGAGGGTCTTGACGTAGCTTATTAACGTCTTCACCTTTGATACCGCTATAGTCACCAGACTCTATGGCTGCTGCGCTTAGAGCACTGCTCTGACCTTGTTGCTGTTCTACGAAAGATGCTAGATTATTTAAAGACTCTTCAGGTGTGCCATACTCAGGAACACCTGCTAAAGTAAGGGAAGGAGAGGAGGTAGACGTAGGACGCTTTTCTTCTCTAACAGGTATGCGAGGCTCAAAGGTTTCTTTATCTGTATCAAAAGAACTAGCCAAAGACACAACTTCTTCTTCAGCTCTGGGCAGGTCGAAACCTGAAGCGCGTCCTCTACTTAATGTAATGCCTCTTGCCATTATCGTTCTCTCTGTACGCCTTTAGTTTTTTCTACTGTACGCATAGCGCCTAGTCCTAACATACCCATTAACACACTAGTCAGCAAGGAGCTGTCAACAGGAGGAACAGTAACCCATATACCCAGAATAGGAGCTAAGATGGTAGAATATAGAAGAGCTAGTCCACATATCCATCCTATAGCTGGTCGCCAACCTGCTACAAATAAACTCTTATGTGCTGCTTCAGTCTTGTTGACTTCTAACTGGCCTTTAGCTAATTCCTGTGCATGCTTCTCCGCCATAGTCGCTAACTCAAACGCTATAGCATTTTTCTTGTCCTTATCCTCTACGACTTTATCTAAGAGGCTAGTAACAGGGGCTATCAAGGAATTCAATATAGTCATATATTATACACTATTTTTAGCTATTTGTCAAGTGGTTTGTTCTTGCCCAGGATACCTTGCACAGTATCTGACTCGTATATCCTAATACCTAACCACACAATAGTCAGCAAAGACGCTGTAGGTGGTAACCAAGCTGCTAGTGACATCAATGCTGTAGATGCAGCAGCAACGTCTAGTATGTCTTTAGTAGACTCTTCCATTACCATGATAACGTCCTTGTTTACTGTTTAGCTTTGTTGTTTAAGAAAGCAAACTGCTCTAAGATTTTGTAAGCCTTAGCAACAAACTCGTCATCCTTCGGAGTCTCTGTGTAGTTACATATAACACTAGCGACAGTGACCAATGAAGTAGCAAGCACGTACATGTCAAGTAAGTATTCCATTAAAGTGTTCCCGTGTTAAATAACCAGTATGTGCCAGCAAACGCAGCAAGGACTACTATAGTAGCTA
>UPTG01002380.1_pt1 | contig 12932 bp, 9 predicted proteins | sample 2160121 | NCBI WGS metagenome assembly UPTG01 (sample SAMN06266255, study PRJEB28933) | marine metagenome | isolation source: Columbia River Estuary | place: USA:Columbia River Estuary, USA | collected 2014-07-27 | reverse complement strand
ATGGGCTTTGGACATCGAGTTTATAAAAACTACGATCCACGTGCTGCTGTGCTAAGAGAAACCTGTAAAGAAGTTCTCTCTGAACTTGGTCAATTAAAAGGAAATCCAATGCTAGATATTGCTATGGAACTAGAAAAAATAGCCCTAAATGATCAATATTTCATTGACCGTAAATTATACCCTAATGTTGATTTTTATTCCGGTATAATTTACCAAGCCATGGGAATTCCAGCGCAAATGTTTACGGTGTTATTTGCTCTAGCTAGAACCTCAGGATGGATAGCACAATGGAAAGAAATGTGGGAAGATCCTGAATTTAAGATTACACGTCCGCGTCAATTATACACAGGCCATATATCTAAAACCTTATAACCCTATGTACTACACAGCTAGGCATCGTCAAGTTAACGAAGAGAGTATATAAAATAGGTGATAATCTTGAATTTCAGGCAGCAAGAAGCTTTTTTTTGATGACTCCTTGCTTGGTGCACATGACAATAAAGTTGTTGTCAACGTATTCTTTATCAGTTAAATCAAGTACTTTGACGTAGGCTTTAACTTTATCGTCGCCTGGAATGTTGATCAGGTTTTGAATAGCACGGCCTTTTGATGTCTTGTTTCCTTCTGGAATTTCATAAACACGCATCCAGAAACATTTTCCTTTTTGAGTGAAAAACAACATATACTGGTGATTGGTTCCAACAAATAGATGTTCTAGGAAATCTTCGTTACGAGTGGTTGACGCTTTTTGTCCAACTCCACCTCTGTTTTGAGTTCTGTATTCGGTTAGTGACGTTCGTTTGATATAGCCTGCATGTGAAATTGTAATGACAACTTGCTCATTCGGAATCATATCTTCAATTGATAAATCGCCTCCTGCATATTCAATTATAGAACGACGTTCATCTCCATACTTATCTTTAACAACAATAAGTTCATCTTTTATAATTTGCATACGACGCTCTTTTTTATCAAGAATATCTTTTAATTCTTGAATGGTTTTCATGATATCGTCGTACTCTCCTCGTAATTTATCTTGTTCTAAACCTGTTAATTGTCTTAAACGCATTTCAACAATCGCTTTGGATTGTACTTCGCTCAGTTTAAAACGTTCAATTAACTTTTCACGAGCTTCCTCAGCATTTGAACAACTTCTAATAATTGCAATAACTTCATCGATATTATCCGAAGCAATGATCAAACCTTCTAAAATGTGAGCGCGTTCTTCGGCTTTTCTGAGTTCATAAGTTGTACGACGTACCACCACTTCATGGCGATGCTCTACAAAATGATGAATCATATCTTTTAGATTCAACATTTCTGGACGTCCGTTGACCAAAGCAATATTATTGACACTAAAAGAAGATTGAAGGGCTGTGTATTTGTAAAGTTTATTCAAAACAATGTTAGGAATAGCATCTCTTTTTAATACATAAACGATGCGCATTCCATTTCTATCAGATTCATCACGAATCGTAGAAATGCCTTCCATTTTTTTATCATTTACCAAATCAGCAGTTTTCTTAATCATATCTGCTTTATTGACTTGGTATGGGATTTCGGTAACGATGATACACTCACGACCATTAACCTCTTCTATAATGGCTTTACCACGCATAACGATACGGCCACGCCCTGTTTTGAACGCCTCTCTTACTCCATCATAGCCGTAAATAATTCCTCCTGTAGGAAAATCAGGTGCTTTGACATGGGTAATTAACTCGTCAATTTCGATGTCTGTATTATCTATGTATGCTGTAATTCCATCTACTACTTCCGAAAGGTTGTGAGGGGGCATATTGGTTGCCATTCCTACAGCAATTCCTGAAGCACCATTGACTAACAGACCAGGTATTCGAGTTGGTAGCACCGTAGGTTCTTGAAGTGTATCATCAAAATTTAACTTGTGATCAACGGTTTCCTTATCAATATCCGCAAGCATATCTTCCGATATTTTTCGCATTCTGGCTTCTGTGTAACGCATTGCTGCGGGACTGTCGCCGTCAATAGATCCAAAATTTCCTTGTCCATCAACTAACATGTATCGCAAACTCCATTCTTGTGCCATACGAACCATTGCGTCATAAACTGAGGTGTCTCCATGTGGGTGGTACTTACCTAAAACCTCTCCAACAATTCTTGCCGATTTTTTATGAGCCGTATTTGACCTAACACCAAGTTCATGCATCCCAAACAATACCCTGCGATGCACAGGTTTTAATCCATCCCTCACGTCAGGAAGTGCACGAGACACTATTACTGACATCGAATAATCGATGTAAGCTGACTTCATTTCATCTTCTATATTAATAGGGATTAACTTTTCTCCTTCTATCATGCTACTCTATGTTTTTGTTTATTTATTAACCTAGCTAATATACTACTTTTCAAATTATTCTGAAGTGGATTTTAATGACTTTTTTAATCAAATTTATCAACAATTTAAAGAGGCAAATTGGTTGATAAATAGAATGTTAAAAATTTTGATTTTAACTAGTTTTTACTATCATTTGTATAATCGAAAAATAAATAAGGTATAGTTTTTGATTTAGTGCCTTTGAATTTGTAATTTTAACCAAAGTATATTTATGGATGATAATTTTTCCCCCAGAGTTAAAGACGTTATTTCTTTTAGTAAAGAAGAAGCATTACGTCTTGGTCACGATTTTATTGGCACAGAGCATCTTATGCTTGGATTACTTAGAGATGGCAACGGTAAAGCAATTGATATTTTAAATGCTTTAGATGTTGACCTTGGTCATTTGCGTCGTAAAGTAGAAATATTAAGTCCTTCCAACCCCAACATTGTCATAGCCTCCAACGAGAAAAAAAACTTGCACTTGACTCGTCAAGCAGAAAGAGCTTTAAAAACAACTTTTTTAGAAGCAAAACTTTTTCAAAGTAAATCTATAAATACTGCACATTTACTTTTGTGTGTTTTAAGAAACGAAAACGATCCAACAACAAAGCTTTTAAATAAGTTAAAAGTGGACTACGATAGCGTTAAAGAACAATTTAAATATATGATCACAAACGACGACGAATACAACGAGACTCCAAAAGCGGCTTCTTTTCCTAGTGAAGACCTGCCCAAAGACGAAAACAAAGACAGTTCTTTTAGTCAAAGTAGCTCTCAGAAAGGATCAAAAAAATCTAAGACACCTGTTCTAGATAATTTTGGAAGAGACCTTACGGCTATGGCAGAACAAGGAAAATTAGATCCCGTTGTGGGACGTGAAAAAGAAATTCAACGCGTATCGCAAATATTAAGTCGTCGAAAGAAAAATAATCCTCTACTCATTGGTGAACCTGGAGTTGGTAAATCTGCCATCGCTGAAGGCTTAGCCATTAGAATTATAAAACGAAAAGTATCCCGAATTTTATTTAACAAACGTGTGGTTACTTTAGACTTGGCGAGTATTGTAGCAGGAACTAAATACCGAGGACAATTTGAAGAACGCATGAAAGCGGTCATGAACGAGTTAGAAAAAAATGATGATATTATTTTATTTATCGACGAAATTCATACAATTGTTGGTGCTGGTGGCGCCACAGGAAGTTTAGACGCCTCTAATATGTTTAAACCTGCATTGGCCCGGGGCGAATTGCAATGTGTGGGTGCTACAACACTTGATGAATACAGACAACACATAGAAAAAGATGGTGCACTTGAACGCCGTTTTCAAAAGGTCATCGTAGAACCAACCTCTGTGAGTGAAACGATTGAAATATTAAATAATATTAAAAACAAATACGAAGATCATCACAATGTTGATTATACAAATGAAGCTATTGAGGCTTGTGTTAAATTAACAAATCGCTATATGACCGATCGATTTTTACCAGACAAAGCAATTGACGCATTGGACGAGGCAGGATCAAGAGTCCATATTACAAATATTGATGTACCCGACCAAATTGTAGAACTAGAAGCTCAACTAGAAGAAGTAAAAGCGACTAAAAATTCTGTAGTAAAAAAGCAAAAATACGAAGAAGCTGCCAAACTAAGAGATGATGAAAAACGTTTGGAAAAGAGCCTTACAGAAGCACAAGAAAAATGGGAAACAGAGTCTAAGCTAAATAGAATTCAAGTCACTGAAGAGAACGTAGCTGAAGTAGTTTCTATGATGACCAGTATTCCTGTGAACCGCATTGCACAAAAAGAAAGTAATAAACTATCAAAACTTCCAGAGCTCATTAATGGAAAAGTAATTGGGCAAGATGAGGCTGTTTCTAAGGTTGTAAAAGCCATTCAGAGGAATCGTGCTGGACTTAAAGACCCCAATAAGCCAATTGGGTCATTTATATTTTTAGGACAAACAGGTGTTGGTAAAACACAGCTTGCCAAAGTACTCGCCAGAGAATTGTTTGATAGTGAAGACGCACTTGTAAGAATTGACATGAGTGAATACATGGAAAAATTTGCTATTTCAAGATTGGTTGGTGCACCTCCAGGCTATGTTGGCTACGAAGAAGGGGGACAACTCACCGAAAAAATTCGTCGTAAACCTTACGCTGTTGTACTTTTAGATGAAATTGAAAAAGCCCATCCAGATGTATTTAATATGCTTCTTCAAGTTCTTGACGATGGATTTTTAACAGATAGCTTGGGTCGAAAAATTGATTTCAGCAACACGATCATTATAATGACTTCTAATATTGGAGCTCGAAAATTGAAGGATTTTGGTTCAGGAGTTGGATTTGGAACTTCCGCCCAAAAATCTCAAGAAAGCTCTAATGCTCGATCCGTAATTGAAAATGCACTTAAAAAAGCATTTGCTCCAGAATTTTTAAATAGAATAGACGACGTAGTTGTGTTTAATAACTTAGAAAAAGAGGATATTGATAAAATTATTGATATAGAACTTGAAAAACTTCTAAAACGTATTTCAGAATTGGGGTACACTTTAAAACTAAGTAAGAAAGCAAAAAGTTTTATTGCCGAAAAAGGGTTTGACAAGCAGTATGGTGCCCGTCCACTAAAACGTGCTATTCAAAAGTATATTGAAGATGCACTAGCAGAGGAAATTATTAAATCCAATGCACATGAAGGGGATACTATAACATTAGACCTTGGCAAAGACGACACTAAATTAGACATCAAAATAACATCGCCTAAAGAGGCAAAAGAATCTTAAGAATAAGCCTCACATAATGTGGGGCTTTTTTTTTGAATTTTAATCAAACAAGACGTCGTTCTCTAACTCAAGTGTTTGGATAAACTTGACGGCCTTTTTGATGTCATCATGAAGTATTCTGTCTTCTATTACCTTAGGGATATCAGCTCTAAAACTAGACAGAATTGCTGTTAAAAATGGAGATGTTTTTTGATCTCTAAAAAACAGTGCTTGAGAAGCATTTAGTAATTCAATTGCTAAAATTCGTTCTAAATTTTCTAAAATTTGATAGGCCTGAGTGGCCGCATTGGCTCCCATACTCACATGATCTTCTTGACCATTTGAAGACACAATTGAATCAACACTTGCAGGAGTGGCTAATTGCTTGTTGGCACTTACAATACTTGCTGCCGTATATTGTGGAATCATAAACCCAGAGTTTAAACCTGACTTTTCAACCAAAAAAGAAGGCAACTCTCGCAAACCTGAAACCAACTGATACGTTCTTCTTTCAGAAATATTACCCAACTCAGCCATAGCAATTTTTAAAAAATCAAAACCAAAAGCTAGAGGCTGTCCATGAAAATTTCCACCTGAAATAATTTCATCATCTTTAGTGAATATATTTGGATTATCGGTCACTGCATTTATTTCGGTAATAAACGTATTTTTAACAAACATCAACGTGTCTTTTGTAGCGCCGTGCACTTGCGGCATACATCGAAACGAATAGGGATCTTGAACGTGTTTTTTAGATTGCTTCATTAATTCGCTATTTTCCAAAAAACCCATGATACGATTCGCTGTTTTTATCTGTCCGTTGTGAGGTCGTACGAAATGCACCAAGGGATTAAAAGGCTCCAATCGTCCATCGTAGGCATCAAGTGACATCGCCCCTACAAGGTCTGCCATGTAAGATAATTTAAAAGATTTTAGCAATGAATGAACTCCATAGGCAGTCATAAATTGTGTACCATTTAATAATGCCAGTCCTTCTTTGGATTGAAGTACAATTGGCGTCCAATCAAACGCAGATAAAACCTCAGAAGCAGGAGTTTGAATCCCTTTATACCAAACCATTCCTTCACCTATAAGTGGCAATGCCAAATGTGCTAAAGGTGCAAGATCTCCAGAAGCACCTAAAGATCCTTGGGTATATATTACGGGTAAAATATCGTTATTGTAGAATGAAACCAAACGGTTCACAGTCTCTACCTGAACGCCGCTATGACCAAAACTCAACGATTTGATTTTCAATAAAAGCATGAGTTTTATTATAGGTTTTGGAACTAAATCTCCAGTACCACAAGCATGAGATCGTACTAAATTTTCTTGTAATTTTGTGAGATTTTCAGAATGAATCCGTACATCACACAAAGAACCAAACCCTGTATTAATTCCATAAATTGGATCAGAAGTAGCCGCAATTTTTTGATTTAAATACGTACGACACTCTTTAATATTTTGTATTACTTCTTCAGAAAGTTCTATTGGTGTGTTTTCAAACACTAAAACTCTAAGGGTTGACAAGCTTAAAGGTTTTGTAGTTATGATATGCATAGGAGTCGTATTATATTACTCAAATTTGATAATTCCTTAACAAATACACAAATAATTGTTAATTTATTAATTTTTCAAGATAATTTACTTAATATTAAATATTCTTTTATTAGAATAAATTATTACGAAGCCCTAGACTACACTTAAACACTAAACCTTATAAAAACTTAATTATGGAACTATTATTTAACTGGATTGGAGGGGCAACTTTTATTTTGTCCATTGGAAATATAAATATAGCTGTAGACCCTGCCTTGTGCGAAAAAGGGACTGTTTTAGATTTTTATTGGTTTAAATCAAAAAGAATCAAACAACCAATTTACTCAGAAAAAGATTTTAAAAACATTGATATATGGCTTATTACACACAAACACAAAGACCACCTCGATAGCATAGGTTTATCAAATATTTCTAACTTCTCAAAAATTGTGTGTAATAAAAACTCCTCTTCGATACTAAAACAAAGCAAAAAAAATAATTTAACAATTTTAGATTGGAACGAAACCAAAGAATTTAATATAAAGGGATATAAGATAGAAATTGAAGCAATTCCTGCAATTCACGGAATTAATCCAATTAGTGCTTTACTCGCTGGAAATGTTAATGGATATTATTTAACTATTTCTAAAGATAAAGAAAAAAAGAGTATTTACATCACTGGAGATACCGTTTACAAGAATAAAATTATAAGATCGCTAAAAGATAAAAAAATTGACTTACTCATACCAAATATGGGAGCTGTAAAACAAGGTAGCTGTATAATGACTATGACTTTAAGTTCAAAAATGCTAAAAAAAATGATTTCAAAACTTAACCCCAAATTAATCATTCCTATTCATCATAGTGCCTTTGAACATTATATTGAACCTATTTCAAAAATTCATGAATTAAAAGACAGTAGAATACAAATCATTGAAACTGGAAGTAAAACAATATTTTAAAAATACTAATTTTAACAAATAGAAATGAACTCAAAAACAATCAAACATGTTTTATTAGGTTTTTTACTAGCTCTTTGTACTATTTCTTTACATCTAGTGTTGAATAAAAATCAAGGCTTGGAATTAACCTCATTATTGTTAGTTATTATAGGTTCTGTTTATTATGGTTTTGCTTTGTTAAGTCATCACAAAAAAGCAATAATAATTGAAATAATAGTTGCATCTTTTTTTATATCAATGGCAGCAGCTGGGCTTTGGATCTCCCCTTGGATATTAATAGTTGGACTATTTTTACACGGATTTTGGGACATTGCACATCATAATCAAACGTTTAAACTTGTTAAAATACCCAAATGGTACATACCATTTTGTGCAACTTACGACTGGACAATTGCTGCATATTTAATATATTTGCTAATCTAATAAATGATTTATTTATTACAAAAACAAACACCTATGAAATCCATCCTCACTGTATCATTGACCATTTTATTATTAGGGGCTTGTTCAAAACCCCCTAAAGGCTACGCAACTCTTTCTGGAAAAATCACAAATTCCAATGACTTAAAAACGATAACTATCAGTAATAGAGATGGCTATAAAAAAGAAATCACACTCAGTGACGACGGCATCTTTAGCGATACGCTTAATGTAAAAGAAGGGATTTACCAATTTTACGATGGGAATGAAGTGGGACGTATTTATTTAAAAAATAACAACACTATTTCATTCTCCTTAGACACAAAAGGGTTTGATGAAACTTTAAAATTTGAAGGTGACGATGCAGACCGAAGTAATTTTATAATTGCAAATAGTTTGCTTCAAGAAGCTTATTTATCTGAAGATCTTTTTGAAAGCAGTGAAGCTGAATTTTCAAAAACATTTGACAAGCTAGAAGTTGCGTACGATTCTTTAAAAAATAATTACAAACAACTTGATGCCGCTTACTTTAAAAACCAAGATAAAGATTTTAAATCTTTGCAAAAAAGTTACAAAAATTATTTCATGGAAAAACTTGAAATGCGCAAGCTATTTGCAAGAGGCACCGTATCGCCTACATTTTCAAATTACGAAAACCATAAAGGGGGTACAACTTCTTTGAGCGACTTCAAAGGAAAGTATGTGTATATTGATATTTGGGCAACTTGGTGTGGACCTTGTAAGGTTGAAATCCCATTTCTAAAAAAAATAGAATCAAAATACCACGACAAAAATATTGAATTCATTAGTATTTCAGTGGACGATGCACGCCGTAGCGGAACAATGGAAAAAGCACACTTCGCTTGGAAAACTATGGTTAGTCAAAAAGAATTGACAGGTGTTCAATTATTTACTGGCACTGGCTGGGAAGCTAAATTTGTTCAAGATTACAAAGTGAGTGGTATTCCTAGATTCATATTGATAGCACCTAATGGGACTATTGTAAATGCAGACGCTCCTCGCCCTTCTAGTAAAAAACTAATTGAGCTTTTTGAAGAACTTGGTATTTAGAAACTTATAAAAAATCGCTCAGCTGTATGTCATTAATCCCTTCATGAGACGCGTGAGCAATTGCTTTTCCTTCTTTGATAACAATCAATTGCGGCGATTGGTGTTGAACCTCAAAACGTTCGGCAATTGCATTAGAGATGTCTCGGAGATTTAATAAGTCGAGATAATGAGCTCCAAACTCTTCTGATGAGTATGTGAAATGACTCATAAAATCTGCAAGAACAAACCGACTAATACTACAGCGGGTTGAATGCTTAAAAATCAATTGAGGTGTAGTTAATGATGCAGTAACTATGTCATCCAATTGGTTTAAAACTTCTAATTGTTGTCCCGGCCAGTTGGAGTCTTTAGTTTCAGATTTAAATAAAGAATCGAAAATTCCCATATATTTTATTTTTAGGTTTTGATAAAAATTGAGGCATTTAAATAACCTTCATTCTCAGTCTTCAAAATTAAATAATAAATCTGAAATAAAGCCCCGTTTCAACAAAATCAATAAATATGTAACAATTTTGTTTCAAATTCGTCATACAAGTGTTGGTTAGTTAGTTAAAAAGCAATGCAAATTCTCTTCAATAGAATAGCATTGCTTTTTATTGTTAGTGTGTTTAAGTTAAACTGTTAAAATCATCAAAATAAAAAACAATACAACTAAAAGTATCTAATTACACAACCCTATATATCATAAATATTGTCAATTCTTGAGAGATTATTCATCAACTCTTGGCCATCGAATAAATATTTTGCTTAGTTTTGACCACTGATGAAAAAATCTGTTAACATATTAAATAAAAAAGCACGGTTTACGTATGAACTCTTGGATACGTATGTTGCTGGTATTGTACTAACAGGGACCGAAATCAAATCGATTCGTGAGAGCAAAGCATCTATTACGGAAAGTTTTTGTGAATTTAATTTAAAAGGTGAACTTTTTGTGATTAATATGACGATTCAAGAATATGATTTTGGAAATCATTACAATCATGCACCCAAAGCTGAACGGAAGTTATTACTCAATAAAAAGGAACTCAAAAAACTCGAAAAGGAAGTGAAAAACTCTGGGCTAACGATCATTCCTTTAAAGCTTTTTATTAATGAAAAAGGGTTCGCAAAACTAAGAATTTCTTTAGCAAAGGGAAAAAAACTCTATGATAAGCGAGAGACCATCAAAGACCGTGACAATAAACGCGATCTCGATCGAGTAAAGAAGAATTTTAAATAGGGAATATAATTTGAAAACAGAATACTTTTTGTAACAATAAACTTGTTCCATCGTCTTATGTGTTAAAATCTACAAACAACAACATGCGCTATTTATTAATATTATTATTTTGTTCTCTATCTGTTTCTGCACAACTCAAAGGGAGCATTACAGACAGCAGCAAGCAACCCATTCCATTTGTTAATATTTACATTGAAAATTCCTATGTAGGAACTACTTCTAATGAGCAAGGTAATTATGAATTGGCATTTTCAGAAATAGGCACCTACACCATTGTTTTTCAGTTTCTAGGGTTTAAAACGCAAGCCAAAACCATTGAAATTAAAGAATTTCCTTACACTCTAGATATTACTTTATTAGAAGAAAAAATTAGCTTAAATGAAGTAGTCATTTCTTCTAATGAAAACCCTGCAAATCGAATTGTAAGGGCTGCCATTGAAAATCGAAAATTACAGCTAGAAAAAATCAAGTCGTACACTGCCGATTTTTATTCTAAAGGTCTTATTAGGATTAAGAATGCGCCAGAAAAATTTTTGGGTCAAGAAGTTAAACTTGATATTGGTTTGGATTCTACACGCTCCGGAGTATTGTATTTATCCGAAACCATTTCAAAGATAAAATATCAAAAACCCAATCAACTTTCAGAAAAAATAAGTGCTTCTAAAGTGAGTGGAGACGCAAATGGATTTAGTTTTAATAACGCCAGTGATGTTGATTTTAATTTTTACAAAAATACTATTGAAATCAATGCAGAAATCGTGTCACCCATTGCTGATTATGCTTTTAATTATTACCGCTACAAACTTGAGGGCGTCTTTTATGATAATCGTGGAAATTTAATCAATAAAATTAAAGTGATTCCACGGCGCGAAAATGACCGTGTATTTTCAGGTTTTATTTTTGTTGTGGAGGATCAATGGAGTTTATATGGGCTTGAACTTAGTGTTACTGGCAGTCAAATTCAGACCCCTGCAGCAAATTTGGTAACCATTAAACAAAACACATCTTACGATGAACAAAGTAATTATTGGATTGTCAGATCTCAAACGATTGAATTTGAATATGGATTTTTAGGATTTAAAGGAGATGGTAGTTTTGTGGCTAATTATTCTAATTATAAGCTGAACCCCAATTTTGACTCTAGCGTATTTACTAATGAAGTTTTGGCATTTGAAGCTGAAGCAAACAAAAAGGATTCTATCTACTGGAACAGTTTTCGACCGGTACCGTTAACATCCGAAGAACTCACAGACTATATTAAAAAAGACAGTCTTCAAACCTTAAAAAACTCTAAAACCTATCAGGATTCTCTAGATGTTAAGAACAATACATTTAAGATTGGAAACCTCATCTCTGGATACACATATGAAAATTCTTTTGAACATAAACAATTCAGCATTAGCAGTCCATTAACTGGATTTAATTTCAATACGGTTCAGGGTTTTAATTCAAATTTAAACATTGACTACACCAAACGTCATGATGAATATAGAAAATATGTGTCATTTCAAAGTCGCTTAAACTACAGCTATGAAACTCAAAAACTAAGAGGTACTTTAGGTTTTCGTTATAAATTTAATAATATCAATGATTTAAATATAGGCTTCAATGCCGGTACTAAAGTCGAGCAGTTTAACGCTCAAGAGCCTATTTCGAGGTTTCTAAACGACATTAGTAGTTTGGCTTTTGAGAATAATTTCATGAAATTATTTGAAAAACGATTCATTTCAGTTCAATACGGTCAAGAGCTTTTTAATGGTTTCAGGATTCGAGCGGCGGCCAGTTTTGAAAACCGAAAGACGCTTTTTAACAACACAAATTACACAACTTTTAATAGAGATAACAAAACCTATACAAGTAACAATCCTATTGCACCTTTAAATTTTGAAACAGCCCCTTTTGAAAACCATAACATTGTAAAATTCAAACTTGAAGGCAGCATTCGATTTGGACAAAAATACCTTAGCTATCCTGGAAGTAAATTCAACATAACAAGTCCTAAATACCCTAAATTAAATATTAGTTATGAAAAGGGATTAGGAGCTACAAACCTTAACTATAATTTTGATCACATCAGTACCAGACTGACTCAAAACATTAGTCTTGAAAACAAAGGAACCTTTAGTTACAACATACTTGTTGGTAGCTTTTTTGGCGGCTCTGAGCTCGCTTTCATGGACTTTAAACACGTTAATGGAAATCAAACCCATGTCAATATGAATGGAAACTATTTATCTAGTTTTAAAAACCTTGGCTATTATGATTTAAGCAGCTCGGAAAACTATTTTGAGTACCACCTAGAACATGATTTTAATGGCTATATTTTAGGCAAAATCCCTTTACTTAATTCCTTAAACTATAATTTGATTATTGGTGCTCATAGCTTTTCAACAAAGCAACAAAAACCATATCAAGAATATAGTTTAGGAATTAATAATATTGGATGGGGTAAATATCGTTTTCTTAGAATTGATTATGTACGTTCGTACCAATCAGGGTTTATTAATGATGGCGTGTTATTTGGAATCAGTCTCTAATTTTTATTTTCTAAAAGAGGTACAAACTTAAAACTTCCGAGTTCGTGTTTTTCAAACTCTTTAG
>UPTG01002367.1_pt1 | contig 12995 bp, 10 predicted proteins | sample 2160121 | NCBI WGS metagenome assembly UPTG01 (sample SAMN06266255, study PRJEB28933) | marine metagenome | isolation source: Columbia River Estuary | place: USA:Columbia River Estuary, USA | collected 2014-07-27 | reverse complement strand
TCAGCATTTTCAATTATAAGCTCTTCTCCGAAGGCATTTATAAAACTTTTTGTTCTTCCAGTAATTTTGATTCTAAAAGGATTAAGCGAAGTAAACTTGATAGTGTCTCCAATTTTATATCTCCAAAGTCCAGCATTTGTAGAAATAATTATCGCATAATTAGTGTCCAACTTTACTTTTGAAAGATTTATTATTTCGTGATTTAGCTTATTAAGAATTTCAAACTCAAAATAAATTCCATAATCTAGCATAAGCAGCATGTCATCACTGCCATTCCTGTCTTGAATAGCAAAAAACCCCTCTGAGGCATTGTAGGTTTCGTAAAATCGAACATCTTCTCCTAAAACAGATTTAAATTGATTGATGTATGGATTAAAATTAACTCCTCCATGGAAATATACTTCTAAATTTTTCCATATGTCCTTAATTGTTCTTTCATTTCTATCCTCTAAAATTTTATTTAATAGTATAAGCATCCACGACGGGACACCTGCAAGACTTGTAATATTTTCATTTAGTGTACTATTTATTATAGCTTTTATTTTTTCATCCCACTTGTCCATTAACGAAATCTCGTTGCTGGGAGCGCTTAACAATTCTGCCCATAATGGTAAATTATCAATTAATATTGCTGATAAATCTCCAAAATAATAATTATTATTCTCATATAGTTTTTTGCTCCCACCAAGTCTTAATGATTTACCCGAAAATAAATTTGAATCCTCATTGTTGTTTACATATAAACATAAAACATCTTTACCTGCTTTATAATGACATTCTTCCAAAGATTCTTTACTGACAGGGATAAATTTACTTTTAGAATTAGTTGTGCCACTTGATTGTGCGTACCATTTTATTGGTGAGTTCCAGAAAATATTAGATTCTCCTTTTATAGATCTTTCTATATATTTAAAAAAACTTTCATAATCTGTTAAAGGGATGTTTTTAGAAAATGAAGAATAATTGTTAATTGAATTAAAATTGTATTTTATTCCGAATTCTGTGTTTTTAGCATTTTTTAAAAGACTTATTAAAACTTCATTTTGTACTTCTAACGGGTATTTCTTAAATAATTCGATTTGATGCATTCTCTTTTTGAGAAACCAAGTAGTAACGGTATTTAGAAAAGAGAAAGGCATTTTAACTATCTTTATTTTTTTAATAATACAAATAATTTTTTATAAATGTTCAAAGGAGTATTAAATAAAATGAAAACTGAAATTGACAGTAGTTTAAATTATTTTTTAGAACTAGATGATGATTTTATTAATATAAATCAACTTTTAGGATCAAAAATAAAACTGTCATTTAATGGTTACGAATGTTTAAACTGTAAATCTGACTTACAATTATATAGACAAGGTCATTGTAAAAAATGTTTTTTTGAATTACCAAGTACAGCGGATTGGATTATGAAGCCAGAACTAAGTAAAGCACATTTAAATATTGAGGACAGAGATTTAGAATTTGAAAAAAAAGTTCAATTAAAGCCACATGTTTTATATTTAGCTTTTTCAAGTAATGTTAAAGTAGGTGTGACTAGAAAAACTCAGGTACCTTTTAGATGGATAGATCAGGGTGCTGTTCAAGCTATTGAAATAGCAGAATTTCCAAATAGGTATTTAGCTGGCATATCAGAAGTTGCACTCAAGAATTTCTATGCAGATAAAACTAATTGGAGAGAAATGTTAAAAACAAGTAGTTCCAATGTAGATCTTGAACTAGAAAGAGTTAATGCTTTAGGTAAAATACCAAAAGAAGCTTTGGATAGTATTCAAACTAAAAAATATACAGCCTTTGATATAGGTTATCCAGTCAATAAATATCCGGAAAAACCCAGAAGTCTTAATTTACCTAAAGAAAAATCTTTTACAGGAGAGTTGGTTGGAGTTAAGGGTCAATATTTAATATTTAGTGACGATACTGTTTTTAATGTGAGATCAAATGAAGGAATTATTATTGATTTAGAAATTATTAAATCTTAATTTCTTCTCCAATTTTCAAGTTAAATTTCTTTCTAAATAAGTAAACAGATAAGTATAGCAATGGAGTGTCTAAAAATGCTATTAAAATTTTAAAAACAATACCTGAAACTACTAGACCTAAAAAGCTATCCCAACTTAGCACTTCAAACAGACATAAAAGAGAAATAACAGTTACTGTATCAATTATTTGAGAGCTAAAAGTTGAGAAGTTATTTCTTAACCACAACATTTTTCCTTTTGTTAGCTTTTTCCAAAAATGATAAATTTTAATGTCTATGAATTGAGCAAACAGATACGCGAGCATTGAAGCTAAAACTGCTAATCCAGAAAGTGAAAAAACATTTGAAAATGTTTCATCGTTTATTGGAGATGATTCTAGAGCAGGAACGTAGTTAGAAATTAATATAATAGTTATTGAAAAAAACGAAGCAAAGATGCCAGCTACCACAACCTGATTAGCTTTTTTTTGACCATATATTTCAGAAATTAAATCAGTTACTAAAAAAGTTATTGGGTAAGGAAGGATTCCAACTGATAACTCAAATAATTTTATACTTCCAATTGTCAAATCAAAGGGATACCAATAAAAAAATTTTTGAAAAATTAAATTTGAAACAACTAAAGAAGTGATAAATAGAGCCGCTAAATACAGATATATTTTTCTGGCTAAATTTTGTTTTTGTTCAGACATTTATTTCTAATTAAAAATATTTGTATTACTTAAATAAAGATACTTAAATAAAGATTCTTTTTATTTAATTTGCTTAAGTGAATTTAAACAAAGTATATCTTTCATTAGGAAGTAATTTAGGAGACAAAATCAAGAACCTCCAAAGTGCAATAAGCCTTATCGACACCAAGATTGGTGATGTTTTGTCAATTTCAAATGTTTATCAAACCAAATCAGATGGATTTGTTGGAGAGGATTTTTTTAACTGTTGTATTTCAGTTAACACAGAATTTAGCCCAACTTTTTTAATGAATAAAATATTAGAAATTGAATCTCATGTAGGAAGAACAAGGTCCAATACAAAAGAATATGAATCTAGATTAATTGATATTGATATCTTGTTGTATGAGGATAGTATCATTAGTAAAAATCATTTAGTTGTACCTCATCCAAGAATGCACTTAAGAAATTTTGTTTTAAATCCTCTTGCTGACATAGCAAAAAGCAAAATACATCCAATACTAAACGATTCAATTATTAATCTTTTAAATAAATTAAAATCTAAAGAAATAATAAAAATTGATCAGGTTCTGACGTTACCAGTTTTATTAAAATTACAATCATTTAAAAACATAGTGATTGAAGGAAATATTGGAGTTGGTAAAACAACATTATCAAAAAAACTTTCAAATGATTTAAATAAAGATTTAATCGTCGAAGGTTTTGTAGATAATCCTTTTCTTGAAAAATATTATAACAATCCAGAGAAATATGCTCTAAATGTTGAACTTACTTTTTTAACTGACCGTTGTCGTCAACTTAATAGTTTTAATAACCAGATGAATTTTTTTAGTTCTGGAATAATTGCTGATTACGATATTTTTAAATCTCTTGTTTTTGCAGGAGTTTCATTAAATGAAATTGATTTTAATCTTTTTAGAAATATTTTTTATTTTATGACTAAAGATTTATTTAAATCTGATTTAGTAATTTACTTATTACAATCTTCTGATCAACTTTTAAAAAACATAAGTAAAAGAGGAAGAGGTTTTGAAAAAACTATAAACAGGAATTATTTAGATAAAATAAATGCTGCTTATTTAAAACACATTAAAACTAATTCTGATTTAAATGTCGTATATATTGATGTTTCTGATTTAGATTTTGTTGAATCAGATGAAGATTATATTAAGTTGTTGTTTAGAATTAAGAATACTTTAACTAAGTCTTTTAAAGAACTCCCATATTAGTATGCCCGAACATACCGAAATATTTAAAGAGTGCTTGGTCCCATACTGAGGAATTTCAATAACTTCATCGGATAAGTTAATTGCAGCCTCGGAAACTCCTTTAACTTCATTCCCAAAAATTAAAGCATGTTTTAAATCTTTGTCTAAACTAAATGATGTTAATTTTTTTGATTTATCAGCTTGTTCAACACTCCAAATAAAAAACTTATCCTGTTTTAATTTAATTATAAGTTTTGAAATATTTTCGCAATACTCCCAATCCACACTTTCAGTTGATCCTAATGCAGTTTTGTGAATATCCTTATGTGGAGGACTGGCAGTAATTCCACATAAATAAATTTTTTCAACTAAAAAAGCATCACTAGTTCTAAATACCGATCCAATATTATTTAAACTTCTAATATCATCTAAAATAACAACTAGTTTGGTCTTTTTTGAGTGCTTAAATTCATCAATGTCTTTTCTATTGAGCTCAATGTTTTTTAATTTTCTCATAAATTTATTGTTCTATTTATTAAGATTTTACAAAGTAATAGATTAAAAAATTAATTAATGCTATTTTAGCTTTAATTCATATTAGCTTGGAAAAAAAAGTAACCCCTTTAATGCGTCAATACTATAAAATTAAGGAAAAACATCCTGATGCATTATTGTTATTTAGAGTTGGTGATTTTTACGAAACATTTCATGAAGATGCTGTTAAGGCTTCCGCTATTTTGGGAATAATTTTGACTAAACGAGGAGCTGGAAGTAATAGCGAAACAAAATTAGCAGGGTTTCCATATCACTCACTAAACACGTATCTACACAAATTAGTTAAAGCTGGAGAACGTGTTGCCATATGCGAGCAATTAGAAGATCCTAAAAAAACAAAGACTATAGTAAAAAGAGGAGTTACAGAGTTAATTACACCTGGAGTTGCTTTAAATGACGGAATTTTAGAACAAAAATCTAATAATTTTTTAGCCTCGGTGTTCAATATTAAAAATAATTATGGAATATCTTTTTTAGATATATCTACCGGAGAATTATTAATTGCCGAAGGAAGTTTAGATTATATTAAAAATCTTCTTTCAAGTTATGACGCTAAAGAAATTTTAGTTTGTAAAAAACACAAATCTACTTTTAGTAATGAATTTGGGAATTATAACTCTGTATTTTATTTAGACGATTGGGTCTTTAAAAAAGACTTCGCTTTAGAAAAAATTAAAAATCATTTTGATGTTTCTGGCTTAAAAGGATTTGGAATTAGTGAAAACAACATAGGGCTTTTAGCCTGCGGATCTATTTTACATTATTTAGATGAAACTCAACATAAAAAATTAGAACATATAACTAAAGTGAATCAGATAATCGATAGTAATCATGTGTGGATGGATCAATTTACTATTTCTAATTTAGAATTGATTTATAGCAATTCTAGTGAGGGTAAATCACTGATAGACATAATTGACTATACATCAAGCCCAATGGGCGCAAGAATGTTAAAAAGATGGCTTATTCATCCATTACTTGATTTAACAAAACTAAATTTCAGACACAGTTCAGTTGATGAAATTAAAAGAAATCAAGATTTGTTAATTAATCTTCAGTCAGAGTTAAAATCACTTTCAGATTTGGAAAGAATAATTGCGAAAGTCGTTACTTTTAAAATTTCTCCTCGAGAATTAGTTCAATTAAAAGAATCTTTAATTAAAGTAAAGTTAATAAAAGATCTATTGTCAGATCAGTCTTTAAAAAATTTATATAAAATTAATTCTTCTTTAGATTACTGTGATTCTATAATAAACTTGTTAGAAAAAACATTAGATAATGAAGCTCCAGTAAATATTAAAAAAGGAAATATAATTAAAGAAAATTTTAATTCAGAGTTAGATGAATTGAGAAGTTTATCTATTTCAGGAAAAGACTATCTAAACAAAATTCTAGAAAGAGAAAAAAATAATACTGGAATAACATCACTAAAAATAAGTTTTAATAACGTATTTGGATATTTTATTGAGGTAAGAAACATACATAAAGATAAGGTTCCAGAGGACTGGATTCGTAAACAAACCTTAGTAAATGCTGAAAGATATATAACTAGTGAATTGAAAGATTATGAAGCTAAAATATTAGGTGCTGAAGAAAAAATTTCTGTTTTAGAATTAAAACTTTTTGAAGAGCTAGTTGCTGGATTAGTTAAAGATGTTGAGATTATTCAAAAGAATTCGTTTTGGCTGGCTAATTTGGATTGCCTTGTCGGATTTGCAAATTTAGCTTTGAAAGCAAATTACTCTAAACCAACACTTAATAATTCTAAAGATTTAGAAATCATAAAAGGGAGACATCCTGTAATTGAATCACAGCTTTCGCAAGACAGCCCTTATGTTCCTAATGATTTAAAGCTTTGTGACAAAACCAATCAAATTTTAATGATAACTGGACCAAATATGTCTGGTAAATCAGCAATTCTAAGACAAACTGCTTTGATAGTCTTATTAGCTCAAATTGGAAGTTTTGTTCCAGCTGAAAAAGCGAAAATTGGTATTATTGATAAGATTTTCACAAGAGTTGGAGCTAGTGACAATATATCAGCCGGAGAATCTACTTTTATGGTTGAAATGAACGAATCGGCTTCAATTATTAATAATATTTCTGAAAACAGTTTAGTCCTTTTAGATGAAATTGGAAGAGGAACGAGTACCTATGATGGTATTTCTATTGCTTGGGCAATAGCAGAGTTTTTACATGATCATCCATATAAACCTAAGACATTATTTGCAACTCATTATCACGAGCTTAATATGATGGCTGATTCTTTTGAAAGAATTAATAATGTAAATGTTTCTGTTAAGGAAACGAAAGACAGTGTAATATTTTTGAGAAAACTTGTTCCGGGTGGAAGTGCACATAGTTTTGGAATTCATGTTGCCCAAATGGCTGGAATGCCAAAAGGATTGATTTTATCTGCGAAGAAAATGCTAAAAAAATTAGAGAAATCACATAATGTTGGAACGAATATCTCGAAAAATAATGAATCCGAACTGCAGCTTAGTTTTTTTAATTTAGATAATCCCAAATTAGAGGAATTAAAAGAGGATTTAATATCATTAAATATTGATGAATTAACCCCAATTGAGGCATTAATTAAATTAAATGAAATAAAAAGAATTTTAAAATCTTAATTAAACTTATTATTAATTACTTTTTTTGAATTTTTATTTTACATTTGCAATCCAATTTGCGAAAGTAGCTCAGGGGTAGAGCATCACCTTGCCAAGGTGGAGGTCGCGGGTTCAAATCCCGTCTTTCGCTCTGAAAAGATACTGCTCGAGTGGTGGAATTGGTAGACACGTTGGACTTAAAATCCAATGATCAGTAATGGTCGTATGGGTTCAAGTCCCATCTCGAGTACTAAAAGGGAAACATCGCTAGATAGTTTCCCTTTTTTATTTTTTTGAATTTATGAATTCTACAATTTTAATTGATAAAGTAATTTTTTTGAACTATAAATTATTTATAAAATTTATAAGTCCAGTAAAATAGTTCTCTGTGTCATCCCACATTGCCATATGACTTCCGTTAGGACAATTTAAATAGAAACCATTTTGAACCTCATTCGCCATCCACTCCATTTGTATAGGGTCCATTGTATCATATTTGGCTCCAATTGAAAGAAAAGGAATTTCTAATTTTTTTAAATCATCTGTTACATCCCAATTTTTCAAACTAGCATCTCCTACTATCCCAAATTCGGATGGACCTTGCATTTTTAAATATATTGGAAAATTAATTTCTGCAAAAGCATTTGACACATCTTCTGGCCAATCTGCAGCAGGGATTCTCATAACATGCTTTGGATAATAGTTATCATGAATTAACTTTAGATAATTTTCATTAGTATAATCTTGCACAGCTTCGTATGATCGAATTTGTTTTAAAACATCTTGATCAAGTTGAAGAGCAAGAACATTTTTAGCATAATTATTATAATCAGGCACAGATGGAACCATATTAGAAACTATTAGCGCTTTCAAGTTTTTTTGATATTTCAATGCATATTCAATTCCTAAAATTCCTCCCCAGGAGTGTCCTAATAATATGAAATTATCTTTATTTAGTCCTAGAGATTTACGAACCTGTTCAACTTCATCAACATAATGTTCAATTGTCCATAAATCTTCTATTTGAGGGTTGTCGCTTAATGTTGATCCAAGCTGATCATAGTAATAATACTCAATATCTTCATTAGGAAAATAAGAATCAAATATTTTAAAATATTGATGATTTGCACCAGGGCCACCATGTAATAACAGTACTTTTTTTGTTGGATTATTACCAGTTCGCTTTGTCCAGACGTTAAACTCACCATGTTCAGTTGTTATTTTAATAATTTTTACTGGATCAGGTGTTTTAACATCACAAGAAGTTAAAAATAGTACACAAATTAAGGTTAAGGAAAATTGAAAAATTTTGTTAATCATTGTTAAATAAAATTAGAAGTTGGTCTAATTTAACAATTTTATATTTTATTCGCTAGTTCATTGCCAATACTTGAACCAATAGCAATTCCCATTCCACCGAGTCTTATACCACAAAACACATTATTACTAATAGATTTAACTATTGCAGTTTTTTTGTTTCCAACTCCCATTATACCACTCCATCTATAATCAATTTCAAATTCATTTTTTGGAAGAATTATATTTTTCAAAATCAATTCTAACTCAGATTGAATAGTGTTGTTCAGTCCAAATTTATCAGTCTCTTCTTTTTTAAAGTCTAAATTTCTTCCTCCTCCTAATAAAATTCGATTATCAACATTTCTAAAATAATAGTAGCCTCTATCTAGATGAAAAGTTCCTTCAATTTGAAGGTTTTCGATCGGTTTTGTTATTAAAACTTGAGCTCTAGCAGGTGCTATTTTTTCATTTAATAACTTGTTTGAAAATCCATTTGCAGCAATAAATAATTTTGATGATTTGTAACTAAAATTTTCAGTTACTATTTCTACAGAACTATTATTTTCTAAAAATGAAGTAACATTTATATTATTAAGAATTTTTATATTTTTTCTTTTTACTTTTTCAAGTAGAGCTTCCATCATCAAGCCAGTATCGATTTGACCTTCAAATGGATTAAAAATTAGCTTGTCAACTATTTTTTTAAATCCAAAAGTATTGTCTTTGATTTCAAATACAGTCGATGAAAACAAGGGTTTAAGAAGTTTGTTTACTTCATTTAATTTTAATTGACAGTTTTCAAAAAGATCGACATCTTTCTTTGTAAAAATCTCAAAACCACCATTCTGTTTGTAATTAAGACTATTGTCTCCAATAAAATTTCTCAAATATTTTAAACCTTCTTTTCTTTTTTTTATTAGAGATATTATTTCAGATTCGGAGTGACTTTTTAAATCATCAATTATTTCAGACATACTTCCAAAACAAGCAAACCCTGCATTTTTAGTACTAGCACCTTGAGGAAGGCTGCCTTTTTCTAAAATTAGTATTTTTGACTTCGGAAATTTTTCTTTAAGTCTTAAAGCACAATTTAATCCTACAATTCCACTACCTACAATAGTGTAGTCAATATTACTTAACCAAGATTTAATTTCCCAATAAGATAAATTCATGTGTAGAAACTATAATGTAAATCTAATTCCTCCAAAAATAGTTCTTTTTGGAGCAGGCTCATAATATCTCCCTCCAAAGGCATTTATTCTGATGTTATCAAAATATTCATTATCAAAAACATTACTTATAATTAGATAAGGGTATACAATAGATCGGGATAATTTAAACTTTTTTCCTATTTTAAAATTGAATGTATTGAATTCATCAATTTTAATAGTATTTGAGTTATTAGCATATAAAGCACCAATATTTTTAAAATTTAAATTTAAAAAAAGTTCATTTATAGTTTTATGCTCAATACTTAAAGTGAAAATATCATTAGGGATTCCAGGTATTTTATTGCCTTTATAATTGAAGTTATTTTCAACAAATTCTTTAAAAACATAGTTTCCTAATGAATAGGAAGAACTTATAATAGTTCGATTAAGTGTGTAAAAACCTGTGATTTCTATTCCATTTCTTTCTGTTTTACCTGCATTATTATAAAATTTTTGATTTGGAAATTTTTCATCTTCATAAGAAAGAATTTCATCATTGGTAATTGATTTAAAATAGACTAAATCAATATTTGATTTTTTTTGTGTGTCAAATAATGAGAATCCTAATTCAAAACCCATATTTATTTGAGATTTTAAATTTTTATTAAATCCAGTTCCAATTGGAGAAGAGCTAAATTCATTTAATGTTGGCGTTTCAAATCCGCTACTAGTATTGATAAATACTCTACTTTTTTTATTCAACTTGTAGTTAAATCCAAGGCTAGGATTGAAAGAATTCAATGTTATATTTCCTGAAGAATCTCCATCCGAAAAAAACAAATCCTCTAACTTTACTTTGTTTGTGTCATACCTTAATCCTGAGCTAATTGTTAAGCGGTTTAAATTATAGTTGTTTACTAAATAGATTCCAAAGTTCGAAAATTTTTCATTTTGATCTAAAACTTGTTCCCCAATAATTCCAATATCATTGTTATATCTTTTTCTTCTGTCATTTTGATTTCCAATATCAAAACCTATTTGAGTTTTAAGTTTTGATTTAAAAAGAAAACTTCCTCCAAATCCCCAGTATTTTCGTTTTAAATCTATAGCTCCTCCGTTTTTTACAGGGATTTTGCCATTAAAATTCCTATTTGAAATAAAAGCATATGTTGAAAACGATAATTTTTCATTTATTTTTTTATTAAAGCTTGAGCTAACTTTGTAGTGATTTATTTCTTCGCTGGTATTGTATTGTAAATTACGCTCACGTGCTTGTTCTCTATCTATATTTACTTCTTCTATTTTTAACCCCCCAGGATCATTTGAATATGGACTGTCGACTATATTAAAATTAAAACTCAGCCATGAATCTTTAGAAATTTTTTTCTTAACTCTAAAATTTAAATTAGAGTTTTTAAAATCACCAAAATTTCTATACCCATCTCCTTTTGTTTCACTTACTAAAAAAGTATAATAAGTTTCATTACTTTTTACACCAACCAATGCTTGTTTTTTTTCTTGATTATTGGAGCCTATTGCATATCCAATTTTCGTAAAATTTTTATCAAATTCGGAAATAGATTGAATTTTTATAACTCCTGCCGACGAATTACCATATAAAGAAGAGCTGGTTCCTCTTATTATTTCAATTTTTTCTATTATTTCTAAATTTAAATTATCTATTTGAGACTGTCCGTCAGGTGTGGTTTCTGGAACTCCATCCACAATTAATTTAATTCCTCTTATTCCAAAGTTTGCTCTAGATCCAAATCCTCTTATTGATATTCTTGAGTCTTGTGCAAAATTATTATCATTTGAAATAAAGACTCCTGGAACACTTTCAATATATTCACTTAAATAAAATTGTTTAGCTGAAGTTTGAAATTTTGAAAAGCTTTTTGATGAAATTGCAAAAGGAGAGTTTTTAATGTTTTCCTTTATTTTTGTAACAGATACAATAACTTCTTTAAGCTTGATACTGTCATTAAAAGTATTTTGAGAATAAGAGAATAAGCCCTGTAGAATTAAAATTAAAAGTACTTTATTTTTTAGCATTGCTAGTATTAGAGTTTGATAATAATCCTTTTAGCTCAGATATTTCTGTTTCATTGAAATATCTCCATTCTCCAACTCGAATATCTAAATTGATATTCATAATTCTAATTCTATTTAATTTTTTAACTCTATAGCCAAGATGTTCGCACATTCTTCTAATTTGTCTGTTAAGACCTTGAGTTAAGATAATTTTAAATTCGTAATCCTTAATCATTTTCACTTCGCAGGGTCTAGTTACAGTATTTAATATTGGAATTCCTTTACTCATTTGCTTTACGAAGTCACTATTTATAGGCTTATCAACTGTAACGTGGTATTCTTTTTCATGTTTATTTTTAGCTCTAAGAATTTTATTTACTATATCACCATCATTTGTTAAAAAAATAAGTCCTTCAGAGGTTTTATCTAATCTTCCAATAGGAAATATTCTTTTAGGATGATTTATATAATCTATGATATTATCTTTTTCAACTCCAGAGTCAGTTGTACAAACGATTCCTTTAGGTTTGTTTAAGATTATATAAATCTTCTTGTTTGGTTTTTTTGATATTTTTTCCCCATCTACAGCAATAGTATCATCTAAATCTATTTTCTCACCCATTTGAGCTATTGTACCGTTTATCGTAACTCTTTCGTCTATAATATATTTATCTGCCTCACGTCTTGAGCAAAATCCAGCTTGACTTAAATATTTATTAATTCTAATTTTATCATCCATTATTTTATTAATTTATAAAGTAGTTAAACCCTCTGGAAGGTTAAAAGTTAAAGTTTTTTTATCTCTATTAATATCAATCAAAAAATCATCAACCAATGGAATCATTATTTCAGAATTATTATTTATTACTACAATAATCGGCTGAGAAGTTTGATCATTGACTTTTAAAACTTTTCCAATCTCACCTAAAGTTAAATCTAATACCATGAAATTTGTTATTTCGTGATAATAAAACTTATTACCATTTAATTTGGGTAAATCTTTAATCGGAAGGTAGGTTTTAATTTTAATAATTTTATTTGCCTTTTCTTCATTATCAATATTTTCAAATCTAATTCTTAAAAGACTTGATTTGTGAAGTTTAATATTGTCAATTGAATAAGGTACTATCGCACCATCAATTTCTAAAAAAATTGTTTTTAATTTTTTAAAATCTATTTCATCAGAATCTAATTTTAAAAGTACTTCACCTTTAAAACTAAATTTAGAAACGATTTTTCCAAGATAAAAGCAATCTTGTTTATTCATCGATCAAAAATATGGGAAAAATTATTTATTCTTCTTTTGCAGGTGCTTCTTCAGCAGCAGGTGCTTCTTCAGCAGCAGGTGCTTCTTCAGCAGCAGGCGCTTCTTCAGCAGCAGGCGCTTCTTCAGCAGCAGGTGCTTCTTCAGCAGCAGGTGCTTCTTCAGCAGCAGGTGCTTCTTCAGCAGCAGGTGCTTC
>UPTG01002359.1_pt1 | contig 13016 bp, 3 predicted proteins | sample 2160121 | NCBI WGS metagenome assembly UPTG01 (sample SAMN06266255, study PRJEB28933) | marine metagenome | isolation source: Columbia River Estuary | place: USA:Columbia River Estuary, USA | collected 2014-07-27 | reverse complement strand
GATGGCACCGATAAGGTTGTCTTTGTTAACGGAGTCGAAACTGCCCGCCAAAACGGCGGCACGATGGCAGGACACGCTCTCCCAGTCATTATTGGTGGTCACGGACGTGACGCTGCTGATCCTGCTGGTCAAAGCTTTAATGGTGCAATCGATGAAGTTAAAGTTTGGGATGAGGTTCTGACTCTCGCTCAGATTCAGGCGGCCATGGTGCCTACTATTGCAAGTGGTGATGCGGATAAGGATGGACTTTCCGATGACGATGAAACGAATCGTTACTCCACTGATCCTAATAACCCAGACACTGATAGTGATGGTCTGAATGATGGCGTCGAAGTGGCAAACGGTCTGGATCCTAATGATGCGGATGGTAATAATGGTCCGGATGGCGATTTTGACTCGGATGGGCTGAGTAATATCGATGAAATCGAGGAGTATTTCACCGATCCTAAATCAGATGATTCTGATGATGATGGTCTCAACGATAAGGCTGAGGTTGAAATCCATAAGACTGACCCTAATGATCAAGATTCTGATGACGACACTCTGACTGACAGTGAAGAGATCAACACCCATAAGACCAATCCAAATTCAGCTGACTCTGATGGTGATGGATATCCCGATGAAAGGGAGCTTGCATTGGGGAGCGACCCGAATAGTGCAGCCAGTGTCCCTTCGACTTTATTGCCCGATCCCATTCTTTACTATTCATTCGACAGCGCAGATGGCGCTAATATTGAAAACCTTGGAAGCTTGCCGGGTGCCGGAGTAGTTGCGGGCGGCGTAACCTTTGTTGAAAGTAAAGACGACTCATTTGGATCCGCCTTTTTAGGAAACCGAACCGGTGCGAATGATGCCTACATTCAAACTGGGTATAGTGGGACTGAACTTGGTTTCGGTCCAGGCTCAGTCTACACGGCCATGGCTTGGGTAAACTGGGCGGGTGTTTCAGGACAGGTGGATCATATGGTCTTCGGTCAAGAAGACGGACCTGGGAATGCCAATCAACTCCACCACGGAATCCGTGCTGATAGTGAAGCTAATGTTCACTACGGTGGTTGGGGGAATGATCTCAACGACGCGGGAACGGCAACTCCTGAAGAATGGACCCACCTCGCTTGGTCCTTTGATGGCACCGATAAGGTCGTCTTTGTCAATGGGGTCGAGACCTCCCGAGGTGGTGGAAGCACCATGGCAGGACATGCTATGCCAGTCATTATTGGTGGTCACGGTCGTGATGCAGCTGATCCTGCTGGACAGAGCTTTAACGGTTTAATCGATGAAGTCAGGATTTATGATGAGGTGCTAGAACCAGAACAGATCTTAGCCGCAATGATTCCAAGTGGTGGAACTTCGTTGGCTGGCTTGAGGGTTACAGACATAAGTTTCAACTCTGGTGATGAGACGGTTTCTTTGACATTCACTTCTAAACCGGGCCGATTTTATTCGTTGCTCTGGTCTCCGGATTTACTTGGCGCCCCAGATTTCATTGAGATTGATGATTCGGTCCAAGGAGCTGCTGAGGGCAATCTCACCACGATTTCATTTCCTGCCCCAAGGCTGAATGATGATCCTGGAAATTCAACCTTGCAGAAGGCGTTCTTCTTGTTGCGAGAGAATTAGAATAGAAGTTTTTGATCAAATGGTTGAGGGGTTGTTCCTTCAGCCATTTTTTTGTGCCTGGTGGTAAAATAACTGACTTCAGGCTTACCTCGGCGGTTTCATGTGGAGATTGAGACGTAAATTTGATCTGGGAGGGATTATGGATTAGGTTCCTGAGCTTCGTTTCAACCTAAATTCCTTCAGTTCAAATGGCTTTTGCAGGGCCTCCATCCTGCTGCTGGCTTCTAAAAATGTTACTTGTTTCCGGAATATTAGGTCCCTACGATGATCAATAAACACGTATAATATTATGTTTCGTTACTTAACTATTTTCCTTCTGTTTGTAGGCCAAGCCTCAGGCTTCACTGTTTGGTTCAATAATATCAAATTGGCCGATCCTACAGCCGTGCCTATCTTGGATAATACGGGTATCTCCATTGAAGGCGGAGCTGGCTATGTCGCTGCAGGGACTTTTTCGACTCCCCCAGAGCAAATTACCAACTTTGATGCATTTGAGGTTTTTGGGAATGGATCGAGTTCTTTTAACGGGATTGCAGCTGGTTTTTTTGATCTGAGACGTTCCGCTCCAATTCCATCGGGGACGACAGATGCTCCGGTTGGTGAAAGGATTTATGTTGTAATTGGAGATGGTGATAGTCTCTCTACTTCTACAGATTTCGCGCTTTTCGACTCCGGTCTGACTTTTGGGACCGAGAACCTGCTTGGGTTGGGCGCTTCGGATATCACAATCACAAGTGAAAACTTAAACTCAGATTCCTTAATTGTCGGCGATATTTTGACCGGCGTTGATACTGGCCTCGGGCTAACTTTTGAGAAAGCGATTCGACTTACGACTGTCCGTATACCTCTGGCTCCTATCCTCAGCAATGACCTCAAAGATTTTTATCCGTCTGAAGAGGGCGAAACCCTTACCGTTGATGCCACCCCTGTGGACGGATTTCCCACCCTTTTTACATACCAGTGGTATTATAATGGCGATGCTTATCCCATTAGCCAAGGAGGGCGAGACGCGACTCGGACGTTTGCTGGAAGCGCTGTAGATGATGGTGCTTGGACGATTGTGGTTTCTAATACGGCGGGCTCTGCGTCTCACACCTTTGATTATCGGGCTTATACTTCTGAATCTTCTTCACCTGTTCTAGAAGTTTCCGAGTTCTATGAAACTGCGCTAAATCAGCCCGTAAAAATCGATGCAACCCCTATTAGTGGTTATCCCGTTAATTTTAGATTTCAGTGGTATTTTGACGGCAGTGCGATTGATGCTGATCAAGGAGGAGAAAGCCGTATTTTTAATCTGCTAGGTTCTGCTAACGAAAATGGGAGGTGGAGCGTCATTGTTACCAATGATTCTGGCTCGACTGAACAAGTTTTTGAATACCGAGTATTTGACGATTCGGATGGAGATGGCCTCTCTGATTATCGTGAACAAAACATTCTAGGGACGAACTTTAAACTAGCCGATACCGACTCCGACGGATTATCTGATTCGGATGAAGTTAATGGCTCAACTGACCCCATCGTTGCCGATACCGATGGGGATGGCCTCCTTGATGGGGTCGAGCTTACTATCACCAATACGGATCCAATCTTAGCTGACTCTGATGGTGACGGGACTGGTGACGGTGAGGAAGATAATGATAATGACGGTCTCACAAATGCGCAGGAGATTGTTATTTACCTCACTGATCCTCTCCTTGCCGATACTGACAGCGACGGGCTAAGCGACTCGACGGAGGTGCGTCTTAACCTTGATCCGAAAATTGCCACAAATATAGAAGATCTAGTCAGTGAATTGAGTGACTTACGAGCCGCCTACAACAACGTTGTAGCGGACCGCGACGCCCGTTTTGTGGATACGGATGCTGACGGGATTACCGATGTTAAAGAGGCTGAACTCGAAACTGACACTGCTGAGGCCACCGTCTTCTACCTTCAGGATGCTTATGAGGCAGCCGTGATTGACTCGCGTATCGTTGGGCGCTCTGACGTGACTGGAGCTCCTGGCGCATACGACCTTACCGCGACGGCCTTATACGAAGCAGTAGTCGCGGACCGCGACGCCCGTTTTGTGGATACGGATGCTGACGGGATTACCGACCTTAAAGAAGCCGAACTCGAAACTGACCTGACTGAAAAAACCACCTTTTATTTGCAGTCGGTTTATAACAACGCAATAGCTGATGCGAGAGGGATAGGACGTAATGATGTCACGGCAAACCCTCAAAGTTATGAGCTCACCACCTTGGCAGCTTACAGGATTGTAGTTGCAGAGCGTGATCGTCGCTTTATTGATAGTGATGGTGATGGGCTGACTAATAAAAAAGAAAGCGAGCTCTTTTCAAATCCCTCTGAAGAAACCACTTTTTACTTTCAAGACTCTTATGACAGCGCAATAGCTGATGCAAGAGAGTCCGGACTAACGGAAGTTCTAACCAACCCTCAAGACTACAGCCTTAAAACCGAGGAAGCTTACAACCTCGTGGTTTCTCAACGGGATGCTCGCTTTGAAGATGCCGACGGGGATGGTATTACTAATCTCAAGGAAGCTGAACTCGAGACAGATCCAAATAATGGGACTGTCTTCTATCTAGAAAATACTGGGTTTGAAGATGCGGTGGCTGCGGCCCGCCAGACAGGCCGAAATGATGTTGTGGTTTTTCCTTTTGGATACGGACTCGTTGCGCTCGAAGATTATAATAGAGTGGTAGCGGAACGTGATGAACGGTTCTCTGACTCCGATGGTGATGGGCTCACTGACTTCAAGGAGGCAGAACTTGAAACGAACCAATCCCTTGAAACCGTCTTCTATCTTCGTCCCACCTATACCACTGCGATTGCCGAGGCTAGGCAACTAGGCCGGAATGATATTCTGGAGAGTCCGCAAAATTTTGAGCTCACGACAAAAGGCGCTTTTAACGCGGTATTGGCGGAACGTGATGCTCGTCCTACCGCCGAGGCTTATGCTGCTATTGTTCTCGAGAGGGATACCCGTTATCTCGATAGCGACGGAGATGGGCTCACCGACCTCAAAGAAGGGGAGTTGCAATCGAACTTGGCGACTGAAACTAGATTCATCCTTAAAGATGATCATGAGGTCGCGCTCCAAGCTTCCCGTGAAACAGGACGGAACGATGTTTTATTCAATCCCCAGAACTTTGAACTTACGACACGTGCTGCGTTTAATAGCATTGTCACCCAGCGGGATGCTCGCTTCCTTGATAGTGATAGTGACGGGCTGACTGATGAAAAGGAGGGGGAAATTGGAACCGATGCCAATAAACAGACATCATTTTTCCTCGGAAATACTTTTGAGAATCTTTTCACGGATGCGAAAGGGGCAGCAGTTGAAGAGGTCTTGGCGAACCTTCAAAATTTTGGGTTGATTTCCAAACAGGCATACGACGTCGTCTTGGAAGAGCGCAATAGCCGCTTCCTTGATTCAGACGGAGATGGTTTGACTGACGAAAAAGAACGTGAGCTTGCAACCGATGCTACCAAAAAAACGAATTTCTACTTAGAAGAAGTCTATGAAAGGGCAATTGCTGAGTCCCTACAAGTCGGCCGGGACGATGTCACTGCTAACCCCCAGAATTTCAATCTCGCAACTAGGGTTGCCTATAACGCATTATTGGCGCAAAGAAATGTGCGCTTTCTTGATACTGATGGCGACGGTTTGACTAATGATAAAGAGGAGGAGCTCGAAACTGATCCAGATGTTGAAACTCTCTTTTCAATCGATACGGTCCCTCTGAATTTTGATTTTGCGCTGGCCCAGGTCGCCGATGAAGGGTGGAAATCCACTTCTGGTGGCCTCCAGTTCGCTCTCGCTACCACTGAGGACGCTAGGTTTGCTGATTCAGACTTGGACGGGATCACTGATGCTAAGGAAGAGGAGCTGAATACTAATCCGGAAGCTCAGACAGTTTTCTATCTGAAAGATGCCTTTGATGCTGCCGTGGTTTCTTCTCGGGAGGGAGGGCGTGCCGATGTCACCACCAATCCTCAGAATTATGAACTGACTCCAAGTGCCGCCTATGCAGCGGTGTTGGCAGAGCGTGATGCTCGGTTCCCTGACAGCGATGGTGATGGTCTCACCGATGACAAAGAAAACGAATTGGCTTCGAATGCTTTAGAAGAAACAAATTTTTATCTGCAAGGTGCCTATGATTCGGCTCTTGCTAATGCACGCCAAACTGGACGGACCGAAGTCACTGCGAATCCACAAATCTATCAGCTCAAAACACAAGATGCCTACAACCTTATTATTGCGCAGCGAGATGCGCGCTTTATAGATAGCGATGAAGATGGGTTGACTGATTTAAAAGAGGAGGAATTGGATACAAACTCTGAAGAAGAAACGTCGTTTTATCTTCAAAGTGTATTTGAGACGGCTGTCGTAACGGCACAGGAAGAAGGTCGAAATGCCGTCACTAATAATCCTGCTAATTATGATTTGACCAGTCAAACGCTTTACAACGCGGTTGTTGCGCAGCGTGATGCGCGGCCGACTCAGGAAGCTTATCAAGTTGTCGTCGCGCAAAGAGATGAACGCTTTGAGGATACGGATGCTGATGGTATCACTGACTTTAAAGAAGCTGAGCTTTCATCTGATTCTCAGAAAGTAACGACCTTTTATCTCGGAGGAGTTTATCAGGAGGCAGTTCTTAATGCCCGAATCACAGGAAGAGGGGATGTGACGCGCAATCCTCTGGATTACGAATTGACGACAATTTCTTCCTACAATACTGCGATTGAACAAAGGGACGCTCGGCCAACGCAAGTGGCCTATAGCTCAATGGTTGCCCAGCGCGATTCGAGGCCGACACGTGAAGAATACAATTTGGTCGTTCAGGAAAGAGACACCCGTCCGACCCTTGGTGAAGTCAAGGATGCCCGCTTGGGTTCTGTTGTCCTGCAGCCGGATAGTGCGAATAATAGCGTTAAGATTCGCTTCTCTATTGAAGAGACCGATGACTTTAGAAATTGGACGTCTCGTGGCGGGATTAATGAGCTTATTATGCCTCTTGAGGCTGGTAAAAAGTTCTACCGCTTCGCGCTCGAAGACGAGTGAAAAGAGGATCGGTAATTCTGAATGTGATTGACGGGCCGCTATTTGATTTCTTCCTCGACGAAGTCGAGGACCAAGTCAACGAGCTCGTCCATCCCATCAATCAGTTCCTCTTCGATAGTTGCAAGGTGATTCGCCTCGGTTTCACTGTAATCGTTGCGATCCTCGGGGCGGGTTTCACACCAACGACTGGCGTTGAGAGGGTCGACTAGACTGGTGGCTCCAATGAGTTCGAAAGAGTTGATGATTCGCTGGTGATCTATTCCGCTTTGCCAAAATTCGTGAAGTGAGTCATCGCTTTGAAGGATGGGGATGGTTTCATAAATATCCATGAGAGCCCGTTCCTCTCGAGTGAAGTCCCGTTCAGAAGATTCGTTTTCAAGTTGATCTATGAGAACTTCAATTGGGTCTGGCCATTCAATCGTTTCTTGTGGAAGCATCCTGGTTGGGGTAAAACGCTCAGCGCATTTTGCCAAGTGAAAGTGCGGACTTTTTTAAATTACGAGGAAGTTAGAAAAACTCATTCCCATTTTCTAGTGAGACGTTCTATTGAGCGGTAATCTGATGTATTGCACGACTATTTTAAGCGATCACTTGGTGCGTTAGGATCGAAGGGTTGGTCGATCAGGATTTGGATCCTATTACGTCGATTTTAATGAGTTTGGGATGAACCTAGATTTTCTTTGCCGAGAGGCAAATCAGTCTTTCCAGTCGAGGCCTTCGTAAAGCGGAGATAAAATTTCGTGGCCACTTGAATTGACCAAGACCATATCTTCGACGCGACAACCACCGAGGGTAGAGGAATAGAGGCCAGGTTCGACGGTGAAGAGTTCGTTTTCGAAAATCTCGCTGCCACCATGATCAAGGAGGATAGGCTCGTGGACTTCGAGTCCGATCCCATGTCCGGTCCCGTGACTCATAAAGGGATGCTTTGTGTCATGTTCGCTGTCTCCGCGTGCTAACGCGAACCCGTGTTCTTTGAGGACGGCAGTGGTTGCAAGGTGGACCTCTTCACCGGTGGTGCCTGGTTTTAAGGAGATACACCCGGCAGCTTTGGCTTCACAGACGGCGGTGTGCATTCTGAGGGCCTCATCTGAGGGCGTCCCGTTTACAACGGTTCGGGTCATGTCGCCATTGTAGCGAGTTACGTTATCCATGGGGAAAATATCAACAATCGTAGGAAGCTCCGTCTTGAGGGGGCCAGTGCCATAGTGGTGGCAGTCGGCAACATGGGGTGCGGTGGCGACGATAGAGTCGTGCGAGTTTGAAAAATTACGTTCGAGAAGGAAAGCTGTGATCATTGCCCGTAGGCGTTCGGATGTAAGAGCGGCTCCGTCGTGGTGGAGGATTCCTTTTTTGTCTGGAGTAGCATGAGCGATGGTGCGACAAGCATGAGTCATAGCTTCTCCCGTGATTTTTTGAGCGACACGAAGATGCTCGATTTCTTGAGCATCTTTAATTCGACGGTTTAGGACGCCGAAGTCAGCTGAGTAGTGGATAGAGATTCCAGCTTCCTGTATGAAGTGGGCGTAAAGGTAGGGTAGCGAGCGGTCGACTGTGATGATAGATTCCCCAGCTTGGCGAAGGCACTCTGCGGTGGCTTGGGCAAGGGCCGTATCACGATCCCCGGAGAGTCCACCTTCCGGAATGAAATCGGCGGCACAATTGATTTGGTCGGCCTGGACGGCTTTACGGGCGCGATCTATCTCGATGTCTCGGACTAAGTAGGTGGAAGTGCCATCGGCGAAGTCGATGGCGACCGAGGAGTCGCCGACGAGGAAACGGCAACGATGAAAAAGAGTGGCGTTGGTAGTGGAGTGGCCTGCGAGAACAGTGGTTCGTTTGGATGTCATGAAGCGGATGTGGACACCAGGATACTGATCGTCGAACGCGGAAGGTCCAACTGTGAATACTCGGTTCTAGCAGTTTTCCGGGGTTTAGCGGCCACGGAGACGCAGATAGGTTTTGTTCTGATCTGTGCCGATGGGCGAAGCGATTCGGACCGTGATGGTGGAAGTCTCATTTCCGTTATCGATGCGGGAGACTACTTCTGTCAAAGAAGGATCGCTTGACCAGTTTTTAAGGTCGGTGGAAACTTCAACCGTAAGAGAGCCTCTGATCCCAGAGGTTTCATTAAAGGTGAGGGTCAGGTAGTCGTTGGTTGAACCGTCGACTTCGATCGATTGCACGGAGGCAACGGGTCCGGGTGCGTCGGATGAATCGATTGGGCTTGAGCCATGGAGGAATTCGAAAAAGTTGAGAAGTTGGTCACCATCGTCGTCGTCGAGTGGGCCTCCTTGGAGGTCAAAGCCGGCAGCCCAAGTGTCATAGGTGAGTCCTGACGGTTCTTCAGTTCCCGGTGATCCGCCTTCGCTTTGGCTGCTCATCCAATTATTGGGTTCATTATGATTAGGATTCGATGTTGGGTCAACGAGGACAAGGGAAGGTCCCTCGCCATCTGCGGTGGCGGGCCAAGGTTCCTGATCATTGTAGGTAAAGTCTTTGATAGGATCTGGACCGGCGCCTAGGATAAGGATTTGCTCACCGTCGTTGCTGAGCCGACCAGTGTATTCGAACGATTGAACTGATGGCTGGCCATATCGTGCTTGGAAGGCGGCGCGGTTACGTAAAAGAAGAATCCGTTCTTCAATTCCGAGAGAGAGGTTGTCGGGGAAGCTGAAGTTGATTCCTGAGGAAAAGCGGACCTCATTCATATCGAGGGCGCTCTCGCCGATATTGAGGAGTTCGAGAAATTCGAAATCATCGCGGTCTGAACTGACGGCAAGTTCTGCGGTTGTAGTCGGCTTGGCCGGACGGTAGTGGAATTCGGAAACGACGAGGTTATTGGCGTCCGCCGGAACGGAGTCGATGGTAAAGAACGCTTCATTGAGTGCGCTCCATTCACCACTGGTGCTATTGTAACCTCGGGCACGAAGCAGGGTGGGCTTGCTGAGATTAAATGGACTTGTGACGTTGTCGCCACCGCCAACGTTGGTGGTTTGCCCTCGCAGGGTGAGATCCATGCGGGTATCCGAACTTGTGCCGCTGGCCTGATGGACTTCCACCGCGATGGTGTTAGTGCCAGAGACGAGAGCAGACACTGGAATAGTGGCGTCCTTCCATCCGCCTTCATCTGAAGTAGTACCATTGGCGTAGTCGTTGAAGGAGGCGTTGTTGCCAAGATTTTGGCGGAACTGTTCGACACCATTGATGTAAACCGCGGCTCCATCATCATACTTTACGCGTAGGAGGAAGTTTAGGAACACAGTCGGGTTTGGGATTTCTATCGTGGTGCGGTAATAGGTTGTTGCATACTTGTTTCCAGAATCACCTCCGAAGCTGAGTTCGGTGGCTTCTCCGTCTCCACCGTAACCGAGTGGTGAGGGTCCGGACGACCATGCGGTGTCATTGAAATCGATTGCTCTCCACTCGGTGCCTTGATCGGATCCATTGTCGATATATTTCCAGGTGTAACCGGTCGTCATATACGTGACAGGTTGCTGTTCGCCGGGTCCGCCGCCACCGTTGAATGACGCTTCGGTTGCTGCAGGATTTGGGGTGCCGCCGTTAAGACGTGGGTCGCTGCCATCCAAGGTATAGTAGATTTTGTCGGCGTCGGTCGACATGGTGAGCGGGGTGTCATCTGAAATTGAACCACCGTGTTGGTTGAAGACTGGGGCAATGATGTCTGGATACATTCCGGCAGATTTGAAGCGTCCAACCATGGTTTGAGCGAGGCCCGGGAAGTGGTTGCTGACCAGGTTGTTCTGGTAGTTCAGCCAGTTCTGGTATTCACGGAAGCGGTTCCCCCAGCGTGCGGACTCGGCAATGAAGCCCGGCCGTGCCTCATCGACTCGCTTCTGCAAGCGTTCGATATTTTTCGCTGGCGTCATTGCCCCATCATTGAAGTAGTGTTTGTGAATTCGATCTGCGAGCAACATGGCGAAATCCGTGTTGCCGCTGCGCAGGCGTGACATCAGACTCAAAGGTCCTGCATCGTTTGCGGAGTGCCCGGGATTGCGCAGGTATCCATCAGCGTCCTTCATCTGGAAGCGGAAGGGTTGTCCCTGGGTCTTGGAGCCGAGCAGCCTGACCTCGCTTTCCGAATTGCCGCTGACCCACAGAAGCATGAAGTCGATGAGGTTGGCGACATCAATGTTGTTGTCGTTTTTTTCCCAAGGGTTAGAGCCTGATGCAAGTGCCTTCGCTTCGTTCCAGAAAACGCCGGTGCCGTCATAAACTTTCTCATCGGCGCGGAAGTTGTCGTTGAGGTTGACCACGTCATAGTCCGCCTTGGGGCCGCCGAAATAGCTTGAGGCCATGTCGGCATTCCAGCGCTCGCGCAGGTGGTATTGCCCCCAGTAGATACCGTTGAGGTAGACGTGCACGAAGCGCCCGTGAGGAGCAATGTTACCCATGTCTAACATTGAGTCATCAGTGAAACGGTTGGACATGTAAGCACCGCGGTTAACCATGTCATGGGAACCACTGCGGAGGTCCATCACATCAAAGCGGTCGGTGGGCGGGTAGTGCTTGTAATCAAAACCCTCAAAAATTGGGTAGTTGATCTTGGTGGCGCCGTATTTCGAGCGGAAGCCGATGCGGATGCTCTTTTTTGGAAAGTTCGTGTAGTATCCACCGAAATGCTTTAATCCCCCGTTTTCTTGAAAGCCGGGTGTGCCGTCAGGGAAGATCATCTCTACGGATGCGGGTGACTCACTGCGGATGACGGCTCCGCCTTCATTCTGAAAAGAACCGGGATTTTCGGTGACGATTGAGACCGTGGGTACTGATTTTAGGGAATCAATCATTTGCGGCCCAAAAGTCTCTGATTTGGTGACCGAGTCGCGCATACGGGCTTGGTTAACGACGTCTTCAGGGAAGATGTAGGTGTTAGTATCAACGTTAGTGGAAATGTATCCCGTCTTGTAGGCGATGGCTCGCAAGGTGGTAGTTGCGCTGATGCTTATGGGGTCGGTGTAGAGGTTTCCTCTGCCGGTGGTGGGGGTGCTTCCGTCGGTGGTGTAACGAATTTTCGCTCCGTCGGTGTTACTGCTAATAGTGACCTCGAATGGGGCGTCGTAGAATCCGCGTTTCGAGGAAAACTTCGTATCGCGCACGAAACCGACAAAGCCAGTGTTGTTAGCCAATCCTGGTGTTGGGGAGGTGAAATATCCCTGAGTTAAGCCGTCGGGAAAGACACCCCACGAGGTGTTGTTAGACTGTGCTGCAAGTGGATTGAATTCAGAGAGAATGAGAGTGTTTGCTCCGTCCTCCTTGGAAAGGGCGAGATATTCGCCATTGGAACTTAGACTGAAATTGGTGTGTAATTCGGCGCCTGCGACAACTCGATTTTTATTAGAGGCAAATATGATGAGAAGCTCTCCCGAGGGGAGCACCATATTGGGAATCCGCCATTTTCGCAGGTCTTTCGGGTCATCTGTGAGGTAGTATCCGTTCAGGATGGCGGCTGTGCCACTAGGGTTATAGATTTCAATCCAATCTGGACTGTCGCCGTCTTCGTCATCGATTAACGAGCTATTGGAGGTGCTAACTTCGGAGATCGCAGGTTCGCCGGGGATAACCACCGTGACAGTAATTTCGCTGGTCTTTGTCCCCTTGGAATTAGTGGCAGAAAGGATCCATGTTGTCGTTTCTGATGGTGCAAGATTGATTGAAGAAGTACCAGTGATATCAGTTCCGTTTAGGCTAAGGCTGTCGGCGTTGATGACCTTCCAGTTGAGTTGGATAGGCGTGTCTGGTGCGACGATAATCTGATCGGAATTAAAGAATTCCATAATCGGAAGCTCGCTTACTCTGAGAGAGATTTCAGCGGTATTGATTCCGTCAGTATTAATTGCCGTGAGGGTATAGGTCGTGTTGGAAAGCGGTCCAGGATTGAGGGTGATTTGTCCTACCCCATTGTTGGTGACTCCCAAAACATCCCCGATGTCTGGCTCGATGGTGAGTGACGTGAGTTCGCTGTCGATATTCCATGATAAGGTCAATGGTGAACCGGTAGGAATGATTTGAGCATTCGGAGAAAAGGAAACGATCTTCGGCCCGATAGGCAGGGGGGACATCGCGAGTTGGAGTTCTTCGGAGTCGAGGACGCGATCGTAAATCTTAACTTCGTCGATTAGACCATTGAAGCTCTGACCTGCGGGATCGGCAGCGTCACGTCCGTGACCACCAACAATCACTGGGAGAGCATGTCCTGCCATGGTGCTCCCAGCTCCACGGGAAGTCTCGACTCCGTTGACGAAGACAATCTTATCGCTGCCGTCATAGGACCAAGCGACGTGAGTCCATTGGCCAGCCGGAACGG